>Ga0070748_1000764_pt1 | contig 15044 bp, 16 predicted proteins | sample VirMetDEL_Nov_12_FD_77015 | JGI IMG/M metagenome (GOLD analysis project Ga0070748, IMG submission 77015) | Aqueous microbial communities from the Delaware River and Bay under freshwater to marine salinity gradient to study organic matter... | ecosystem: Environmental > Aquatic > Marine > Coastal... | reverse complement strand
TCCAATAGACCTACAGTCAATTTCACAACGGCTGTCGGTGCGGATATGGATGTTGATGCGGCAAACATCACCATTTCCAATTTTCTATTTACAGGTGGTATCGATGCCTTGACTGGTATTATCGATGTCAATGCAGCTGACTTTTCTATGATCAACTGTGAGACACGCGATGTGACAGGTCAGATGACCGGCGGCATCGTAGCGGATGCAAACGCCGATAGAATGTTAATTGATGGCTGGGTACATCGTGGTGCGGCTGCTGCTGGTGGTGCTTCTGCGCTACAGTTAGTTGGCGGTGACGACACGATGATCCGTAACTTCTGGATAGATGGTAACTTTGATACAGCCGCTATCGAGAACGTAACAACAGCTGCTGTTAACCTCACCATCAACGGTGGAGCTAACGGTTCATATATCAGAACTCGCAATGCTGCAGACGTAGCCCTCACTGCTGTTGCAACTACAACGGGCAATGTTGGACCAAACATCTATGCAAGACTACAAGACGATGCCGCGAATATCACGGAAGCATTTGTTGGAGCAGACATGCAGTTCTTCCAGCCAATTGCTATCGCGAATGCTGATGGTCAGGTCGGTATGAATACCAATATTGCTGCTTCAACTGACGCTTAAAAAGGAGACTGAATATGCCGGGTGGAAAAGGAACTTATGGGAGAATGAAGGGGCGACCTCCAGCAATGACCCCTGAACAAAAAAAGAAGATGATGGCTATGATGAAAAAGAAAAAGAAAATGAAAAGGGCTTAATTCATGGCAGATCTAGTCGCCTCAACAACTATCCAAGATGGTCAGAGGCTGGCTGTTATGCGTTTCACTAATGTGTCCGATGGGTCTGGGGAGTCTGCCGTTGTAAAGGTAGACGCTTCAGCCCTAGAGGCAATGGCGAGCGGTAGCAAATCCACCAATATAAAAATTATGAAGTGTTGGTGGACCATTAGTGGGATGGATGTTGACCTACTTTGGGATGCCAGTACCAATGTCCACGCAATTAGCCTAACGTCTGATGGAGCAGGGTTTCTAGACTTCTCCGCTTTCGGTGGGCTTCCTAACACGGCGGGTTCAGGTAAAACGGGTGACATTCTAATTACAACCCGTGGTCATACAAACTTGGATACCTATACGATAATCCTCGAACTTCAGAAGGGTTAACGCTATGGCGGTTTCGGGCACGACTACCTTTAATATGTCGGTAGACGAAATCATTATAGAAGCGTATGAGCGTTGCGCAGTTTCCAGTCCAACTGGTCATCAACTCCGCAGCGCCCGTCGCTCCTTGAACCTGCTGTTGCAGGATCTTGGAAACAGGGATGTGCATCTGTTTAAACAAGCTCAACAGACGCTGTCTACTGTAGCATCCCAGACATCCTATACTCTGGATGGTGATGTCCTAGATGTTTACGATGTCTATGTTTTATCAGATGGAACAACAGGCTCTGAAATATCTGTTGCGCGGTATACGCAGGCAGAATACGCAGCGATGCCTAATAAGACTAACGAGACCAGACCCAGTCATTTTTACCTAGACAGGGAGCGAGATGCCCCGAAGCTGTTTTTGTATCCAACGCCTGAGAAGGTGTACACAATCAACTATTTTGAGTATACTCGCATACAAGACGTGGGCGATTACACAAACACACTTGACGTTCCTGTTAAGTTTTTACCCGCTGTCATTACGGGACTTGCATTCATGCTGTCGGAGAAGTTACCGACGCTGGATACTGCTCGCACAACGCTGTTTAAACGGCGCTACGACGAGGATGTTCTTCGAGCAATACAAGAAGACGAAGAACGCACGTCACTGTTTTTGACACCAAACATAGCGGGTACAGGTTTTGCGGCACGGATCGGGTAAACATAGTTTTGGTTATTGTGACATCACAGGGGAGCGGGTTCCGTATCGTAAACTCAAAACCCAGTGGAATGGCTTGCGCGTAAGTCCACGCGCCTACGAAGCAAAACATCCACAGCTAACACCGAAAAGATTTATTAAAGAAAATCTTTCGCTGAAAAATCCACGACCGACCGATGGCTTTAGTGTGGGTACTGTCACCAGTTTGTCAGTCCAGTTTCCGTCAACATCAGGGCAGGGAAGTGATCCAGTCTAATGGCGACATTCTTAACATTAAAAACAGACATACAGGACTGGCTCGATAATAATACGACAGAGCTTGCAGGTCAGTTGGATCAGATTATCCAGAATGCTGAAGATCAAATAGCTGACGACGTAACAGAAGATGCTTTCTTTTCATCTGCGTCTGGTGAAATGACGATAGGTGACAACACAATTATCAAACCCACAGGTGAGCGTGGTATTCGATATTTCCAGATCACAAGTGGTTCGACAGTTGTTCAGCTGGAGCGCAGGGAAGTTACTTTCTTAAAAGAGTTTTATCCAAGCACCAGTACTACAGGCACACCAAAATATTTTGGCGAGCTAAACGCAACAGAATTTTTAGTAGCACCAAGTCCATCTGCGGCACACGTCTATGAGATTGGTTTTACCCAGAGACTGTCGCGTCTGTCTGCATCCAATACCACCAACTTCTTAACCGATAACGCATATCAACTTTTATTATATTGTTGTCTTAGCCATGCATCTGCTTACGTCAAATTTCCAGAAGCAGCTGCTATGTATGCACAGTTTTATGAGCGTGCGCTGGCTGGCGTAAACAAACGCTATGCGAGACAGCAAGTCACTAATGACAATGTCCCGGCGGTGTAACATATGGCAGATACAGCAACCACAGCACTAAGATTTAGAGACCAAGAATCAGGCGGCAACGACGGCACTTGGGGAACTTTAACTGACGTTAACTTTGCGTTGGTAGAAGAAGCTATATCAGGTGTTTTGACAAAAGACATATCAGGATCAGGAACAACGACGCTGACAACAACAAACTTTGTCAGTGATGAAGCGCGTCATATGACCCTGAAGTTAACGGGCACACTGACAGGTATTAGTTATGTTGTGTTACCGAATGTAGAGAAACTTTATTTCATACACAATGCGACAGGCGGTGAGTTCGCTGTATACGTCAAGACCAGTTCCGGGGATAGCGTTGAGATCCCGGTTGGCAAAGACATTATATATGTCGATGGCAGTAACGTCATAACAACATTGCTTGGTGCTTCACTGGCTAATATTGTCAGCGCCGTCAACACAGGAACTCTGGCAACTCTGGCGGCAAATATTGCGGCAATTAACGGGGTTTATGCAAATGCGACAAACATCACAACCGTAAGTGGCATAAACGGAAACGTCACATCCGTGGCAAATAATTCCAGTAATATTAGCGCCGTGGCAAATAATAAAACAAACATTGATGCCCTCAACACGGACCCGTTGAAAAGCAACATAAATACAGTAGCGGGACTGTCATCTGAAGTAGGTGTGTTGAATGGAATAAGTAGCGCAATATCTACCGTAAGCGGTATACAGGCTAATGTGTCAACCGTGGCGGGAATATCGAGTGCCGTATCCACCACGGCAACCAACGCTTCAGCGGTCACAGCATTTAGTCTAGTGTACCACGGTGCGGCAAGTTCGGATCCGTCATCTAGGTCTGATTCTTCGGATTTGGTTCAAGGAGATTTATATTTTAACAGCTCAAGTAATGTTCTAAAAATCTATTCGGGTTCAGCATGGCAGGCGGCAGCTTTAGACAGCAGTGGCTTTGCTACATCTGATTTGCAATTAAGCAACAGCACCCAGCATAACATCCTAGTGGCTGACGGAACAAACTTTGAGTCAGTGTCTGTCGGATCACTTTCCGCAATATCTACAGTTGCGTCTGATGATCTTTTTCTAGCAATAGACACTTCTGGCGGTGGACTGAAAAAAATTACAAGATCAACTTTAGTTGCTGGTCTTGCAACTTCGTCAGCTATAACCGAAATATCTCAGGATGATTCTCCGCAGTTAGGTGGTAACTTAGATACAAACAGCCACAACATACTAATTGATGATGCACATTTTATTGGTGATGAAAACGGTAATGAACAGATTATATTTCAGACAACTTCTTCAGCGGTCAATCAGTTTGATATTACCAATGCTGCTACAGGTAACTCACCTGAAATATCTGCAACGGGTGGTGATACAAACATAGGCTTGAAGTTGACCCCGAAAGGCAGTGGTCAGGTTGTTCTCGATGGCAACGTAGGCATAGAAAGCGGCTTGATAGATTTAAAGAATGGCGGTTCTGTATCTGCCGTCAGATTTTACTGTGAAAGTTCAAACGCTCATTATGCCGCCGTGGTCGCTCCAGCCCATAGTGACTTCTCAGGAAATGTCACACTTACCCTGCCAGTGACAAGTTCCACACTGGTTGGTGACAGCGCTACGCAGACACTGTCAAACAAAACACTGACAGCACCAAAGTTTGCCGACGCAGGTTTTATAGCTGATGCAAATGGCAACGAGATGGTTGTGTTCCAAACAACCTCATCTGCCGTAAACGCTCTCGAAGTCACAAACAGTGATACGGGTAACTCTGTTGTGTTAGGCGCTTTTGGAAGCGATTCCAACGTCGATATTGACCTCACACCAAAGGGTACAGGTGAAGTAAATATCTCATCAAAAGCTGTAGCTAATAATGATGTCACGATCATCGATGACAAGAAATTATATTTTGGAACCAACCAAGATGTTTCTCTGGAATATGATGAAGACGGTACTGACTCGCTAGTTATAGCTGGCGGTGATGTAACCCTCGCTGACGATAAAAAGTTTTATTTCGGAAGCGGTCAAGATGTTTCTTTAGAATACGATGAGGATGGAACCGACTCGTTGCTTATCGCTGGTGGCGATGTAACTATTGCAGATGACAAGAAGCTGTACTTTGGAACAAACCAAGATGTGTATCTTGAGTACGACGAAGACGGCACAGACAAACTAATAATTAAAGGTAACACGACTTTTCTGGATGGGTCATACGACTTCGATATAGCCAGCCACGATGGCACAAATGGTTTGAAGTTGGGTGGTACAATTGTTTCGGCAACTGCTGCACAGTTGAACTATAATGTGGTTAGTTCACTAGGTACGACAGAAGCAAGTAAAGTGGTTACCGCTGATGCAAATGGTGTTGTTACATTTGACAATGGTAAAATTGAAGAAAGCACCGCTGTAAGTTCAAGCAGTAATGCGGCAACTATCAATCTGAGAGATGGGGATAATTTTACACATACGCTTTCAGAGAATGTTACCTATACCTTTAGCAATCCAGCCGCAAACGGCAAGGTTTCTGCGTTCACCTTAAAGGTAACACAAGATAGTAGCGCAAGAACAATCACATGGCCCAACAGTGTTGATTGGGGTGCTGGTACAGCGCCGACATTATCAACAGGTAATGCTGCGGTAGATGTCTTTGTATTCGTTACCTATGACGGTGGTACAATATATTATGGCTTCACCGCTGGTCAGGCGATGGCTTAATGAGTGCTGCTAAAAAAATAATTGCTTCGACTTCTGGCGTAGGGGGTGAAGGGCTAAACGTAGAAGACGTTTTTAACACGCACATGTATCTCGGTTCAGGTAGTAGCCAAACTAAAACTAACTATGTAGATACTCTTAATGAAGGAGGTATGGTTTGGATAAAAAATAGAAGCGCATCGGCGAACAGCGCATTGTTTGACACAGAAAGGGGTGCTGGAAAAGGTTTAGAGACAAGTACCTCCGCTCCTGAAACATCAGGTGGGTCAGGGGATTTGACCGCATTTACAAGTACTGGCTTTACTTTAGGAACAAACTACAACCAAAATGTTAATACTAGTGGTAACACATATGTATCATGGGCATTTAGAAAAGCAGAAAAATTTCTTGATATAGTTACATATACTGGCAATTCTACTGCTCGCTCCATTTCCCACAGCCTTGGAAGTGTTCCGGGGATGATCATTATTAAACAGCTTGGCGGCACAACGAACTGGGAAGTTTATCATCGAAGTTTGCCAAACGAAACCGGAGATTACCCGTATATTTTGCAATTAAACTCCAAAGCAAGTTTAATAGGAAACCAAACGTTCTTTACATCAGGAATTACAAGCACTGAATTTAAAATTGCTCATTATAATGCCGTAAATGCCAACGGAGGAACATATGTTGCATATTTATTTGCACATAATGATGATGATGGTGGGTTTGGCCCAAACGGCGATCTAGATATAATCAAATGTGGTTCGTTTACTACTGATTCGAGTGGTAGTGCCTTGAAAGGCCCAAACTTAGGGTGGGAGCCGCAATGGGTACTATTCAAAAATTCTACAAGCACTCAAAGTGGTGATTGGTACATAATGGATTCACATAGAGGGTTCTATAGTACGGGCTATGATTCTGACACTGGTAAAACTCGCGGTCTCAGAGCAGATAATGCTGGAGCAGAATTTAACTTTACTAACAATACCCTTAACTTGACTTCTACCGGATTTACAATGCCAAGTGATGCTTTTTCTCCGGGGCAAACATTTATCTATATGGCAATTCGCCGTGGCCCCACAAAAGAAGCGGAATCTGGCCCTGAAGTTTTTGGTATAAACGCAGGTGGATCTACAAATTACTTTAGTTCTGATGGTATTACTTATGCTCTTAAAAGCCCAGATGATATGGTAATTGTGAAAAGACGAGATTCTACTACTCCAGCAGACCAACAGTGGGCGGTTACTGATAGAATACGAGGTATTGAACCTTGGACAAGTTGGACAACCTCTTCTACTACAACTACGCCAACACTTTTTACACATAGTACTAATGGTGAAAGTGTATCTGGCAGTAGAGCAGGGAAATATCCGGGGACAACAGGTAACGGTGGTGGAAATGCTGCTTCAACAAACATAGTGGCTACAGGGTTAGCTCCCGGTATCAGCTACTGGTGGAGAAGATCTCCGAAATTTTTTGATATAGTGGGTTATGTGGGTGATGGTGCAACTGATCAAACAATTACCCATAATTTACAAGCAATCCCAAAAATGATCTGGGGCAAACGAAGAGATGGTTTGTCATCAGGTACAGGTTCAAGTTGGGTCGTATATTATGGTAGTGGATTGTACAACCTATTTTTAAATTCGAATACAAATTTTACTGGATTAACGGCTATACACAAAGTCGGAGCTTCTGGTTACGAGATAGATTCTACAACTCAGTTTGCTGTTAGTGTGCAATCGGGGGGTAATTCTTCACATTCTCTTAACACATCAGGCAATGAGTATATTTTGTACATATTTGGTGAGCAAACAGGCATTTCAAAAATTGGTACATATGAAGGAACAGGAAGCGATTTAACCATAAATTGCGGTTTTGCAGCTAGGTGGGTAATGATTAAAGATGCAACGGCAGGAGTTTCAGGTAACTGGTTCGTTTATGATACCACTAGAGGAATTAATGCAGGATCTGATCCGTTTATTCGATTTGATATTACCGATGCAGAAGCATCAGCAGATTACATTGATCCTCATAGTTCTGGTTTTACCGTTGTTGGTGGACAAACGCATAATGTTGATGATCACAATTACTTTTTTTACGCTATCGCATAAGGAGTTAACATGGAGTATAGGGTAAAAAGCTCTGGTGATTTAAAAACTCAAAGTGAGTTAAAATCAGAAAATTCCAACACAAGTTTTCCGAAGGTTTGGAATGACAGTGTTCTTGAGTTACTTGGTGTAGATCCAGTTTTATATGGGCCACAACCAGAGGCAGGTAAATATGAACGTGTTGAACGAAATGGTGTTGTACAAGATTCTAAGGGTAACTGGATTGAAGCATGGAAAGTTGTCGATATGTTTATCGATGCAAAAGATGACGATGGAAAAGTAGTCGAAACTAAAGAAGAGCAGGAAAAAACATATCAAGCGAAATTAGATGCAACAGAAGCAGATGGAGCTAGAACCAGAAGAAATGAGCTACTAGCTGAAACAGATTTTTATGCTTTAGATGATTCACCTGCGATGTCCGATGAAATGAAAACATACAGACAGGCACTTAGAGACTTACCTTCTCACAGTGACTGGCCTTATGTATCATTCCCAGATAGGCCTTAAATTCAATGGCTAAAACTACTAGCGCGGCTTATCCGCAAACACACGATTACTCAACAGCAGTTGCGACAGCGGCAACAACCAGTTTAAACGACGACACGCCAACCAATCAGGTGACGCTACTGACGGCGAGTTCTGAAGGCGACCGTGTTACAAAAATATGGGCTGTGCCCCGTGCAACTTGTACCGCAGGTGTGTTATACTTGTGGATATCAACAGACAGTGGAAGCACTAAACGACTAGCGTTAACAAAGTCGATAGCTGCCAACACTGTATCTGCTACGTCTGCACCTAAGTGCATTGAGTTCTGCTGGAACGATGATCCAGCGAGACCCATCTCCGAGGCAGAGCCATTGGAGTTAAAAGCAGGTGCAATTCTTTACGCTGGCTACAGTCAGGCGCTCTCTTCAGGAATGGTGTTTCATGCAATTCATATTGAGTACTGATATTGGCAGAAAAGAAAAAAGCAAAGTCTAAGGTTAATCAGGCAGGTAACTATACCAAGCCGACTATGCGTAAGCGTTTGTTCAATAAGATTAAGGCAGGGACAAAAGGCGGTAAAGCTGGGCAGTGGTCAGCGAGAAAAGCGCAGATGCTTGCGAAGCAATATAAAGCTGCAGGCGGTGGATATAAGTAATGGCCCCTACGAAAAAGACTAAGAAGAGTTTAAAGAAACCTCAAGAATCTCTGGTCAACTGGGGAAAACAAGACTGGGGCACAAAATCTGGCAAGAAGTCAGCCGACACTGGTGAGCGTTACCTACCTAAAGCCGCAAGAAAAAATTTAACAGCAGCTGAATATGCAAGAACCACCAAGAAGAAGCGCGAAGACACCGCAAAAGGAAAACAGCATTCCAAGCAACCTAAAAAAATAGCCAGTAAAACTAGGAAATACAGATCAAAGGCGTAGGCTATGTTAAGACGTGTACCATTACAGCCCGGTGTCAATAAAGACGACACGGCTTATTCACAGGAAACGGCAGCATTTGTTGATGCAGACCATGTGCGGTTTCGTCGGGGGCGTGCGCAAAAAATTGGTGGGTTTAGTGCTGTAAGTTTCGATGCGTTAGATGGTACACCGAGAGGCATGTTTGCATGGCGCGACAACGCCACGGTAAAGTATCTCGCTATACATACAAATCTAAGACACTACGTCTGGGCTGGTGGTGCGGCATATAATATAACACCCATCAGATCTTCGGGTACACTGGGAGCCAATCCGTTTGTAACAGTCAGTGGTTCAGCAGCTGTTACCGTTACACACACAAGTCACGGCTTAATTGCTAACGATTTTGTGACGTTCAGCAATGGTGATGCAGTAGGTGGTTTAGATCTTGATACTACATTTCAAGTTACAAGTGTCACGAATGACAACACCTATATTATTACGGCATCAAGCAATGCATCGAGCAGTGCAACAGGCGGCGGCAGTTCAGTCGGTTTTTCATATGAAGCCACCACAGGTCGAAGCGCTGGTGTTCCGGGTCTTGGCTGGGGTACATCGACATGGAATGCGAGTACGTGGTCATCGGCAAGATCTGCAACAGGTTTGTTGTTGCGTACAGTAAGTTCAGCGCAGTTTGGTGAAGATCTGCTATTCAATCCACGGTTCGAAGGTTTATGGAAATGGCCCCTAGATGTAACCGCGAGAGCAACACAGATCTATCAAAACGCAAATAGCGAGGTGATCGCACCAAGCGAAATAGGTTCTATGTTCGTATCACCAGAACGGCATGTGTTCTTGCTAGGCACAAACATGGATGCCGCAGGTGTCACAGGTACATTCAATCCAATGCGGGTTATGTTTTCCGATCAAGAAGATGACTCAACATATATTACAACGGCAACGAATTTAGCTGGTGATGTTGTGTTGTCAGAAGGCAATCAGCTGGTAGCGGGAACGTCAACACGTTTGGTGAACCTGCTCTTCACAGACACAGCGTTATATACAGCAAGACATATCGGTGACATTGACTTTGTCTATGACATACAGCTTGCGGGTTCCGCATGTGGATTAATCAGCCCGAACGGTTTTGCTGTTGTGGATGGTAAATGTTTTTGGATGTCTAACACAAAACAGTTTTTTGTTTATGCAGGTGGTCAACCGCAGGTTATCCAATGCACCGTGCAAGATCATGTGTTTGACAACCTTTCAGCGGCACAACGCGAAAAGGTATATGCATCACATAATTCTGAGTTCAACGAAATATGGTGGTTATATCCGCATGATTCCGATGAGTGTGATCGTTACGTTATATATAACTATATAGAAAACACTTGGTCGATTGGTACGTTTGACCGCACCGCAATGATTGACCGTGGTGTATTTGACGTGCCTCAGATGGTGGATTCAAGCGGGATAATCTATGCGCATGAAGACTCCGCTAATGCAAACGGTTCTGCATTCGCAGCGCATATCGAGACAGCGCCTATGGATCTAGAAGACGGTGAGCGCGTTATGGAACTGCGCAGGATAATACCTGACTTGATCTTATCGTCAGGTGGTTCTGTAGATTTTACAGTAAAACATAGACGGTATCCTGTTGCGACAGAAACAACAGAAACATCACAACAGGTCACAGAAACAACAAGCAAGTTAGACTATCGGGTGCAGGCGCGGCAGATGTCACTGCGTATAAGCTGTAACGGTGTCAACGATGATTTTAGGCTAGGAGACATTCGCATGGATGTTACACCGGGTGGATATAGATGAGTAGATTTCCTGAGTTTATAAATGATATGAACAACTGGGCACGGCAGTTCAGTGAAGTCGCACAGAATGATAGTGATGAACAGTCTAGACGCATCAGAATCCTTGATGGAAAGACAACAAAAGCGTATACTTCGAACGAACGCGACAACCTTATAAATCCAAATGTCGGCGCAATAATTTACAATAAATCGCTTGGGGTATTCCAAGGTTACGACGGTGACGGTTGGTTTGATTTTTATCAGAAACCACAGGCGAGTTTTACATTGCAACGCACGTTGGGTGGTAGGTCGTTATAATGCAAGGAATCACAAGTCTAGAAGGTCACGACAAAGCAAACAACAGGATGCGCAATAGTTTACGCATGGTTGTCCCACAGCTTTCCGATGAACAAAAAGACAAAATTATGCAGGACATTATGCAGACGGTTAGTCCTCAACCAGAACCTGCCATGCCTGATAACGTAAACCCCGATGTTATAAATGTCGGTGATCAACAGTTTGACGTAGACCAGCTACAGCAGATGCCAATGCAGGCGGCTGAAGGTTTAGCGGATATGGGGCAGGGCGGTGACACCGAACTTGCACACATGGACCCAGAAACCATAGCGATGGCACAGGCAATGGGTATTCTACCTGAAGCGAAACAGAATGTGATGACGGGGTTACCTGCTTTTTTCGATACTGCAGAGGGTGGTATGTCTGGTCTGGGTGGTGTCGGTGGTCCAACAGGGACAGATGGTCAAGGTGACGAAGTTAACGATGAGGATGAAGATGACGACACGCGTGATCGCGCTGGTACAACGGGTGAGTTTGGTGGGAATGTAAGTGCTACGCAAGGTAGCCCCGGAAATGAGGCGATGGGTGGATTGGGTGGAAGGGCGTATAGTGGTGACACACCTCCACAGGAACCGGGAATCGCTGACGCTTATGGAAACTTGAGCCAAGGGTACACTCAGGCAGGTTTAACCTATGGGGTAAAACCAGCTAGCATTGTGGATTTAAGTAAAAAACAAAAAGAAGAACATATAGATCGCGTCATAGATGCAAGACACGCCAACAATCCTACTAATGCACAGATGGACTTAAATGCTATCACCGAACGAGGGTTTCAAACAGCCAACCCCGGAATATCACAGGCTGTAGGTATCGCTGGAACACTGATGGGCTTGGCTGTTCCCGGCGTTGGGCTGGCAACCACGTTAGGCAACGTGGTAAACACCATAGCGGGACAACCAACCCTTATGGATTTAGCGGTCGGCAACCCTAAGATGACAAGCACAGCTGTTAGTGGAATTAAAGACAGTGTGTCAGGTTTTGGTAAGTCAATAACAGATGCGCTTTCAGGCATAGGTAGTCTGGTCGGGGGCACACCCGATGATTCAAGGGATGAACTAAGCGACAACGAAGAACCACTCATAGAGACGGTAGAGGAGGACTTGGATGACGCTGTGCCACCTGTCGCTGGTGTGAACGCGGAGCAGGAAAAACTCGTAGCGGAAGGTTATGACCCAGCAACAGCGGAGTTAATTGTAGAGAACTTCCGTAGTGTCGATGCGTTTAAACAATCTTACAGGTCGAGGTTCAACGCTGAACCGTCAGCGTCTGAAATGAATGATCCAAGCAAACAGTCGTTTATAAACATACGTCGCGGTCAGATTCAGGGAATGACATAATGCACAATGGTATCATGGATGTCGCACAGCAAATGCAAAGACTTGGAAGGGATGGCGATACGATATTAGCGCACATCAATCCCCGCGAGATGCAGGCGCTAATGAATATGGGTGGTCGTGGTTCGATAAACCCAGCCACGGGATTGCCAGAGTTTGCCCCGATAGATCCTTTATATTATTTATCGGTTAATCCGCAGGTAATGCAGCAGGCAAGACAATCGACAATAGCGGCAGGCATACAGCCGGGTGAAGAGTTTCAGGCAAACATGTTTAGAATTGCGCAGGATCACTACGATGCGTTTGGCGAAGCTGAAGGTAGAGCGCCTGATGCCAGCCTAGCTCCCGGTCCATCAACTGATTTTGATGCTGAGTTTTATGCGGCGAGAAACCCCGATGTGGTTGCGGCATATGGTGATGATCCACGCGCATTAGTGAACCACTACCTACAGTTTGGCGTTGCTGATACAGTGTTTAGCGGCGATGATACTCAGGGTAGACTTGGTAATCCAAATCAAGTTGTTGATCCACCCTCCGATATTTTTGATGGTGCATATTACGCCGCAAACAATCCAGACGTTGTTGCTGTTTATAGTAACGCACCAGACCGTCTTTATCGCCACTTTCGTGATTACGGGCAGGCAGAAGGCAGGCTAGGTAAAGCGCCTTCGACCACTGTCGAAATACCTGAAATACCGCAGGTTAATCTTGGAACTGGCAACAATGGTGGCGGCGTAAATTTAGTGTCACCGCCTGCTATACCAGACGGCAGGGCATACAGTCCAAGGGTTTCGGGTGACGAATATCAGCCAGTTGACTACAGCGGGTTAAACGTGACTCCAAGAGATACAATTGATTTGCTAGCAAATCAGGGGGTTGGTGTTCGTTATTATATTATGGTCCTTAACCAAAATGGTCAGATGGTAAAAGAATATGTCCCAGCCAATACGCCGGGAGCAATACGGGAAGTAACAGGGGTCTATGGATCAACAGGGCGAGGTTCTGGAATGCATGATTTTTATCCAAACGAGTTAGGCTTTATACCAGAAGAACTAGATGTGTCTGGTATATTGGGATTAGATCCTGAGTAATGAACAATTAACGACAACAGCAACAACGAAGGATGACGTAGTCCCACTAGCGCATTTCCTGATAGAGCAGTTTCACAAGGAGTATCGGGAACACTATCCTGCAGTAGATGTTGAGAAGGTTATACGCTATATTGCAGACCATATAATAAACGGCAGAGGCTATGTCGTCAGACTGAATAATGATATAATCGGGGCAGCTTTAGTCAAGGAAGCTGACTACTGGTTCTCGAAGGAAACCTTCCTAAACGAAGGTGTGTTTTATGTCAGTGCGAAGGCACGGCGTACACCAGCGGCAAAGCTGCTACTAAACGAGCTTAAAGCATACGCTCGCGAACTTAATCTCCCGCTGATGATCGGTGTCACCACGGGGGATAGGTTAAAAGCTAAAGATAAATTTTTCGAAATGAATAGCTTTAAGCGAGTAGGTGGTATGTATGTGTTGCGGATCTAACACTCAAACGACGGTTCAAACTCCTGAAGTTCCTGATTGGCTAGAGGACTACTATCAGTACCAGACAGCCGCTCAGAAGGAACTTTATGATACAGCACGGGACATCTATCGAGAACGTCAAGATTTCCCGCTGTACACAGAGCCTAGGATACAGGACTTCACCACTGACCAGATGGGTTCGTTCAACCTAATTCGTGATAATATTGGTGTCGCAGATCCAAGCCTTGAGGCGGCGGTTGCAAGAAACACGGCTGGTGGTAGAACATTCGCTGACCTAGGCGGTACAGAGTACAGTGCTGGAACTGCCATAGCCCCAACCGCAATAACTACGGCAAATCTTGCACCCTATCAATCGCTTTATAAAGAAGATGTAATTGACGACACTCTCGTTGACATGCGTCAGGAATATGAACGACAGGGTCTAGCGCGACAAGGAGCCGCGCAGAGGGCTGGAGCCTTTGGTGGTAGTCGCCACGGTCTCATGGATGCGATGGCACAAGAGGATTACTTAGACAGTGTCGGACAAGTGACAGGTCAGCTACGGGATCAGGGTTTCAATACGGCAATGGGTGCATTTCAACGGGATCAGGATCTAGGTCTCAGAGGAGCTACTGCGCAGGAAGAAGCAAATCGTGCTGCAGCTGCGTTAAACAGGGCAACCTTCCAGACAGATCAGGAACGTCTATTGCGTTCAGGTGCGCTGGCAGGTGACTTGGCTGGATTACAACAGCAGTCACTCTTCGCAGATGCAAGCGCATTGCAGGGGCAGGGGGCACAACAGCAGTCATTCGGTCAGCTGGGTCTAGACCTCGCTCGTCAGGATGAACTCACCCAGCAACAGTACCCATATGGACAGCTGGGGTTCCTGCAGTCAGCAATGACAGCAACACCGTTTAACCCCGCAATATTCACGGGGCAGACAACGACGGCACCGGGACCATCGACGCTGGGGCAAATAGCTGGCTTGGGGATTGCTGGCCTTGGCGCGTTGAGCGGGGGTCCGGGCCTAGCGGCAAATAGCGGCAGTCTCTTTGGCGGTATATCAAATTTATTCTCGTAAGCAGGTAGGT
>Ga0070748_1000759_pt1 | contig 15101 bp, 12 predicted proteins | sample VirMetDEL_Nov_12_FD_77015 | JGI IMG/M metagenome (GOLD analysis project Ga0070748, IMG submission 77015) | Aqueous microbial communities from the Delaware River and Bay under freshwater to marine salinity gradient to study organic matter... | ecosystem: Environmental > Aquatic > Marine > Coastal... | reverse complement strand
CGTAACTGCGAGTTGCTCTTGTAAGTTCGCTAAGTTGAGCAAAGACAAGTCTGCCGCAGGTAATTCATAGCCCACAGTAGCAGCCATTTGTTGACCGAATAATTGAAAGGCGCCGGCAGGATGAAAGCGGATACCAATATTGTTAATACTACCCTGAAAGTGCTGGCTGGTGAGGTCATGGCGGGCATCAAATAAGATCTGTGGCAACTGACCTTGGATAAAATAAAAGGTCAAGGTGGTGCCGCCATCGGGATAGAGCTTTTCGGTAAAACCTTGGGGTGGTATAGCCTCACAGTGGGCAGACCAATAACATTGCACCCAATCTTGTAACTGCATATGAGGCGCATAAGCACAAAAGCCCAAATGGCTTAAATTACCTAAAGGCGCCACAAAAGACTGGCTTGAATGCACAAGGGAATTCATTTTAATTACACTGTTTTATTGTATATGGGTACAGATAATTTATAGCTGAGCCACATAGAATTATTAACAACACGTTTCACCTTTATGATTTACATGTTAAAAAATGTAGTTGAACTAACAAGGTTAAATTACTTGAGTCAATATGCCACAAATTAAATCCACAACTCAGTTTACCGCCCCAGTGTTCGCTCCTGCAACTTCTGCAAAGGATGGTTTGTGGGCTTTTGTTATTTTGCCCAAGGACATCAGTGCGACGTTGGTTAGGCGTGGTAGACTGACGGTAACAGTGAGTATTAAGGGCTATGATTTCCAAACCACGCTTGAGCCAGATGGCCAATTGAGTCATTGGTTTAAACTGAGTGAAACTCAAGGTAAGGCTGCTGGTGTTAGCTTGGGTGAGCTCGCCGTGATTGAAATTACTCCTTTAGCCCAAGAGCCAGAACCTGAGCTGCCTAGTGATCTGCAGCTTGCACTGCAAGCCTGTCCCTCAGCTCAAGTTACTTGGCAAGCTACTTCCACCCTTGCCAGAGTGGATTGGATACACTGGATCACCACAGCCAAACAAACCAAAACCAGATTAAAACGCATCAATGATGCCTGCGATATGTTAGCGGCAGGCAAACGCAGAGTGTGCTGTTTTGATCCTTCTGGTTTTTACAGCAAGGCCTTAAGCGCACCTAAAAGGGCAGAATAGTTGGTTAACAGGCCATGAATTTTTAAATACCACACAGGAAAACAAAATGAAACTTTTTATCGACTCAGATTATTTATCACCTTACGCCATGTCGGTGTTTGTTGCTTTGCGGGAAAAAGGCATTAGCTTCGACACTAACTTGATCAACCTAGATAAAGGCGAAAATCTGTCCACCCAATACGCTGAATTTTCTAGTACCTTGCGGGTGCCAGCCATAGAAGATAAGGGTTTTAAGCTGTGTGAGTCGTCGGCTATTTGTGAGTACCTTGAGGATAATTATGCAGGTACTGCCCTGTATCCGCAAAATCCTCAGCACAAAGCCAAAGCCCGTGAAGTGCAAGCCTGGTTGCGCAGTGATCTCTTAGCCATTCGTGAAGAACGCACTACTATGGTGGTTTACCGCCAAAGTGCTGTTGGTGGCTTGTCTGAAAAAGCTCAAGTAGCGGCTAACAAACTGATTAGCGCTGCTCTACAGCTTATTCCTGAGGGCAGGCATTCCCTGTTTGAGCAATGGTCAATTGCCGATAGTGATTTGGCGGTCATGCTTAATCGTTTGATTATGGCCGGAGATCCTGTGCCAGCCAGATTAGTAGAATTTGCTAAGTTTCAGTGGCAACGTCCTAGCGTGCAAGAGTGGTGTAAGCTAGCTAATAACAGCCATGTTTAAAGATATTACCTAAGGCCTAGCTCATATTTGCTTGCTGGATTATTTGTGGCCTTGTTGCAAGGCCAATGATAGTCATTAAATAGGCTATCAAATAGTACTTACTCAAGGTATCGTGTTGATTATTACTAGACTACTATTTGTCAGAATAGCGCCAAGATGTTGTTGATATTAATAGGTTAAATATATTTGGTAACGTGTTTCTATTGCGCAAGCCAAGTAAATCATGCAGCTAGGAAATGTTTAATAATGCAGCAAAACATACAAACAACTTCAAGCCCTAAGTTGGCAAAACTCAAGTTATTCTGGTTGCCCTTGCTTATTTTTATTATCGGGATTTTGGCTGCTACCTATCTGGATAAACAACAAAGGCTGGCAAACCAGCAATATGTTCAAAGCCAACTCAACTCCAGGCTCGCTCAAATCAGTGAAGCGGTTGTGGATTCTGTCACCTTGTATCAATACGGCTTGCGCGGGCTTAGAGGAGCCATAGTCACCACTGGTTTTGAAGAGTTTAACTATACTGACATGCAGTTTTATAGTGGCTCACGAGACGTTGATTTCGAATTTCCCGGTGCCAGAGGATTTGGCCTAATTCGTCTGGTGACTCCCCAGCAAGTGCCAGCTTTTTTAGAGCAGGCAAAACAAGATAGACCGGATAAAACCTTTGACATTCGTCAGCTAAACCCACACGAAGATGATCTGTTTGTGATTCAATATATTGAGCCGGAAGATAGAAATTTTGCCGCCGTTGGTTTAGATATTGGGTCAGAATCAAGTCGTCGTCATGCAGCTGTGCAGGCCGCTGAATTCAACGATGTCAGGCTGACAGCGCCAATTACGCTAGTGCAAGAAGATCAGAAAGTTCGTCATGGTTTATTAATACTGATGCCTATTTATGGGGTAAATCCGATACCACAAAGCAAAGAGGAAAGATTAGCCAATATTAAAGGCTGGAGTTATGCACCTCTTTTGGTCGACGAAGTATTAAGTACTATTAGTGCGCTTAAAAACGATGTGGTTTTGAGCATTAAAGATACTGAGGCCACGCTGTCTACTACTTTTTATCAGTTTGGAAGCTTGGATGCAGATGCCACTGAATTTAGGGATACGAGTTCGATTCAATTATTTGGTCGTACTTGGGTGCTGGAACTAACAGCCAAACGTGCCTTTGTTGCTTCTTTTGCCCTTGCACCTAGACATCAATTTTTTCTCATTGCCATGGGCGTCACCATCTCACTGATGCTGTTGGTCTTTAGTATTCAATTGACCATTGCAAGACGCATACAAACAGCCGCCTACAATACTGAAATATCGAGAGTAAAAGAAAACGCTCTTAAAGAAGCGAATAGAAAACTTGAACTAGAGGTAACAAAACGCACCAAACAAATATCTCAAGTCAGTGCACTGCAGCGCAGTATTCTTGACGGAGCGGGTTATGCCATTATCGCCACTGATGAAGAGGGTCTGATTACGGTTTTTAATCCTGCCGCAGAAGCCTTGCTTGGTTATTCAGCGCAAGAAGTCATTGGTCAACATAGCCCAGCGACATTTCATATTGTCGAAGAAGTCATTGCCAAAGCTGCGGTGTTATCTAAGGAGTTTGGTTATACAGTTGAACCAGGCTTTGAGGTTTTTGTCGCCAAGGCGCGTTTAGGCAAAGCCGATGTCAATCCTTGGACTTACAGGCATAAAAGTGGACGTCACATTCCTGTGCGATTAAGTGTCAGTAGTTTGACTGACAATCAACAAAATTTATTTGGTTTTTTGGGTATTGCGTACGATCAGACTGAGCAACTTGAGCATGAGCGAGCTTTAGCCGAAGCCAATATGTTACAGCGCAGTATTCTTGAAAGTGCCGGTTATGCCATCATCGCAACCGATGAAGATGGCATTGTGACGGCATTTAATCCCGCTGCAGAGCAACTTCTTGGTTATTCTGCTCACGAGGTAATGGGCAAAGCTATTCCACCAAAACTTCATGTTATTGAAGAAGTCGTTGCCAGAGCTGAGCAACTATCAAATGAATTAGGTTACCAAATTAAGCCAGGGTTTGAAGTAATCGTGGCCAAGGCACGTTTGGGCAAATCAGATGTTCACCACTGGACTTATGTGCATAAAAGTGGACGACACATTCCTGTGCGTTTAAATGTTAGTAGTTTGTTGGACTATAAACAAAACTTAGTGGGATTTTTGGGTATAGCCTATGATCAGACTGAGCAACTTGAACATGAAAAAGTATTAGCAGAAGCAAGAATACAAGCTGAACAAGCCAATGAGGCTAAGTCTTTGTTTTTAGCCAATATGAGCCATGAAATTCGTACGCCGCTAAACGGTATTTATGGCGCTTTGCAAATTATTGAGCGAGAAGATATTTCTCCACAAAGCAAAGAGTTGTTAGATAAAGCCCTGTACTCAACTAAAAATCTTAATATCATCATCAACGACATATTGGACTTTTCGAAAATTGAAGCCAATAAACTGGAGCTGGAAAACGCAGTATTTTCTTTACCTGAAGTACTTGAGCACTTACGTTCTGATTTATCGATGATGGCGAGTGAAAAGGGCATTGAGTTTATCTTAGCCAATCAAGTTGAACATAATTATTGGCAAGGTGATTCAACCAGAATTAGGCAGATATTACTTAATATTGCGGCTAACGCGATTAAGTTTACTGCCAATGGCAGTGTGATTTTAACTGTGGATTTTGATCAAGCTCAAAGCCATTTAGTTTTTGCTACCGTCGATACGGGTATCGGCATGGACCAACGGCAGCAACAAAAACTGTTTCAACGTTTTGAACAAGCTGACACTTCAACTACTCGCAAATTTGGTGGCACGGGATTGGGTTTATCCATTACTCATTCATTAGTGACTTTGATGAATGGTGAAATAAAGGTTGAGAGTGAGCAAGGCGTAGGTAGCACTTTCATCGTGCGTTTACCCCTGCAAAAAGCCGCTGCACCGCTAACTGAGCAAAAAACACTCAGCGCAGAGGACATGAGTTTTGCTGGCAAAACTATCCTTATCGCTGAAGATAATGAAATAAATCAACTCATAGTGCGCGCCATGTTGGAGCCGACCCAGGCCACCTTGATCTTTGCTAATAATGGTCTTGAGGCGGTAAATGTCTTGCAAGAAACCACACCAGACTTAGTGTTAATGGACATTCAAATGCCCGTGATGGATGGGATTGAGGCATGCCGACAAATCAAAAAGCTCGCCCCTGCTTTACCTATCATAGCCCTTACTGCCAATGCCATGAGTGACGATATTGCGCGCTATGCAAGTGAGGGCTTTGTAGGCCATCTGGCCAAACCGGTGGAGTTGTCCATCTTGTTGGCTAAGGTAGAACAAACTTTGTTTGCTTAAAGGCTCTGGTTTAGCTTACTCAATGCAAAGGATGTTATGTCTGAGTCCTAGCTGCTTTAGCTTGATGTAGAGTGAGTTTGCCTTAGTATTTATTTAGTGCAAATAACTAATGGCTAAGGTTTCATTACTCAATTGTGCTAAAGTGCGCGCCCGCAAATAACGTTGAACTCATAGGCAGTAGTATGATCCCCTGGACCCCGCTAGGTAGCGCGCAAATCCCCAATAATGGTGGAGAACTTAAGTTTTCCCAGCGTGGCACTGAGTTTTCCATTCGACTCTCGGGTATTCGCGGTGAATTAATGAATAGCCGGGTGTATCACTCAGAACAAATGTTGGCACAGCTTGGTTGTGCTCATTTGAAAGGAATAGATAATTCGGAAGTATTGGTGGGTGGTTTAGGCATGGGTTATACCTTGGCTGCAGCCCTCAAAGCCATTAACAGCGCGTCTCACGTCACAGTGGCCGAACTTATCCCCGAAGTAGTGACTTGGAATCAAGGTCCCTTAGGGCGCTGTGCCGGTAATCCATTACAAGATCATCGTACTCGAGTGCATATTGGCGATGTGGCAGAGCTGTTAAGTTTAAAACAGCCAGTCTTTGATGCCATTTTACTGGATGTGGACAATGGCCCAGAAGGGCTCACTCAGGCGGATAACAATTGGATCTATTCGGATGCGGGATTAGACAATATTTATCAAACCCTTAAACCTAAAGGTATGTTGGCCATCTGGTCGGCGGGACCTGATTATCTATTTTCAGTACGTTTAAAAAATGCCGGTTTTAAAGTGGACACTCGTATTGTGCGCGCCCGTCCAGGCAAGGGCAGCAAACATTCTATATTTCTGGCTAAAAAGCCCTAATTATCCTGAGCTCAGGTTAACTATAAAACCTAGTCGGTTTAAGTAGTAATGACACTTATTGGGTGAGTAGACTCAAATTGATTTTTGCTACTTGATGACCTTGGGCTGCGGCTTGACGGTAGAGACTTTTAGCTTTACTGATATTTTGGCCTACACCTTGGCCGTTTTCATACAACTTACCCAAATTGTTTTGTGCGTCTGCATCACCTTGTGCTGCTGCTTGTTGATACCAATGAGCTGCTTTTACGTAGTCACGCCCAGTCACTTGCCCTTGGGCGTAGATATAAGCCAGATTATATTGAGCGACTAATACGCCTTGCTCTGCTGCTTGTTCATACCAATAAATAGCTTGCTGATGATCTTGGCCTACACCCACTCCTTTGGAATAACGATAAGCCAATTTAAATTGGGCCTGAGCATGACCTTGCTTGGCGGCTTGCTGATACCACTGGCTAGCCAGACGTTCATTTTTTGCTGTGCCTTGGGCTAGGGAGTACAACTCTCCCAGTTGGAATTGAGCCAGCTCACTGCCAAGTTCAGCAGCTTGTTGATAATAATAAAGTGCATCAACATAATTTTTTTGCTGATAGTAATAATCGTCCGCCAACATTAATAGATCTTTTAGCTTTTGCTTTTGTTGTGAATGTTGCAATAACAGCCCTAGTCTTTGTAAGGCTCGTTGTTGGTATAAACCATTGGGTTTGTCGCTAAGATAGCCTTGGTAAGCTTCAGTTGTTCCTTCTTTTACTGCCGCCTGCCAGGCAATTTCATCATCACTAAGCACTTTTAAGGCCGCACTGGCCGATAAAAAGTAACGCCCCTCAGGCCAGCGATTCAGGTAATACTGATAACTTTGCAGGGTATTGATCCTGCTGGCTTGTTGCCAATCATTGTCCTCTTGCTGCGCGGCAAGTTGTTCAGGAGTTTGTTCTGTTGCAGTTTCTTGCACAGTAAGTGCTGTTACATCAGCTTGCTGGCCTGATGCTATCTGTGTATCTGCTATAGGCGGGGTGAAATCAGCATAATAATAGCGCCAATAAATCCCAGCACAGACTAATAACACTATTACTAACAAGATAGGCCTTATGCTCGTAACGTTTTTACTGGTTTCATCAATTTGATTGGGAATACTCTTTGAGTCTAAGTCATCTTGTTCATTGTTGATGTGATTTTGCTAGTTTAAACTTTCATCCTTGCCAAAATCAGGGGCTACTTGTTGGCGCTGGGTATAGCGCCAAATGAGCGTTATGCACAGCAACAATAAAATCACGGCTAGGCTGCTATACCAGACTAAATAGGCATCAGCTTGGCGCTGTAAAATAAATTGGCGCTGTGTTTGCTGATAAGTGATATTCACTTGCATGTTTTGGCTATCCATAAAATGCGCCACACTACTGCCAAGCTCCGAGCTGGATAATTGGCTAGTATATTGATAGTCACGACTAACAAGACGTTGTAGCCATTGAGTTTTATTATCGTATTCTTTGATTAAAGTATGGCTGACGTAGCTATCAAGCTGACGTAAATACTCTAGCGTTTGTTGTAATTCCTCTAAGTTAAAATCCTGCATGTGCAGCTGGTAGTCAAAGCGGCGGGGCAGGGCTTGGAGTTTATCTGCTAATACAGCACCGAGCTCTTGACTCAGTATATTCAGTTGTTGGCTTAACCATTGGTTAGCACATTCGGCTATGCAGTTACTAGGGATTTCATTGAGTCGCGAGCTGGTTTCAAAGGCATCCAATTGCATGCCACTGTCGAGATCCAATAATCGTCCAGCCAAACTAAAGTGCCATTTGGCTTGAGCGTTTTGTCGTTGTTTAAAGGCTTTAAATTGAAAGAGCAGAGCTAAGTTTAGTGACGAGTCAAACTGTTGCGCAGCCTCACGTATTTGATCGAGGGTAATGGCTGAACAGTCGACAAATTTGCAATCGGGTAAATTGAGATTACGACCATTGTGCACACTAAAATCAGCAGCGCTTAGTACCTGAGTAAGGCCTTGTGTAATGGTGAGATTGATATCGGTATATAAACTGACTTCCGCAGGTATGGTTTGCGAGTTATCAGGCAAAATAACCACCTGCCAGCGCTCTGCGGCAAAACTGCTAGGAACACCCAGTAATAACAGTGCTAACAAGAGCCATACACTAGATATTTTTATGTGTTGTGGATTTGTCATAGTGGTATTGGTTTACTCACACACTTGTTCAACGATAAAGCCTTCCATCATTTAGGGCCATTTGGCTTTAGGGTCATTTGGCGGCTAGCTAGCGGATAGATACGTAAACCTTAAACACCCTATTAGACTTACCATACGTTACTATCGGCTGAATCGGAATTCTTCGCTCTAAAAGTAATGCGTTTGATGTTAAAGACATTACCCTCAAATCCTACTATGGCGCGCATATTGAGTTCTTCGAGCATCTTTTTCAGATTACGATTTAACTTCGCAGTACTGCTGCTTGAGCGGTATAACAGTTCAGTGCGAGTATACCGTTGTTCTGTTGGCCGAAGCGATTCATAGCCAGAAAAAATCACTAAGTATTCTTCAATCTCCAGCATATCTGCGGCACTAAAACCGTCAAACAATAAATAATAGTCAGTCAACATGGGACTAAATTGCGTTTGTTCGGTGGTGTTGTTGGTGTAAGTTCCTTTGCTCATCCATGCTAATTTTTCACTTAAAACTGCACCTAAATCATTGGCTAAAATACTGGCTTTGTCGTTGAGGGTTTCTGACAGACACTCGCGGCTGCAATGCTCTGGTGCATTCCATGGTTTGCCACTATCCAGATTAAATTCACCGAGAAATTTACCACTGAGCACGTTGAGCATACGGCCGTTAATGCGCGCTGATACTTTAGTGCTGTGCTCCAACTGTAATTTACTGGCATAAAGCCGGAACACAATAACTATGTCGATAGGAGGGCGTTTAACTGCACGGGCAATATCAAACAATTCAGCATCACTGCGCTGTTTACGTCCTTGGCTGAAATTCTCCTGAGTAATGACACTCTCGTCATAAACAGTAAAACCCATGTCATGCATTTGATTTTGCAAGGCACTCACCACGCTTGCAGTTACCCGACTAGAACGCGTTACGGTACCTTCGCTGGCATCTTCGGCCATTATTAAGATATTGGGCTTGTCTGCCGCTAAAAGCGGATTAACAGTGAAAAGGAGCATTAAGGCCACTGCCTTAAAGATTCGTTGCATGTAGTTTCCTTGCGACTAGTGGCATAGTTGACTGTTATTGGTTATATGCACACCTTAGAGCGTTTATTAGAGCCTAGCCTAATTACATTGACAAAAAATATCTTAAATTTCAAACAAATTGCAGAGAAGTTGAATAGGGCACTTACCCAGTAAAAACATATCTGTTCACCTGTTTTTATTTTGTATTAGTGGTGGCTAAGTTATTTGCATCTAATACATTGTTAGCCGTAGCTGCCCTTTTTAATAGTTGTAATCGCGTTAAAAATATCCTGGTTACTAAATACTAGGTTATTGTGCTGGGTTCTCACATCCATAGCCCGCAAACGCAGATTTTCAAGGATAGCTGGATTACCACGCAGTACATTTACTGCTAGCTCAATTTGTTCTGCAGATAAGTCTGTGCTGCAGGGGTAATTTAATTGGTTCTTAATGTCATTAAAATCTCCTGTCTGCACAAAACGATCGCCACAATGCTGACTAACACTGTCTTGGATTGCTACCGGCAGACTCTTTCTGAACGTCACGCGGTAAGCAGAATTGACGCCTTCATCATTCACTTGATCTAATATTCTGGTGTCGTAGATGAGTGACGCGGTACTCACTAAGGTTTTATCAGCGATAAAACCAATTTTTCCGGTAGAAATGAGTTCTTCATAAGTCGTTCTCTGCCTGACTCCTGCGTTAAATTGCGTTGCCCGATAAGCCGCAATTAATAATTGTTCATCAGATATGTCACTCGTGCCCTGCAATCCAGCTAGCGCTTTGTCAGTATTGCTTTGCACATCGACCAGATACTCAATTAAAGCGGCATAATTCCATGCCTCAACCACAAGATCTGCTTTCAGTCGTTCGGCAAATTTTTCGCCTAAGTGTTTATCGGTTGGTGCCTGATTTCAATTTGATACCTGAATACCCATAAACACGCCCACTACCACGATTAAAAAATCGATGCCAATGGCTGTCCATTCTTGCTTGCGAAAGTGTTGGATAACGCGGCGTAAGAGCATGTATGTGATTCCTTTTTATTCATTACCCATTGAGTGAAGATGCCACTTCCGAATGAGCAATAACGCTCACTTAACTAAGGTTACTTAGTTGCTTGCAACTGGGTTTCAATCAGGCTTTTCAGTTTTTCAGCTTCATCAATGCGATCGTTACCAATTTTTATCGCCACAGTTTGGGTAGAAATCCAGTAACGTAAATCGGCCAACAAGACCTGATTGTTAGAGAGATTTTTCAATAATTCATCGGCCCCGGTTAAATCCGACGGTGGAGCACAGTCGATGAGAGTTTGCACCGCCGCACCTGCAGAACCATGGCAATGCTGCCATATGTAGGTTTGCAAATTAATCGGGATTAAACCGCGTACGTGTTCACGATATTTGGGGCGTTCTGTTAGCGCTGGATTAACAGAATTGGTGTAATAGTTAGTCACCTCGTTACGTATGGCTATGTTGCCTAACAAACGCAGTTCACCCGCGTTGGTGAGCTCATTATAGGTGGCCAGCATGCTATAAAACTCCGCGATTTGACTAGCCTGAAAAAATGCCAGTAGTAGTTCCCATTCCGTCAATTTTTTATGTGGCTGATTTTCAGCATTGGCTAATGCATTGGTGCCGTAGTCAATTACCTGTTCCCAAAATGCCATGCGTTTGTGGTAGTTGGCAATATCCGTTTCAACATCAACTTTAATGCGTTTTAAGTAGGCGTTGCCTAACGCAATGTCGGTTTGCGCCTGATTCCAATTAGCTACTTGAATGCCCATAAACACACCAAATACCACAATCAAAAAATCGATGGCAATAGCTGTCCATTCTTGATTGCGAAAGTGTTGAATTACGCGGCGTAGGATCATGGTGCACTAGCTTCAGAAAACATTTTGTACATGCCAAATGATTGTAAGGTACTTTCAAGATCACTTATCCGGCCAACAATTTGCGCATTGCGCAGTCTAAGTGTACGCAGAACATCAGGATCGCTGCGAAGTGCAGCCACGCCCTTGGCCATTTCTACTTCACTGACATCAATATTGCACGCATAATTCAGCGTCAAAAGACCCACCGCTACACCCTTTGTTGTATAGGGCTTATCACCGCAGTTTCGCGCTAATTCATCATGTAAGTTCAATTCGATGGCCATACGAAATAAGTCACGATAGGGAGAATTTTGTCCTTCAGACTGAGCAAGAGAAAACGTCAATGTATTGTACATGCCAACCGCGGCCAAGCGCATACTTTGATCAGCAATCAGTGACAATGAGCCTGACGCCACAACTTCATCAAAAACGGCGCGCCGGCGCTCATACCAGTTGTATTGGCTAGCCCGAAAGGCATTAATTAGAATCGTTTTATCATCGAGCTCCGCTGTACCAGCAATCCCCTCATAGGCGTTGCGAGCCGCATCACGCGTCGACTCGTTGTACGCTATCAGCGCTTGGGCATATTCGAATTCAGCTTGTAATTCTGCTTTAAGTCGCAGGCTATAGTCTTCTCCGCGGGCGGATTTCTGCCGAGTATCATTCCAGTTAGAGACTTGTAGCCCTATAAACACCCCAAATACCACAATAAAAAAATCGATGCCGATGGCTGTCCATTCTTGCTTACGGACATGTTGGATAACGCGGCGGAGGATCATGATAATTTGCTTTCCAAGTTAGCTGTCAAGTTGTCAATCTATTGATGTTCCATCACAGACTGTTGGTTTTTTGAGCGTATCTTTAGTTGCAAGGTTTAGCAATATGTAGTTTTCAGCAAGCCATTAGAAACTAACCACGGATGGTGTTTTGCGAATGCTAATCTTATAGGCTTTTACTTGATTAATCAGGCTTGGTAATATTGTCTAAAACAGTTTTTATGTTCGCCTTTAGCTTTATACAGGGCTTGATCGGCTTGGTTATATAAATCCGACACTGTAGTACTTTCCTCAGGTTTCAATACAGTTATGCCTATACTGGCGGTGACTGAGGCAAAATCTTGTTCTGAAATAGGATGTTTTTGTGCGGCGATTGAGCTTAGCAGTCGTTGGCAAACTTGCTCTGCGTCATTGGTTTTTTCAATAATAAGTGAAAAAGCAAACTCTTCTCCGCCTAAGCGGCCAAAACAATCTTCCAATCTAAAAACCGAGCGAATACCGTCTGCTGCCAATTTAATAACATGGTCGCCAATGTCATGGCCAAATTGGTCATTAATGGCTTTAAAGTCATCCAGATCAATCACGCCCATCAAGAGTAAAGAGCCGTTACGTTTGGCCATGCTCAATTGCTTTTGCACGTTGTCCATAAAACTGCGGCGATTGGGCAAGCCGGTTAAAAAATCATAGTAGGCTAAACGTTGTAACTTAAAATTAGTATTTTTAAGCTCAGCGGTTTGTTTCTCAACCATAGTTAATAAGTTGTCTTTCAGTATTTTTAAGTCTTTGTTACTTTTTTCTAATTGTTCGGCATGAAACTTTTGCTCAGTCACATCCCGTTCTATGGCAGCAAAATGGGTGACCTTACCCAGTTTGTTTTTGAGTGGGATAATATTAACGTCGAGCCAATAGGGACGGCCATTTTTACCATAATTAAGAATGGTTTCTCGCACAGGTTGCTGAGCTTTAAGGGCTTCACTGATGCGTTGTAAACTGTCGGTATCGGTGAAATTACCTTGCAATATCCTTGGTGTTTCGCCAATAACTTCTGTCTCGGTATAACCGGTTAGGGTTTCAAAGGCCTTGTTAACATATACAATTTTAGGGCCCAAAGGACTCGATAGGGGAGAGGCTTCGGTAATGATTATAATATCTTGAGCGTTTTCGACCACATCTTGAAAAGAGAACAGGGTTTTTTTATCGGTAATATCAGTAAAAGTCACCACCACAAAGCCACTTTTGCCAAAACCTTCGAGGTAGGCATCGACTAAAAACCAATTAACGTCTTTATCTTCTTGAAAGACTACACCCAATACCTCTTGATTGAGCACTTCTTTGCCGTGCAGCACGCGGCTAATAGGGTAATCTTCGGTCGGTAAAATGCGCCCATGTTCATCAATAAAATGCCATTGGGGATCCATGGCATCTTTACCAATAATTTGTTCATAACTTAAGTTTAATAGTTGTAAAGCGGCTGGGTTTGCATAAACCACTGAGGTATCAGTGTTGTGGATCACCACGCCTATTTTGGCGTTATCTAACAATTTTTTAAGATTAATATCTCTTAAATCTGCCATGCAAATCCTTAAACTTTAGAGGCAAAATGATACTTGTTACCCTCAAGGAATATTAGGAAAAAGACACTAGTGAGGTAACTTAATTTCTCTGCTAACGCATTGATCTATATTGAATATAGTACAGAAATGGTTAAAGAGTGTTCAAGCTTAATTTAAATAGTAAAAAGATTCGCTGGGGCAAATATTGCAAAGGAGTTTTGGCTGAAGTTTTGGTTAAGTCAATATAGCGCAGGCATAGATGTTGTAACATTGGTGAGCATAACAGGCCTAACAACTGCACCAGTTATGCTCAACTCTGATTATTGCTAAATATCCGCTGCAGCGCCAGTGTCCTTAGGTAAAGGTTTGGCTTTTAGCGGCTTAACTGGATTCTTTTTAATTTGTTTTTGCAAAAGTTTAATGGCTTCTTCCAACTGTGCATCTTTGCCCAGAAAGGTGGCATGAGGCAGGTTATCGACTTCAATGTCGGGTTCGATACCGTGACCTTCGGTTATCCAACGTCCATCGGCAATGGCGTACACTGGAAATTCAGCCACTCGCGCCATACCACCATCGGTTTGGGTATTGCGCCCGGTTAACCAAACACCCGCACCAGCTGTGGTTTTACCAATGACGGGACCTAATTTGAGGGCTTTAATGGCAGCGGTAAAGGTTTCACCGTCGGAGTAAGTAAACTGATCGGCCAATACCACTAAATGACCACGGAAGGTTTGTTGCATATTGCTAAATTGATCGCCATTGGTAGGTTGCCAAAAACTCCACACACGACGTAATAACTTTTCAATGATCCAACTGTCCACATTGCCACCATTGTTGCGCCTGACATCGATGATCAAACCCTGTTTTTTATATTGGGCATAAAACTCGCGGGCAAAGGTTTCGATGTCACCTGAGCCCATGGCGCGCAAGTGCAGATAACCAATTTCTGGCTCGGCTTGGTCAACCTTTTGTTGATTTTGTGTCACCCAATCGTAATAACGATACATATAGTCATCGCGGTTTGAGCCCGGAACTACGACGGTTTGAATGTCTGCCCCCGCCCGCTTTAAACTCAGTAAGACTTGTTTGCCGGCTTGGTTTAATAAAGCCTGAGCTAAATCTGCTTGGGTCTTGACTGCCATGTTATTTATCGCAGTGATAATGTCACCTGGTTGGGCATCAACCCCAGGTTTTGCTAATGGCGCAAGGCGGCTTAACACTTCTGGATCATTCATAAAAATACGGCTGATGCTTAAGCCTTGTTTAGTTTGTTGATAGTCGGCGCCCAAAGATCCCGCTTGCGGAGCAGCAGGATCACGCGGTAAATCGCCACCACGCACTTGCGAATGTAAGGTATTTAATTCGCCCATCATTTGTTCAAAGATATCGTTTAATTCTGCGCGCTCAGTTAAACGCGCCAATAAAGGTTGGTATTTTTGCTCTACCGCTTGCCAATTTAAGCCCCGCATTTTGGGATCAAACAAAGAGTCACGGTGCATTAACCATGCATCATGAAATATCTGCTGCCACTCTTGTTTGGGCTGGATATAAAGTTTCCAGTCTTGGGTTTGCACCTTGCTATCGTCACTACTGGGTGCATAACGAGCCGCGGCTGAAACGATAGACATTTCATGTTTGTCACCGGTTTTACGCACAAACATTTGTTTGCCATCAGCGGACAAACTGTATTG
>Ga0070748_1000757_pt1 | contig 15145 bp, 5 predicted proteins | sample VirMetDEL_Nov_12_FD_77015 | JGI IMG/M metagenome (GOLD analysis project Ga0070748, IMG submission 77015) | Aqueous microbial communities from the Delaware River and Bay under freshwater to marine salinity gradient to study organic matter... | ecosystem: Environmental > Aquatic > Marine > Coastal ... | reverse complement strand
CAGGCATGACGGTTCACTGTGCCTCTACTGAGTCCGGCACGGGCAAGTCGCTGGCGCTGGAGTTGGCGGCCTCGGTCTGGGGTCACCCGGTGCGCTACCGCACAGGCAAGTCCACGTCTCCTGTTGCGATGCAGCAGCGGCTGGGTATGCTGCACTGCCATCCCCTGATCTCCGACGAAATCACCAACAACAACCGCAAGGACTTCGAGTGGTTTCCCGGCTTCTTGTTGGACATGTCGGAAGGCAAAGGCAAGGAGCGCATGGAGTCCGGCGCTAACAAGGAACGTCTGAACCTATCGACGTGGTTCACCATCGCGATGCTGTCTTCCAACACGCACGGCGTGGACTGGCTGACTGGCGTGCGCAAGCACTCATCCGAGGGCGAGCTGCGCCGGTTGCTGGAGTACATCATCGAGGACCAGCTCTCGTGGACCCCGGCTGAGGTGGAGATCATCAAGAGCTTGCACCAGAACTACGGCGTGGTCGGCTTCAAGATGGCTGAGTACATGGTGGACAACGAGCACACGTTGTCAGAGCTGACCAACGATTCCGTGCAGCGGATGTATCAGGTGTGTAACGCCACCAACGACGAGCGCTTCTGGATGGCTGGCATCGGCTGCGCTGTGGCTGCGGGCGCTCTGTGGAGCCAGAAGTATCTGGGCATCATCGATCTGCCGCTCAAGCAGATCATCGGGGCGTACAAGGATGTGGTCAACTTCATGCGCAAGTCCATGCGCAGCAACGTCCGGACAGCGGAGAACGTGCTCAACTCGTTCATCAGCGAGAACTTTGGCAAGCTGCTGGTGATCCGTCGCCACTCCCAGAGCAACGCGCTGATGGCAGAGTTTGGTATGGGCCGGGAGGCCGACGAGAGTATCACCCGGTCATCCATCTCTGGGCGAGTGGAGCACAACCTCACGCCGGGCTACTGCGACTTCTTTATCGAGGAGCAGATGATGAAGGCCCACTGCGCCGCGCACAGTTTCGGCTATGCCGCGTTTTGCAAGAAGCTGGCAGAGACCAACAACATCATGGTCGAGTTCCTCAAGAAGGATATGACGGCCAAGACCAAGGCCCCGCCCATGCGTGTGCAAGCGATCAAGGTGCGGCGTCGGTTGGAGGACGTGGGTGAAATACTCCAGAATCCGCCTGCCTTGGAAGCGGCTTGAGAAGGGGCAGGGGTTCTTCGTCCCCTGCCTCGACTTTGAAAAGATGCGCGAGTATGGGCTGACCAAGGCGGTCAGCGAACGCATACTCGACGCTCGTGCCATACCCGGCATCAAGGACGGGGCTGCTGGCGTGTGGTTCTTTCGGCAGCCTCTCGGTAAGTCGCGGCCATCTTAATTTTGGCTTGCCGGATGGTGTCCAGCAGTTGGCGCTTTTCTTCCGGGCTCTTGTTCGATGCACGGACTGCCACCTCATACTTGCTGAGCGTAGTCATCTGTGTCTGGAACGAGTCTGCCATAGAAGAGATTGCGTACGCGTTGCTGTGCTCCTGTAGCAACGCCATAGCCTTGGCCCGCTCACCACGGTTGAGCAAGTCGGTGACAGTCTTCTTGGTGCTCTCAGCGTCCTTCATCAACTCGTAGGTGCGGTTGATGATGTTGCCAGCGTCGTTGGGTTGGAAAGCCGTGCCGACAACCGGCGTGTCAGACAACCGCTTGGTGGCAGACATGGGAGACCCGGCGGTGCTAAACCCGATGTTGCCCAACTGAAGCAGCGCCAGCCCCATGGAGCCGGTGTAGCCGTTGATGAGCGCCTCCAACTTGATAGGGGACACGCCAAGCAAACTGCCGGCGGCTTTGGCCGCCTCGCTCGTGCTCTCCCGGTACTGCGCCTCGGGCATCAGCCCTTGCTCCTTGAACGACAGAAGGTCTCGTCCTGTGTAGAACGACTTGCCGAGCCCCACCTCAATCGCGGGTTTGAGAAGCTGCGGGATGCCGTAGTTGGAGCCGCCCGGAATCACGTTGCGCAAGATGCCGAGGAACGCGTCTTTGGCGTCCTCAGTCCCGGCTTCGCCGTGCACCGCCATGTTGTACAGCGCCTCGGGCAGCGCCTTGAAGATGTAGCCAACTTCGAACGGGATGGGCAAACGAAGCGGCTCGTCAACGCCGGGGATGCGGATGAACCAGTTGTTGTACTTCTGGTCAGGCGTGGCGTTCTTGTACGCCTCGTCATCCTCCATGCCGGCAGCATACGCCCAAGTGGCAACCACCATCAGAGCACCACGAGTCAGCATCTTGGTCTGAATGCGCAGCTTCTCGGCCGCCGTAGCCTTGCCCGTCAGCGCCCGGTACAACACATTCAGACCCTGAATCTGCGCGTTGGTGAACGCAATCAGGGAGTTCATCAGATGGATGCTGGGCGACGCTCCGCGCTTGTTGAAGTTCATCGACTCCAGCGAAGCCAGCGTTGCCTCCATCTCGGAGAGCCCCTGCTTGATGTAGCTGTTGTACTGTGCGCGGCGGGTAAGCGAGTCGGCCTGCATCGCCTTGGCCTCAACCCACGCAAGCTTTTGCGCCCAGCCAGACTTGCCGTCAGCAATGCTGCGCATGATGGTGGCGAGGTCTTCTTGAGTGCCGGTAAAAACTTGACCGCCCGTAATGCCGCGCCGCTCCAACGTCTTGCCGGTCTCGGTGTTGATCTCCTTAAGTGCCCCAAGCACAGGGGTGAAGTCAGCGCCGGACAGAACCACAGAAGCAAGCGTGTCGCGGAACATCTGCCGCGCCACATACAGAGGGCTCAGCGTCACAGCCTTGCGCAGTATCTTGGTCGGGATACTGGCGACACGCATAACCCCGGTCAACTGCACCGGGATACCTTCCATACCCTTGACCAACACATCCGCGTCAACACCATACGCATCGGTGTCGATGCGCGCATACCGGTCCTCGCCGTTTACCTTGAACTGCACAATGTCCCGGCCTTGCATGGGGCGAGGAGAGATAACGGCTGCGTCCAGACCGACTAGCTCCATAACTGCGTTCTTGGTGGCCAAGTTGCGCAAAGACATATCCACCATGAGGTTGGTGTTCTGCACGGAGGACTTGAAGAAGTCAAAGATCGGCTCGTCGCCACCAACCAACTCGTGCAGGTACGGCTGGTTCTTGACGCTACCGATGCGGATCGGGCTCTCGCCGCCAATGATCAAGTCAACGCCGCCGTCATTAGTCTGGCGGTAGTAAGGGATGTAGTCCTTGGAAGCCAGCAGCGTGTCTGCCACTTCCTTACTGAGCGCCCCGGTCTTCTGGGCGAAGCGCACCAGCCCCTCGTTGTAAGTGTTGTACTCGGCACGAGCTTGCTCAAACACATCCTTGAGACCTTCCACAGACTCGATCTCTTGGACGGCTGCCTTGAGCTGCGCTTCCGTGATGTTCTTCCCAAAGCTCAACTTGTTGAACCCCACACGCTCGGCGCGCTTGGCGGCAAGGTAAGTGGTGAACAGCTCGTTGACCGCATCAACATCACCAACAATCGGCTTGGCCTGCTTGAGCGTCTCGACAACTGTGCGCAGGCTGGTGCCGGTCTTGCTCTCGACAATGAACTCCTTCTGCCCGTCGGCGCGTTCTTTTTCAACAAGGTCAAGCGCTCCGTTGCCAACAGACTCCGCCACAAAGTTCATGCGCTGGTCGTACATGCGCAGAAAGTACAGCATCTGGGTACCCTTGAGGGCATCCATCACTTTGGCCAAGCGCTCGAACCCAGCAAAGCGGTCGATGTACCGCGTGGCAAACGACAGCCCGGAGTTCTCCTCAATAAGACGCTGGGTCCAAGGTTTCTGTTTGGCCACGAGCTCGTTGGAAACACTAAACGCTTTGGCCAACGAGGGGTTAACGGGTTTTGCTCTTGCGCGATACAAAGGCCCACTGGCATCGGCAACGCCTTTAGCAGCCGTGCCACCCTGAATGACATAGCGCCGGGCGTTGGCCACGATCTGTTGCACTGCGGCGTCAGAGACCTTGTCACCAAAGGTACGCTGGAACCAAGCCTTGATGGCGTCGTAAACCTTGCGCAGCGCCGACTTTTCTTGGACCGTTTGCTGTGCCGGTGCTACCTCGGACATATCTGCCAGCACTTCTTCAACTGCCACTTCGCGGGTAAGGCTCGGCATCTCCGCCATCTTGGCGTCGGCCTTCTCGCGCACAGCGGTGTTGCCGTCGTAGATGCTGTTCATGGTGGCAGCGTAGTTGCCGCCCAGCATGGCACGAAGACCGTAGTGACCAGCAACCTCGTGCGCCACAGTGGCGATCACGTCTTCCTTGCTGTGCAAGTTCTCCGCAACCAAATACACCGTGTTGGTGTTCGGGTCATACAAGCCGGGCAACACGTCCTGCATGTTGTCAGCAACTGCCTGCTCCTTGATGTTGGCAGGCAGTTGGTCAAAAGTTGCGACCGTCGCAATAGTAGGTACGTTCTTCCAGTCCTTGACGATCTCGGTGACCATCCGGTTAAGCTTGTCGTAGTCCACGCCTTTGCCACCGGTGGTGCCTGTGCGGTACGCAGCGCGTGCACGTTCCTTCAGCCCAGCAGCCTGTGCAATTTGCGAGATAGGCGTACGGGCGTCGCGTGCCAGCGACTGTGCACCACTGTTGATGTAGTTGACCACGTCATATTTGATCGCCCTTGCAAACTTGTCAGAGCCCCGCTCTGCCTTGTAGATTTGCTCCAGCGCTTTGATCTGTTCCTCGGGCAGCAGCCGCGACACGCTTGCCACGATGTTTTTGGGCAGCGTCTCCACGGTGAGATATGTAGGCGGTGTGTACTTGGTGGGTTCTTTTGCACCGAACACAGCGGTCTCGGGCACAGCGCCGGCTTCAATCTCGGCAAGCCTAGCTTCGGCTTCCTTGAGGCGACCGTTGATTGCGTCGCGGGCTTTCTTGGCTTTTGCTACAGCCTCCCGTGCCGCCGTCTTGTCGCCCTTAGTAGCATCACGCGTGTCGCGGGCACTACGCAGGTTAGCTTCGGCTTCCTCCAGCAGCGTTTCAAGGGAGTCAATTTCAGCAATCGCGTTAGCCTCTGCCACTTGCGCGTTAGCTGCGGTCTGAACTTGCTTGGAGGTTTCCGTCCGAGCCTTACCAGACTGGGTGATAGGAGCGCGGGGGCTAATCTTGCGCTCGCCTGCCGTGGAGATTTCTCCAGTGCGAATGTTGCCTGCCGTGCGAGTCGGTGTAACCAGAGGGCCGACCTTACGCGCCGTCAGACGTTCGCCAGCTTCCGCAGGCTGCGCGGCAACAGGAGCCAGCGTAGATAGATTTTTCCGCGTGATACCAAACTTGGCAGAACGCTGCGCCTGCAGTCGTTGCAGCTCTTTCTTGTACTTGCGTACTTCTCGCTCCCGCGACTCACGGGTGCTCTTCTTGATGTTCTTCTCTTTCAGACCTTCAATATTGTTTCTAAGGTTGTCCTCGACCTTAGCAATACGCTTATCAATAGCTTCCGTCCGCGCCTTCTGCACTTCAGGGTCGTTAGAGAACAAGCCTGCAAGCTCAGCTTCTTTTTCCGCAAGCGTCTCCAAGTTGCTCTGGGCGGTAACCTTGTCACGCTCATAAGCCGCGATGTCCTCTGCCATTTGCTGCGGAACTTTGGCAAACTTGTCACGCGCTTCAGTCAAGTAAGGAAGGCTGACTAGCGCAGATTTCTGCTCAAGCTTTGCTTTGAAACTGCGCGGCTTCTTCTTAGCCAGCTTTTCCAGTGCGGCAATCTCACTGTTCAGGCGTTTCAGTTCTTTCTCAGCCTCAGCAATCCGTTCTTGCATCAAAGGAATTGCTTCGTCGGTAGCAGCAATCAAGGCTTCCAGTTCTGCGCGGGCCTCGTCCGATGCTTTCAGCTCCCCCATCAGCGCGTTTCGTTTTTCAAAGCTGATGCGCTCCCCCTCAAAACTTGCAGGGTCGCGCCCGATGGCGGCAATGAGCTTTTCTTGCTGCGTATCTCGCGCTTGTTTCTGCGCCGGGGTCTCACGCTGACGCCGGATAGCGGCATCACGAGAACGCTTAAACGCACGATACGCTCTAACTGCCGGGACATTTTCGTTGAGCAGCCCCATCAACGCGTCAAGCCGCGACACCAAATCTTTTTCGGCATCGTTCGAGGCCCGCAGCACTTCTGCAACCGTTACGTCTTCCGAGAAGCGGTGGTTAATTTCTTGGCGTGAAAGACCGAGACTGTCCTCAAGCTGCTGCACCGCCGCTAGGCGTTCCTGTTGCTTGGCCTCCAGCTCCTGCAAGGTACGCGTTGCTTCCTGTGCCTGCCCACGTACATTCAAAATCTCAGCTTTGTTTGCCGACAGGTCAAGCTGCGTGTTCTCAACAACTTGCAGCGTCAAACCCGCGTCAAGCAGCTTGAGCGCCATGGCGTCAATCATCCCGGCTTGCGCCTGTAGCTGCAACTCAAGCTTAACCGAGTTGTTCAAAAACTGCTTAATCGCCGCGTCGTCGCTGCGGGTGTTAAAGAACACCTTGTTCAACTCTGTATGCGCTTGCAAAAGCTGCTCATTGAACTCCGCTTGCTTTCCGGTCTCCTTAAACTCGCGCATCGCGCGCGCAAGATTTTTTGGGTCCTTGCCAAAGTCTTCTTGAAAAGCTTGATAAATTTTGCTGCGCGCATTCTGCATGCGCCTTTGGACACGCTGCAGCTTTTCAATAGCCGCAACTTCACGATTCTCAAACACGTCACGGCTGCGCAACATAACAGCAAAGGTTTCTTCCTGTGCAGCCACAACCTCTTCAAACTGCTTTTGCGCCGCTTCAAACTCTTTAACAAGAGGTGCAAGTTCTTTCTTTAGTGGGGCTTCAAGCTCAGCCAGCCGGCGCTTGCTCTCTTCCAGCATCTGCTTAGCCTGCGTCAGCGAGCGCTCTTCAGCAGCCATGTCTTTTGCCGACAAAGCTTTCAGGCTTTCCAGCTCGCTACGTTTGCGCTGCTCAATCTGCTGCGCCTGATCTGACAGCTCCTTAGCTTTGGCTTGGATATCCTTGATCTTGGCAACAAACGGCTCCAGCCGGGCGTTCAGGCGTGCCAGCGTCGGGCGACCAAGGCCAATAGCAGAACGAATCTGCTGCAGGGCGTCAGACGCAAGGTATTTCTCAAGCTCAGCAAAGTTGCTGAAGACGGTAGACTGCGTTTGCTCTTGGCTGGGTGCAGTGCTGATCTGGCTGTAGGCACCCTCGGTAACAGGCGCGGCACGCTGTGGGCCGGCAAGTTCTGTACGTTGCAACTCTCGACCGGGGCCAAGCGGCAGCTCTGGTTGCTGCGCGGTATTCACACGCGTGCCTGTGCCCGATACAAACTCACGGGTCTCAAGTTCAGTTTCCGACCGCTTGGATTTCTCTACCGCAGCTAACGTATCCTTAACCGACCGAGTCAGCTCTGGCGACACATTGTCGGCATCACGCGCCAAGTCGTAGAGCCATGCAGACACATCTTCCCGCGACTCGGGGCGCAGCATCATGCGCAGGTTGTCGCCAATCTCCTCCAGCAAGCGCCGTTGTTCAGTGCTGTGGCTCTTGGGGTCTTTTGCCAGCTCTCGCTCAAGTTGCGTCTGGACAGCCTCAGCGCTAACTCGGCTGGGTGTGTACTCGCGGCTAAACGACGTGGTATCGCCAGTGATGGCGCGGCTGCGCAGCTCTTCTAAACCTTCGCGAATGGACTGAGCTGCGGCCAGAGGGTTGCCAAAAGTTTGCTGCCCCGGCGCACGAGACTCCACCGTGGGATAACCAGCGTTAGGAACTTCGTTAGTCGCAAACTCTCCGGTGCGCGTCTGTGCCGGAACAAACAACTCACCCTTTTGGGACAAGTTGCGGGTGTCACCAAAGCGCTCGATCAGCTCTCGCAACAAAGCGTTGGCATCACGCGTAATGTCTTGACGCTCAGTATCGGTAAGGGGCTTGCCGCGAGATTGCTGGATGTCGGTAATAAGCCCAGACACAAGGCGATCCCACGCAGCATTGAGGTCTTCCTGCTTGGCTGCGCCACGGTTGTAGCGACTGACTAGGTCAACGATCTTTGCAAAGGCTTCAGCCCGGCTGTCAGACGCAAGCTGCTGAATGGCCACAGACATGGGCGTCTGCCCCGCGCCCAGCAACTGACCCGACGATTTTTGCGCACGGCTTTCCGCTTCGTCAATCTGCGCTTCGGTGTAGCCGCTCTCGAACAAACGCTGGCGCTGCTCTCCGGTAAGACGGAACTCGGGCGTAGCCCCAGTCTGAAACTTTTTCTGGCTCTCGGCTTCGTCGTCCAGCTTCCGCAGGTTTGCAATAGCCGCTTCCGCAGCTTTGCGGTCACCGGCAGCACGAGCAATACGCAAGTCGGCCACATACTCTTGACGCGTCTTGGGTGCATTACCCAGCACCGTGCGCTGCCCGACAGGAGCGCCAAACAATTCGCCCTGATCGGTTACTCCAGTTTGCCGACGCAGGCTCTCCAGTTCACGGATGTCCGACTCCGTAACGCCCTCACGACGATCAAAGTCCAGCTTATCAAGAGCTTCAAGATACGCGTCGTAATCAGGAGCCTTGCGCTTCCCGACTTCTTTCTTTGGAATTTGACCGGCCAGTTCGTCCGCTTTGGCCTGCATGGCGGCTTTGGCTTCGGCAGACACGCGCAACCTAAGCGCATCGTAAAGCGCGTTGCTTTCTTTGCGCGACATGCCTTCCAAAGCCGGGCGCTCGGTCAACAGCTCAGCAGCACGGGTGGGATTGGCTGCAAGGTAGTCAATCTGGTCGGATAGGTCCAAAGCGCCGGCATCCCGTGCGGCAAGCAGTTGCTCGTTGGCATATGCGGCTGCACGGCTAATGGCTGCCGGCGCTTGCGTTTCTTCAACAGGCGGGGGGGTAAGCTCTCCTCGAACACCGGGAACACGCGTAGAGCGGCGGCCTACGGCTTCTTGCTGCCCCATCTGCTCCAGCATGTAGTCCTCGGGCGTCATCTGCGCCACACGGCTACGTTCTAGATACTGGCCTACAACAGCCTTAGCTTGTTTGTACCGAGCGCTGTCTTTGCGCAACCCCTTTTGCAACTCTGCAAGCTGCTTGCGGGAGATGGAGTACTCCTCCATCTCGGCAGGCAACGCGTTGGGGCCGGGTTTTTTGATTGCCCTGAGCTGTTTGAACTGCTCAACACGATCCTCATAGTTCTTGGCAAAAGCAAGCTGTTCCTCAGTGGTGTACGTGGCAAGTGCGGCTTCTTGCTCTTCTTGCGTCGTATCACGTTTGGCCGGCTCCGTCACCTCAGGTTGTGTAGCTGCCGCTTTGGCAGCCCGAGCCTCTGCACGCAACGCGCGCTGCGCTTCCACTTCTCTTGCCTCAACTTCTTGCCGAGCCTGACCACGGTCGGCCACCCTACCAACAGCACCCAGCGGGGCCAGCAACGACACTTGATACGCCGTCTGGCCGTACTCTTCCAGCGCGTCGGGGGTGATCAGCGGCAGTCCTGCTTGCGCACGCTCCAGCATTTGCTGCGCCACTTCTGTGGGAACCTCAAGCGCAAGGCCGGTAGCGGTGCCTTTTGCCAGCGTCTTTAGGAGCGACTCTTCAGCAAGTCTTGCCGTAGCGCCAGCGCCTCGGGCCAACAACGCCTCGGCAGGGATGCCAGTTAACTTGCTGACAAGGCGACCGCCCAGCGGAATAAAGGTACCCGCGACATCGAGCGCGGCTTGGGGGAGCGCAGTGGTGCCGGCAGCACTCACGTCCACATTGATAGGCTTACCGGCTTTTTGCTGTTCAGCAGCCTGACGCTCGACGTTGGAGCCAAACATCTGCGCAAAACCGGGCGCAACAGCGCCAGCAACACCACCAGCAAGCGTGCCATAAGGGCCGAAAACAGAACCTGCGGTAGCACCAAGGCGTGCCGAACCAAGCGTAGCTGCAATGTTGGGAGCTTGCTCTGCAATAGCTTTGGGAATCTGGCTGATCGCTTCGCCTGCGGCGGGTAGCAGCCCGCGCTCTTCATACGCCTTGCGAACGCGCTCAAAGCTAACGTCATCAGCGTAGCGTTCACCGATTTCTCTGCTGCGCTCAAGCGCTGCGCGCGCTGCCTCGTTTGCATCCCCAGTGGCAGCACCAACCGCCGTACGACCAGAAGAGATAAGGGATTCAAGACCCTTGGCGGCAGACGCCAGCACCCCCGAGCGGGGGGCTTCTTTCTTTGGCTGGCTGGACAGGTGCTGCCTGAGTGCAGCAATGACTTGGTCGTCGGAAGCGCCTTCGGGCCCCTCCACGTCGTAAATACGGCCGTCCGGGCCTTGTACGCTGTAAATGGGCATTGCTGCGCGCTTCCTTGATTGTTACGGTGCGGGCCGGCTCCCCAACACCTTGAAGTTGCCAACCCCGGCAGATGCACCGGAGAACTCGGCAGGTACAGGTATTTTATACGCAGCAAAGGCACGCTTCAAGAAGGCTTGATACTGTGCGTCAGCGTCTGCCTGCGTCAAATTCATACCCTCAACCGGGTTAGCTTTGATGCGGTTAAGCCAGTTGTCGTACATGGTGTCCGCCGCAGCAAGCGCCAGTTTGGTATTGGCCGTCGGGCCAGTAAGCGCGGCGGTTTCGGCTTCCAGCTTTTTAGTATTTGCTTGCCGGTACGCGTTGACGATGCCCTCGTTCTCAAGGTCGCGCTCGGTCTTGCGCCGTTCTTGGCGGCTCTTCAAAGTTGCAAGCCCAGCATCTCCAACCGCCTGCAAGAAACGAGGAGACTTGGTCGCCATCAAATTCAGGCCCAGCGTAAGCCAGTCGTCACTAGTCCACGTCGTACCCTTAGGTGGTTTAGCGCCGGTTTCTTTTGCGGCCTGAATGATGTCTTTCTTGTCGGGAACGTCCTGCTGGCCGAGATCGGAACCCCAACCAGCCTCGCCGGGCCCGGGGACATTTGACTTTGCCACAACGGGAGCGGCAGCAGCAGCAGTCGGTTCGCCGCGTCCAGCATTTGTACCAACTCCGGCAAGCCCTGCAAGCCCGAGTCGGTCACCTTGTCCGGGCAACGCTTCGTTAACAGCCCGAGCGTTTGCAATATTTGCGTTGCGTTCGTTAACGTGTTGCGCGGCACGAGCGGCCTGTGCTTTGTCAGCAGCCAAGTTATCTACGCGCCTACGCGCAGCTTCAGCTACATCCGCCGCTTCGTCGGCAGCATCAATTTTGTCGGCTCTTAGCATAGCCAGCCTGCGCTCTTCCAGCGCAGCAGCCCGGTCGGGGTGAATCCGCAGAATGCCTTCACTCTCGGGAGAAGCGCCGGCGACCCTGCTTGGCGGAGCCGGGGGCGTCAGTCGAGGTGCGGCAACTTTAGCCGCCGCAGGAGTTGGCGGAGCCGGGGGCGGCAAGCGCAGGGCTTCCACCTTTGCCATGTCTTGCGCAGCCTGTGCGGCCGGGGGACGAGGGCCACGCACACCACCCATTGCGGGGAGGTACGGCGGAATCTTAAGGTCCGTCATTGCACCACCAATAATTCCAAGCTGTTGCTGTGCAACAGGGTTTTTTGGGATGTAAAAGAACTTATCAAGCTCAAGACTGGGGTCCTTTTCGCCAGCGAGTCGCCGAGCAACAACATCCGCCCCAGCAATAGGCAGCGCAGCAGTGTTGTGCGCCATGGAGTACACAGTTTGGAACGGCGACGTGATGTAGTCAGCCAGCGTGCGCGGGGGTTCAGCACGACTTGGTTGCGCGGTCACAGGACGCCCATCTTGGCCCGGAATCTGCGCAATCATTTGCTCACGGGTAAGCGCAGGCAAGCCTGCGGCGGGTGCAGGCGCAGGTGCAGGTGCGGGCTTCTTTCTAACACCGGACTTTGGCGGGACAAAGGCCGCGCCCTCCGAAGAAGGATATGTCTCGGCAGCAAGGGCCTCAAGCGCCGAGGCGGCAACTGGCGCAGGTGCGGGTGGACGGCTTGTTCCCGGAATCTGCGCAAGCATTTGATCACGGGTAAGCGTGGGGAGGCCAGCAGCAGCAGCAGCAGCAGGGGAGGGCGCAGAAATAGTGGGGGCAGTTGCGGGAGGCAGAGTATCGGCTGCGTTAGCCGCAGCAATAGGGATCAAAGACGTCATCCGCTTGGCAATTTTCTGGCCGTAGGTCAACGTGTTGGGGTAGTTCGGGTTCTCAGGATCAGAGAGTGCAATACCGCGACGCGCCTTTTCCAAAGCGTTGGGGCCGCCGTAGTAGTACGCCCCCGCCAGCACCGGGTCACCATTAGCCGCGCGGTAGCCTTGCAAGCCATAACGGATGCCGGCCCGCATGTTGTCCATCGGGTTGTCGATTCGCATACCCTTGTCAGCAACCGACTTAAATGTTTTAGGCATCACCTGCATTGCGCCCATTGCGCCACGATTCGAAGTCGGGGCAGTCTTCTGGCCCGACGCTTCCTGCCCATGCAAGGCCATAAGGAATGCCCGCTCACGGGGGTCGCGCACGCCCTCGGCGTCCAGCGCAGCGGCAAACATCTTTGCGCCAGAGGCAGCCTCAACTTTGTCGCCCTTGGCAAACGCAATAATGCCGCCGTCGGCAAAGTTCATGTCCCCAGCGGGGAGCTGGCCGATGCCGGTATCCTCAGGCAACGGCTGCGCTTGCGGAGCCATTGCAGCCAACGCTTGGTCCGCCACCTTGGGCGGCTCGGGCATACCTTGCGGTGCTTGCGCGGAATTGCGCAACTCTTTGCGCCGGTTGGATTCCGCCACAGCCAGAGCCATGATGTACGGGTCTTCTTTGTGCAGCGCAGCATACTTCTGCAATGCCTGATCCGGCAGCTTGGCCAGCGTGGAAGTGATTGCGTTGACGTTCAGCATGGCGAACCTCAGATTTTTGTGTAGGCCAACTCAGCAAGGCCGGCGGCTTTACCCTTGGGCGCTTTGATCTTGCCGCCCTTTGCAACTTTTTGGCTTAGGCCATAGGCGGTAGCCCCCGCACCCGCAAGCTGCGCGGCGGTATTTGGGCCGGGGCTGTACATAGATTGCACGGTTCCCATCGGTGTGCCGCGCAGGATGTTCGACATGAACTCAAGCTGCTGGTACGGATAGCGCTGCTCTGCTGCGTAGTCCTGCATGGCGGCGTTGATACGCGCCTGATCCAGTTGTTGCTGTTGCGTGCCCAACTGGTTTTGCAGACCGATGATGTCTTTTTGCTGCCCAAACTGTTGCTGGCCAAGCGTGCCCAACTGCCCCGCGCCTTGCAGGGCTGCTTGCAGGTTTTGAAGGCCGTAGCCAGCGCCGTACTGGCGCGACTGCTCACGAAGCTGCTGCTCGGTGTTGAACTGTTGTTGCGCCCGGTCAAACGCTTGCTGGTAGCCCTTGTCCAGCACGTCCTGCTGCTGCATACCCAGATTGCGCTGACGCTCGGCTTCAACAATTGCCTGCCGGCTGCCACCAAACGCACCTTGGCTAACGGCTTGCGCTTGGTTTTGGTTGCGCAGCATTTCAGACTGCCGACCCAACTCGCGTAGCTGCGGGGCCAACGATTGCTGAATGAATGGCGACATGTAAGCGCCTGCCTGCTGGCCAAACTGCCCGGTCTGGTACGGGTCGTAGCCAGCACCCATTGCCCGCATAGCGGCTGCGCCAGTGATCCCCTGAGCAGCGCCAAGACCTGCGGCGGGAGCTATGTTTTGTGCGCCCTGAAACGACTGGTTCTGTAGCCCGGTAAAGCCCGCGACTTGCGTCGGGTCCATGCCTTTGCCCAAAGCATACGAGCCGTAGCTCTGGTACGGGCGGTCCGAAGTCAGCGACTCAGTTTTAGCCAGCGAGCGCTGCGCAGTGGGCTTTGCCCAATCAGGCAAGTCCGTGACTTGTGTCTGTTTTTCTGGCGGGCTATCACCCATGCTGATCGGGTACAACCGAACGCCGTCGCGGCGGTAGCCTTCAAACTTGCTGGGAATCCGCATCTAGGTGCTCCTTGCGGTACTCGTCAAACCGCTCGTGAAAAATAGTCTTCCAGACCTCGGGCAGAACCTCGCGGGCTTTGTCCGGGCCAATACAAACATGGACTGCATACGCAATGATCTGCCCAGCAGCGTACCGCAAGCTGTGCGCTATCTCAATTCCGTGCTCGTCCTTGTCTCTCTCAAACTTGTTGGCCGTCTCATACGACGACAACACAACCACCCACATGGGCAGAATCTGGTCTTGGATGGCGCGGTAGAACGGGTTGGTCGGCAGATACAGCAGGCAAGAGCCAAACGCCAAGTTGATGTCGCGCTCCGAGACTTCCTTGTCTTTATCTACTAGGTCGTCCCAGACATGCGACAAGTGCACCAGCGCCCGGTACATGTTCAGCGCATCCTGATTGCCGCCAAACCACTCCAATTCTCCGTGCGTGGTCATGCCGGGAGCAGCCTGTCCGCGCGGGTGTTAACAGCCGCCTTGTCTTTACCGACAGTCTTGCCCCGAGCCTTTTGCACACGGTCCATCATTGCGTAGAGCTTCCGCGCGCCAGCTTCCGTAGAGCCGTTACCCAACTCAGAGACGATGCGGGCCGGCACTACAAACTCACCATCGGCAAGGCGTGCGGGTTGTTTGTCGGCAATCACCGCAGGGATCGAGTCGCTCACGCCGTCACCGGGGCCGCGCAGAAGCCGGCCGCCATCAGAGTAGTCGCCAAGGTGAGACATGCCGCCATCAGCATACATCTGGCCGCCGTTAGCCATCAGCGTTTCGTACTGATTGCGCTCAGACATTTCTTCCACCGGACCACCCATGGCCATCCTCGGCATCGCGGTTGTGTTCGGGAACATCGGCGGAGAAGTGAGCATCCTGTCGCGGGTGCCAGTGGGGACGCGGGTATACGTGCCGGTCCGGGAGTCGTAGGTATATTCGTACGGGTTGGGGCCGCTACCTTCGTACCCAGCGCCGGGCTCGGACGCCGACAAAGAACTCAGCACGGGCAGTCCGTACTTGGCCAAACCTGTTGCGCCGCCAACCTGCTCCATGAATGCGCTGCGGCCAGCTTCGTTGCCAAGCCCTTTAGCGCCGGCCAGTAGGGGGTTACTCATCGCGGACTGCGTAGCAGCACTGAATGCTGGGCCTCCGGGCAGACCCATCGAGTTGGCAGCAAATTCACTTGCGCTGATCGCGGCATCCGCAGGAGAGATGCCTGCTTCTGCAAACTGTGCCATCAAGGTTGGATTGGCCGCCTGCGAAGCAGCAGCCGCGTTACCAGCAGCGGCGGCCTCGGCACTT
>Ga0070748_1000755_pt1 | contig 15165 bp, 16 predicted proteins | sample VirMetDEL_Nov_12_FD_77015 | JGI IMG/M metagenome (GOLD analysis project Ga0070748, IMG submission 77015) | Aqueous microbial communities from the Delaware River and Bay under freshwater to marine salinity gradient to study organic matter... | ecosystem: Environmental > Aquatic > Marine > Coastal... | reverse complement strand
TTCAGGATGAGGCTTCAAGATGGATGCAATAGGGATAAGGCACGATGCCGATGTGATCAGGACGATCACTTACCCGCGCAGGAAGCAAAGGGGCTAGCAGGATGCGATGCCTCTTTTTCAATTGTTGTTTTCTGTTTTGCTCTGCAATAGTGAGCGCAAAGGATGGCTCGCAAACTTTTCCTTCCATACTCTCGGCGTTAAATCAGCCACCTGACTTGCAGGGTGAATGCTAATACGCTGCAATACATCCGTTAAATAGGTGTTAGGGTTGATGCCGTGTAATTTGCAGGTGCTGATTAAACTTTGAATCAATCCCACATGCTCAGCGCCCAATTCCGTCCAACAAAATAACCAGTTCTTGCGGCCCAATGTGATGGGTCTGATTTCTCGTTCAAGATGATTGGTATCCATCGGCACCTGTGGATCTTCCAGAAAGACACGCAATTCGGTTTCGCGGCTGACGACATAGTTCAGTGCTTTGCGTAATTTATGCGTTGGTGTCAATTCGCTTCGCTGCAATTGCACGGCGCACCACGCAAAGAATTGATCGACAATCGGCTTGCTGTGGGTTAAACGATAGTCGTGTTTTTTATCGCCCGCCAGCTTGTTGGTGTTGATGTGTTCTTCGATTTTGTACGGACGACCAATATAATCCAATGCTTGATCCGTTGCTGTTTTATCGAGTGATTACGCTTCAATAAAGTGGCGACGGCTATGCACCCAACATTGCGCGTGAGTGACGCCCTGTGTTTGCTCAGCAAAGCGTGCATAGGCAGCGTAGCCATCGGTGATGAGCGTGCCTTGAAAATGTTTTTTTAAGGTGGATTCAATATGCTGTCGCCCACGACTTTCATTGAAGGTAAACACCACTTCATGATCTTCGCCGTAAATTGGCCAAAAATATCCGTATTACTCGTATCATCCTGATACTCGCCCTTCGGGCAGCCTGCGGCTGTTCAAATTCATTCCCGATGAATTTGTCATTTTCCCCTTGTGTTCCCGGCTCGCTTTGATGGGTGTTTCATCCATCGCCAAGACTTTGCTGAGTAACACATGCGCCAACTGCGCCTCCACAATCGGTCGCAATAATTCAATGGTACGTTTTACCCAGTTGGCAACGGTGTCCGGCGAGTCACGACCATTCTCTTGGATAAGTCATCACCAAAAGCCCCTATGGCTTTACGTTAGCGCATTGCTGCTGCATAACGAAAAAACAACCTGCTTTTTTTGCAGCGAGAAGCAGATAAATGGCGCCAATAAAAATAGCTACCATTAGAAAATAGTTCTTGACATCGTCCGCCAAAAATTCGGAAAAATGCAATCCTATTTAACCATGTAAATATTAATGATGCATCGCTCAGACACTGTTTATGAAAAACTCATGGATCAAACGGTACTTGCCGAGCTTTTTAATCCGGCATTGCAGGCGTTTGAAAAGGTTCGCTACAGCGATAATTTTTTTTATCACTGCCAATGAAAACGTTTTGCTTATTTGGTTGCTTGCGCCACTTAAGCGGCGTGCCGGCGATGCGCGAACAGGTGCAACAATTTTTTCACATCGCGGAGAGTGTAGACATGCCGGTGCCGCGCTCCACTTATTCGGATGCGTTAAATTCAGCATCACGCTGTACTATTTTGCAGAACGTGGTGAAAGCGCTGGCCGACATAGCACGTAAGCGCTTGCCGGATCGTTTTGAAAAAATATCAGAACTTGGGAATCGTCCTATTTTTGCCGTTGACGGAAGCTATCAAAAAGAGAGCACCCATTATCCACGATCAACACCAAAGGACGGCGGCGACGATAACCCCAAAGGCCACATGATGCTAGCCTTATTTGATGTGCGTATGGGCGCTCCCATTGAGGTTGTAGTGGAAACAAAAAACACCCATGAAACCCTCGTGCTGAAAGAAAATTTTGATGTGGCTGAGGGTTGTTTACGAAAACGCAATGCTATTATTGTGGTCGATAGAGCCTTTGTTAATATGCCATTCTGGGACACTCAAAAGAAAGCCTATGGGCAAACTAGTATTACGCGATGGAAAGATAATCTTATCGTTAAATCCAGTGTAAGCCGTACTGTAAAAAAGAGTGCAATGAACGAGGGTGTCGTGTCTGACGATAGTGTTGCCTTGAACGCAAGCACTCAAGAGTGGCGTTGCATTCACTACAAAACACCTGAAGGAAAAGAAATTATTTTTTTATCCAATGAGCTAACGCTTGAGCCTGGTCTTATTGCTTTTTTATATCTGCGTTGCGGGGATGAGGAGAAATGTTTTGATACATGGAAAAATGATTTATCTTGCGAAAAAGCATGGAGTAAAAGTAACAATGGAATTTTAACAACAGGCATTATTGGCTATAATAACGTCTTTGCTGGTGCAACTATTTTCGCATCATCATAAAAACGCGCTTGGTATTGAGGATGAGGCAAGTTTAAAAAAACAAGATGATTTGCAGCATAAAAATGCGCTTGAAAAAGGTCATCGTATTCCGTGGTATCGCGATTTCTTTCGCGCCACCTCCAAGGTGACTCGTCAGACACTTCGCTTTTTAAGGAGCTGCTTAATGAAAACGCCTTCAAAAGCACTGTATGAGCGCCAGCTACGACCATTGTATGTTAAATACATTTGAAACTGACCGAACACCGTTGCAGTTAAGCTTGTATCAAGGAAAAGGAGAAAAGAATAAACAATTAGCGCAAGCACAGTTTTTAATGGTAACTTACCCAAACTCAGTAGAGGCGTTACACTCTGCAGCACTTGAATTTTTTTCTCAGAAAGAACTTGAATCTGCCATAGCAGCTTTTGACACTGCTTCAACACCACAGAATACAATCTTAGTAGAAAGCTCAACACTTTATTTTACTGGCACTTGTGCTTGGGCTGGTGTGCGAATAGATGAGGCAATTACTCGCACTGAAAAACTATTAGACTCAAAGGCTGATGATTCAACGTTCGACAAAAATGTAGGCTATTGGACACTGGCAAAACTCTATCACATAAAAGGTGATACGGTAAAATATCACAGTCTACGCAGACTACTTGACCCTGATTTTATAAAGCACACTCAGTGGGTGAGAGATGACATTAACGGCTTCGACAAGATAGATAAAAAAGTCGTCAATAGAGTTTTTTTGAAGCGTGATGCATAAATCGGGTAAGGATGAGCTTCTAGCTCGCCCTCCCCACAACAGCCTGCGCCGAGTGTCGGACCAACGGCTCCGCACAGGGAGTTTCTCTACAGATAGCTAATTTACACCCAGCGATCACGTAGCAAAATCAATCTACATTGGCGAAAAAGTCATCGTTGAGCGCCTCTATTTTAAATCGCACTCTTCGACGAAGTTTGTAATATAAATAGAAAAAATGAATGCAGGCTCCAATTCAAGCGGTCTTTGGTTAGCTCCAGCCTTATTGGTGGGTGAACGCAACTTGCGGCTATTACGGCTACGCCCACGATACCGCAGTGGCGCCCCCACAGAAACCAGCTTGCCATTCGCTACCCGTTAGCATTTAATAAAACTCAATTAACTGCGATTTTATTTCACAAGACTTTCATCCTATGAGTTAGGTGTAAGGCTATGCTTCAATATATTACCGCTAAAGCAAAACATGCTGAGCTTCTTAGAGACATATTAATTACGTCGAAAGGCTACTGGGGCTACTCCCAAGAACAACTTGAACAATGGCGTTCCAACTTAACGTTTGAGAATGAGTATATAGCTCGCAATAGGGTGCAACTGATTAAAGATGACTCGGGAATAATAGGGTTCTTCGCCTTAGTTAGCGGCGACACAAATGAACTTGATCACCTTTGGCTACTACCAACATCCATTGGTAAGGGCTATGGGAATCTTGTGTTCAAGCAGATTCTATCGGAATGTGAAACGTTGGAAATAACTGAATTTTACATTATTTCTGACCCAGATTCTGAGAGTTTCTATTTAAAGAAAGGGGCATTACATGTGGGGGAAGTTTATAGTGAACACCAGAGAAGGATGCTGCCTAAACTTAAATATTCGCTAGCGGTTCCCAACTATTCATCGTAGGTAGTCGATGTAAAAAACCACTGCTATTAGCCCTATATTTTAATCGAGAGAGCATGATTTCTACAAGAATTTAAACCTAGGCGGAATTAATGAACTGAGAAGCCTACTCAAATCATTAGCTACATTGGATTTAATCATGGCTCCAAAATGGGATGCAAATGAACAAATGGGATCCATGAGAAATGGAATGGGCGACGAATATTTTGCTTGGTTTACCGATGCAGGTTGCTTTTTTAAGGGCTTCGATCATGAAAGTGAAATGTCTTCTTGGAGCACTCCGAATCAACAGCCTTGGCCCAACATATACAAGGGCACCCCGATCACCTCAACCCAACATAATCATTAAAGTAGAAACATGATGAAAACCATTTTCCTTACTCTATGTATCTGTATTCTATTCTCGGCTGAGCTTTGCTGGAGCGACGATTCATCAATTGTTGATTTGTACCAAAACCACCAAAGCGACGTTCAGGTAGCGGGGACTGGGGTAGTCATAAAAGTTTTGCCCGATGACTTGGACGGCAGTCGCCACCAACGATTTATTTTGCGCCTTGCGGCCGGCCATACATTATTAGTGGCTCACAATATTGATCTGGCACCCAGACTAGATTCTTTAGCCGCAGAGGATACCGTTGAGTTTTATGGTGAGTATGAGTGGAATGCTAAGGGTGGCGTTATCCACTGGACTCACCGTGACCCCAATAATAGACATGTTGGTGGCTGGCTGCGTTACAACGGAAAAAAGTACGAATGAACATTTAATGGGTTTGAACTGCCTAGATTCACTGCCGTTCAATCTTAGATGGATGGAGTTCAATTCCGAGAGGCCTAATCCCCTCGAATAGATGTTGTACATTGAACGCTCGCCCAACCGCTTCTTTATAAGTTAGATATGCACTACATTGTGCTCGATAGCAGAAACGATAGACGACTCTTCCAACCCCATAGGTTGAATAGGTTATAGTAAGCACTTTGCCGCTAAGGCATATCACTTACCTCTAGAGATACTTGTGGAACCGCACCAACATTCTCCTCTTGATATTCAGCCCCAAATCGCACCGCCCGCCCAACCGCAAGGTTTGATTGCCCGCACCCTGTACGAATGGAAAACACTCGCGTTCTTAGGTGCGCCTATTTTAATTGCACAATTGGCTCAAATGGCTAATGGAGTTATAGATACCGTAATGGCCGGCCATGCCAGTGCGCGCGATTTGGCAGCCGTAGGTATAGGCGCAGGCGTTTGGGGGCCTGTATTACTGTTTTTCATTGGTACGCTTAGCTCTTTACAGCCTATTATTTCAGGCCAGCGCGGCGCTAATAATCATAGCCAAATCATGCCGACCACCTGGCAGGGAATCTATATAGCGGTGGTGGGCTCGGTGCTGATGATTGCGCTTCTTACACAGCTTTTTCCGCTATTTATACTGCTCAAATTGGATTTACAAACTGCTGAAATAGCACAGGGCTATCTGAATGCATTCGCGTGGGGCGTTCCCGCACTTCTGTTGCTAACCGCGCTGCGCGGGCTGACCGATGGATTAGGGCATACCCGCGTTATTATGGTGTTCTCTCTATTAAGCACCGCATTAAACCTGCCGCTTAATTATATTTTTATTTTTGGCTACGAATTTGGCGACCTATTAAGCATTCAAGCCATGGGCGGCATTGGCTGCGGCTGGGCAACAGCACTGTCAAACTGGGGTGCATTACTGGCACTGCTCGCCTATTTACATCGCAATAAAGCCTACGCCCGCTTGCACTTAATTGGCGATTGGGCCAAACCTGACAGCTATATTATTAAACAAGTGTTAGGGCTTGGTTTGCCCATTGGGCTTGCGATGTTTGTAGAGGTGAGCATGTTTTGCATGATCGCACTCTTTCTGTCGCCTCTTGGGCCCAATGTGATTGCAGGACATCAAGTTGTACTCAATGCTACTTCGCTTTTGTTTATGGCGCCTTTAAGCCTGGGCATGGCGCTTACACTGCGCGTTAGTTACCTTGTAGGCGCGCAGGATTTTATCGCCGCACGGCTTCTTGCGCGCAGCTCGCTGTTGCTGGCACTGGGCCTTGCCTGCATCAGTGCGCCCATTTTATTTTTTGGCCGCGAACTGATTGCAAGCTTTTATACAACTGACCCTGCTGTACTGGCGATCGCTATACAGCTGTTTATGCTTTGTGCAATCTTTCAGGTAGTCGATGTTATTCAAGTCACCATGATTAATGTTTTACGCGGCTATCAAGACACAAAGATACCCATGTTGATTATGTTGCTTTCGTTTTGGGGTGTTTGCCTGCCACTGGGCTTTGTATTAACGTTTTCATCGTGGATCACAGCACCTATGGGCGCAGCAGGATTTTGGACGGCGCTTATTGTGGGGTTAAGTTGCGCCGCCATTTTGCTGACGACGCGGATGTTTCGCTTTAAAATGCTGATTATTCATCAGCCTGCCTAGGGCTTTTTTACTTCACCGATTAGCGAAATAAGTATTATGGCAAAAATCGAATTTTCAAAAGCAGAAAAAGATCTCATCAGCTTTAAGCTGCAAAAATATTTTAGCAAAGAGCTGGACCATGAACTTGGTCAATTTGATGCGGAGTTTTTGCTGGATTTCATTACTCAGGAAATCGGTGCCTACTATTACAATCGCGGCTTACAAGATGCGCAGGCTCTGTATGCTGGCAAGATGGCAGATATTGCCGATGCGATCTATGAAATTGAACAACCTACAGATTTTGTGCGCTAGAGCCCCTTCGCGCATTGCACCCATTGAGTCATAGCCTAACAACCGTCTACGCTCTAAAAGCTTTCACTAGGAACCGACATGAACGAGCCATCTTCGCCTGAAAAAACGAACGCTACATTACGCGAGCAGCTATACGATATTATTTTTGGCACTGAGACCCCCGCAGGTAAACTCTTCGACATAGTACTTATTTACTTCATCATCCTAAGTGTAGGCTTGTTAATGCTGGACTCAGTGGCAGGCGTTCGCCTTCGCATTGGCGACTACATGGGCTACTTAGAATGGTTTTTCACCATTATCTTTACTATGGAATACATAACGCGCGTTTACTGCTCGCCTAACCGCTGGTCTTATATTCGCAGCTTTTATGGCGTTATCGATTTACTTTCAACCCTGCCATCTTATTTGAGCCTATTTATACCCGGCGCCAATTACTTGTTGATTTTCCGTTTACTGCGAGTGCTGCGCATATTTCGGGTACTTAAACTTGTGCGCTATTTAACGGAAGCTAATAGTTTAATTCGTACCATGTATCAAATTAGACGAAAAATTATTGTCTTCTTTTTTGTGGTATTAAACCTAGCGGTAATATTTGGCTCACTCATGTTTATTGTTGAAGGGCCAGAAAATGGTTTTACCAGCATCCCTAAGAGCATCTATTGGACCATAGTAACCATTACTACTGTCGGCTACGGCGACATAACACCGCACACGATACTCGGGCAAATTATCGCCTCACTTGCCATGCTTACCGGCTACTCTATTATCGCGGTGCCCACTGGAATATTTACGGCCGAGCTCGCTCATGAGATGTCGCGCGAGCGCAATCTTATTTTTTGCCCCAATTGCGGAAAACAAGGCCATGATAAAATTGCACACTATTGCGATCGTTGTGGCAGTAAAGTAAACCACTATCATGAGTAACCGTCCATATAACCCGCATAAACAGTAGAGTGAAGCTCCAAAGTCGAGCGCAGAGGTGAAATGCAGACACCTAAAATTTTTGGCCTCAGAGAATGGCACCTAGCCGTTTGTGAAGTACTGAGGCCAATCGTAAACCTAACATTTTCTTCGCTTTACTTTTCATGTACCAACTCAAACATTCAGCCTAAAACTTAATATACCCCCGAGCCGAAAAATATTTCTCAGATCAAAATCTAGAACCCTTCCTGTTTGTAGTGCACTATTTAAAAGCATTTTACTGCGCGCTCACAGGTGACGCCTGCACCAAAAGAAAGTTTATTTGATTTGGCAGGATGTTGCTGCGCACTGTTTTAATAACACCACTCCCCAAAATTGACCAAAAAAATCGCTACAAAATGAAAATATTTTCGCAGCCTCATAAAATTGCGCGAAATAGCTGCTGGATTAACATTTTTGACACATGGGTACGCTTATTGCCTTAGCTAAATTGCCCCAAGAGTAATTTACTGGGTAGAGAGCTAACCCCTAAAAATATTGAGAGAGCATACTATGTCCTATTTAATACCATCAGAATTTGCGACAAAAATGGTGGACTCCGGTGAGTCCAAGGTTTTTATGTCCACGCGTGACACGCTAATCCGAGCATTCATGGCAGGTGCGATTTTGGCATTAGCTGCGGTGTTCGCAGTAACCATCGCCGTGCAAACTGGCATATTTTTACTCGGCGCAATTCTATTTCCCGTCGGTTTTTGTATGCTCTACCTAATGGGCTTTGACTTGCTAACCGGCGTGTTTGTTCTTGTTCCCCTTGCCCTGCTCGATAAGCGCCCAGGCGTTACCATGAAGGGGTTATTACGCAATTGGGGTTTGGTTTTTTTAGGTAATTTTGGCGGCGCACTGACAGTTGCCTTTATGATGGCGTTTGTTTTCACCTATGGCTTTAATACCGACCCAGGCCCTGTAGGAGTGAAAATTGCCGGTATAGGTGAGTCGCGTACTGTAGGCTATGCCCAATATGGTTTTGATGGTTGGGTCACTATCTTTATTCGCGGCATGCTGTGCAACTGGATGGTTTCTCTCGGTGTGGTCGGCGCCATGATTTCCACTACCGTAAGCGGTAAAGTAATCGCCATGTGGATGCCCATATTTCTCTTTTTCTTTATGGGCTTTGAGCACTCAGTAGTAAATATGTTTCTGTTTCCTTTCGGTATTATTATGGGTGGAAACTTTTCTGTTGCAGATTATTTTATCTGGAATGAAATCCCCACAGCTTTAGGCAATCTAGTAGGTGGCCTCGCATTCACTGGTCTCACGCTTTATAGCACTCACGTTAAAACAGCGCCTAAACGCAGCATTTCTTAATTTTTAAGAAATACACCTCGGCAGCCGTAGCCTGCCGAGGTTTTTTGTATTGAGGCGACGTTTTTATTTGAGAGGCCACCCTAAAATATTACCCTAAGATGCACATTGACAACGCGTTATAGCTATAACGATATTCACTAGCCACACAGGCAACACCTTATGGCTCAACATTTAAAACTCAGTATTGGCCAATACTCTGATAGAGGCCGCAAGGAAATCAACCAAGATTTTCATGGTATTAGTATTCCCCATGAGCCGCAGTTAAGTGCCAAGGGTATAGCCATAGCACTGGCGGATGGTATTAGTAGCAGTAGCGTTAGCCAAATCGCCAGTGAGACGGCCATTAAAAGCTTTTTAAGTGACTACTTTTGCACCTCTGAAGCGTGGTCAGTAAAAAAATCAGCACATCAGGTATTGCAAGCCACAAATTCATGGCTTTATTCACTGACACAGCAGAGTGATTTTAGATACGACAAAAATAAAGGCTATGTATGCACACTGAGTGCGCTTATTTTTAAATCGACTCATGCACATATTCTTCATGTAGGCGACGCACGCATCTATCGCCTACGCAGCAACAATCTCGAACAGTTTACACTCGATCATCGTCATTGGGTGTCGCAGGAAGAATCCTATCTCAGTCGCGCACTCGGCATAGAAACGCAATTAGATATTGATTACCAGTGCCTCGAGCTAGCAGTCGATGATATATTTCTGTTAGCAACCGATGGTGTTTATGAGTTTCTCGATCAGCAATTTATACTAGATGCCATTCATCAACATGCAGACGACTTTGAAGCAGCAGCAAAATTTTTAGTGATGAGCGCCTATGAAAAAGGCAGTGATGATAACCTCACCGCGCAACTCGTGCGTGTTGATGAATTACCAGAACAGACAACACAAGAAATATATCAGCAACTTACGGAGCTGCCCTTCCCGCCCCCCTTAGAAGCGCGCAATACGTTTGATGGCTACCAAATCGTACGCCAAGTACATTCCACTAGCCGCAGTCATGTCTACCTCGCTCAGGACAGCGAAACCCATGAGCAGGTTATTATTAAAACGCCATCCATCGATTTACGTACAGACCCAGCCTACCTGGAACGTTTTCTGTTAGAGGAGTGGATAGCGCGAAGACTTAATAGTCCCTATGTGCTCAAGCCCTGTGCGCAAACACGCAAACGCAATTTCACCTATGTGGTTACAGAGTATATTGAGGGGCAAACACTCAGCCAATGGATGATTGACAACCCTAAGCCTGACATGGAAACAGTGCGTGGCATAGTCGAACAAATTGTAAAGGGCCTGCATGCGTTTCATCGCATGGAAATGCTCCACCAAGATTTACGCCCCGAAAATATTATGATAGATACCACGGGGACAGTAAAAATTATCGACTTTGGCGCTACCCGTGTAGCAGGTATTTTGGAGATAAGTACACCGATTGAACGCACAGATTTACTCGGCACCGCGCAGTACACGGCACCGGAATATTTTTTGGGTGAAAGCGGAACACCTTACTCTGATATGTTTTCTCTTGCAGTCATTACCTATCAAATGCTGAGCGGCAGGCTCCCCTACGGCACTCAAGTTGCGCAGGCGCGCACTAAAGCTGCACAAAATCGTTTAGTTTATCAGTCGGTTTTAAATGAAGAGCGCGAAATACCGGCGTGGATTGATGAGGTGCTGCGCAAAGCCTTGCACCCTAATCCTTATAAACGTTATGCAGAATTATCCGAATTTATTTATGACTTGCGCCACCCCAATATAACCTTCCTGAACAAAAGTCGCCCACCACTTATAGAGCGCAACCCAGTATTATTTTGGAAATCAGTTTCTTTGGGGTTAAGTTTGATTATTGTTTGGCTGTTAGCGCGCTAAAAAAGGCACCCAGCCTAACACCAACTCTCTCGATAACCTTTTCAACAGTCTGTTAGCTAGATTTAGTCAACAGTCTGTTAGCTAGATTTAATCAATAGTCTGTTAGCTAGATTTTAATCAATAGTCACTAGACGCCCCTGAGCCGCACTGATTTCAGCGGACAAGAGCATTTGTACTCCCAACAACGATTGCTCAGGTAAAAATTCCAGCGCGGTTTTTTGCTGAATAGCTGCAACAATATTTTGATAGTAGTATTCATAGCAGCCGCGACTACCTGACGGTATCTTACGTTTAGTTTCAGTATCTGTGTGGTAATGAATAACGGCGTAATTGTCCTGCTTTGGTTGCGCCCAAGTGTCCATACCCGGCAAGGTGCCGCTCATCAGTTGCGCTTCTTGCACATCCTGCCAACATATCAAAAAAGAACCTTTATCACCATGAATACTGATGGTAGCGCCCTTCTCACTGACATAGGTGCTAGAGCGTAATGTGACACGTATATCGGCGTAATGAAAACACACATTGAAGTAATCCGTGCTGCCCTCGGTGCGGCGCAGACTGCGCATATCAGCATAAACCGCTTGCGGCTTTCCAAACAGACAAAGCATCGAATCCACCATGTGAATACCTAGGTCAAACCAAGTGCCGGCTCCTGGTAAGTTGTCTTCTTTCCAGCGTTTATGGGTGACGTTATTTCTATAGCGATCATAATGCCACTCCACTTCTACTATGCGCCCAAGCACACCGGAATTGATCACCGCTTGCGCATCGAGATGGTCGCTTTCTAAACGTTTATTTTGAAACACCGAAAGAATTTTTTGTTGCTGTTGTGCTAAAGCAATGAGCTCTTCGCCTTCCTGTAAACTTAGAGTGAAAGGTTTTTCTACCACCACATGCTTATCTGCCATTAACGCAGCGCGCGCCATAGGATAGTGAAGCGCATTTGGGGTATTAACTACCACCAAGTCTATTGCAGGATTGTTAATAATGTCTTCAAAAGTATTCGCAATTGTAATCTGTGGATAATCATCTAAGGCGTTAGTCGCACTGCGCTGCAAAACCGTATGCAATGTTAAGTCTGGGTTAGCGCTTATAAGCGGGGCGTGAAATACTTTACTGGACATACCATAAGAACAGAGTGCGACATTTAACATTAGAACACCTTACATATTTAACTAATTCGTTTTGGCTGCAAATCGAACAGCAGAGTGAATTCAACCTAGCGTACGCGCGCGCGGTTTGAGTTTTATATATACACGGCGTTTTACTTGCGCCACCAGCTGGTCGTGATCATCTTTAATATTGACTGTGAATTCAGGAATATATTTTTCTCCCAACGCCGTGCGCGTGCGAATATCATCGAGTGTTTCTTGAGTTAAGAGAAATTGTGCATGTACGTGGGTTTTACCCGGCGCGATATAATTAATTTCGGCGTGCTTGTCCCACACATAATAATCGCGCCCGAGATTCTCCATTAACATGGTCATATACCAAGGATCCGTCATAGACATAAGACTGCCACCGTATTGCACACCAAATATATTGCGACTATAAAAACGCAGCTTGAGTGTGACCTGCACCTCGCGATAGTCCGGTGTTATCAGGGTTGCTTTGATGCCAGAAAATAATAAGGGCGGCCAAAGATTAGCCAAGACTCGAAACAAACCTGCTTTCATTTTTTTCACTCTGGTGCGTGCTTACAAAAATTAATGACTAACTGTACACATAACTACAACACACGCTTGCGCGGAATAATCACTACACCTTCTTCACGACAATCCACATAGGCGCTAATACCGTACACCTGCTCTAAATTTTCATTGGTGAGTACCGCCACAGGTTCTCCATCGGCAATAATTTCACCTTTGTGGAGCAAAATTAAGCGCGAGCAAAAGCGCGCGGCCAAACTTAAATCGTGTAACGCTGCCATCACTGCACCGCCCTTTTGGGCATGCTCGGCAAGCAACTCCATCATGTGTAATTGATGATAGGGATCAAGTGCTGCTATAGGTTCATCCGCAAGAATAATTTGGGGTTCGCCTGCAAACACGCGCGCGAGCAGTGCGCGCTGCAATTCACCGCCGGATAAGGTTGTCACATTGCGCTGCCGCAAGTGTGTCAACTCGGTGAGTTCGAGGGCGCGTGCTATAGCGGCGCGATCCTGTGCCGATTTTCCGCTCATGGGTGTATGCCAAGGTGCGCGCCCCAACCCAACCAAATGTTCCAGTTGCAGTGGCCACGCAGGTGTTTCTTGCTGAGCTAAGTAAGCGAGAAGACGCGCGCGTGCCGCAGGGCTGTACTGATCGAGCAACTGTTCTTGCTCTGCATCACGCAATAGCACTTGCCCACTATCGGCCAACTGCAAACCTGCTAACAAACGCAAAAGAGAGCTTTTACCCGCGCCATTGGGGCCAATTAAACCGACTATTTCCCCTGCACCAAAGCACAGGCTGGCGTTATTTAATATACGCGTACCATCGCGTGTAAAGCAGATATGTTGTGCGGATAGCTGCACCATGGTTACACCCACCGCGAACGCGTTTTTAAAATTAATAATAAAAAGAAAGGACCGCCGACCAGTGATGTGACGACACCTAATTTTAATTCGCGCGCTACATTTATTTCGCGCACTAAAATATCGGCCAACACTAAAAGTAGTGCACCGCCCAGGGCGCTTACCAACATTAAGCGCCCAGGCCTATAGCCCACTAAAGGGCGCATTAAATGCGGGACGACCAAGCCGATAAAACCAATGCTACCACTCACCGCCACGCAGGCACCTACACTTAGGGCGATTCCCACCAACAAAATACCGCGCTCGCGCTGATGGCGAAAACCGAGGGAGCGCGCTGTCTCCTCGCCCAAACTCAAAGCATCAAGAAAACGATTACGACTGAGCATCAGCAACCAACCCACAACCGCAAAAGGCAACGCAATATACAGATGATCAAAATGACGATTAGCAAGTGAGCCCATTAACCAGAACACAATTTCCTGCATGGCATAAAGGCTCGGCGCAAAATTCAAGGCGACAGAAATCATTGCGCCCGTAATCGCATTGATCGCTACACCCGCTAAAATAAGTGCGAGCATACTCGCGTTCATGCCCGCCAAAAGATAGACCAGTAATAGCGACACCAGCGCACCGCCAATAGCCGCAACGGGCAACCAGTACCAAGCGCTGGCGGCCATACCAAAATACAATATGGTAACTGCGCCAAAAGCCGCACCGCTACTTACCCCCAATACACCTGGGTCTGCCAGTGGATTGCGCAGCAAACCCTGCATAGCAGCGCCGGCCATACCCAGGGTAGCGCCAATAATTAAGGCCAATAACAACCGTGGCAAACGAATTTGTCCAACTACCGTTGCCTCCAAACTCGCTTCGCCATGCCAAAGATCGGTTAAGGCCTTCAGCAGTGATAGCTCAGCCGCGCCAGTATTGAGCGCCATGACCGAGGCCCCTACAATAGAGACCAAGAGCCCGATTACCAATGCTCCAATGGATAACTGTAAACGCACTTGCTTATTTCCTTTCATAAAAGCCGCCATGATTAGCGTTGCGGGTGATGCAATTTGAGTTCATCTTTTAACGCGAGAGCGACCTCTTCAACGGCAGTTGCAGCGCAGCCCGACAAGCCTGACGGCAAACGAACAATCTTAAAGTGATCCTGCCGCAACAGGGGATGAGCTAAATATTCACGCGCGAGGGAATAGGCACTGGCATTGCTCTCTTCAATTATGATGAATTGCGGCTTAGCACTTATAAGCAATTCTAAATCCAGCGGAGCAAAACCCTGAATGCCGCGCTCAGCGGCAAGGTTACGCAACCCAGCGCGCTGCATAAGTTCGTGCTCTAGGGTGCCGCCACCTATCACCACGCCATTGGATGAATACCAAAATGCCGTAGGCGCAATATCGGCTTTGGGCACTGCATCTAAGATTTCTAGCTGATGATTAATATTCTGAATCAACTGCTCAGCTTGCGGCTCTGCACCAACTAACTGCGCCAGCGACCGAATTTGTGCGGGAATATCATCCAATGTACGCGGAAGAGCTAGGCGCTCCACACGCGCACCTAAGCGCAGCAACAGATCAACCGTATCTGCCGAATCAAACTCACCTGCAAGTACAATATCAGGCTTGAGTGGGACTATTTCTTCAGCCAAGCCGTGACTGAGTGACAACTGCTGCTGTGCAATAAG
>Ga0070748_1000754_pt1 | contig 15179 bp, 5 predicted proteins | sample VirMetDEL_Nov_12_FD_77015 | JGI IMG/M metagenome (GOLD analysis project Ga0070748, IMG submission 77015) | Aqueous microbial communities from the Delaware River and Bay under freshwater to marine salinity gradient to study organic matter... | ecosystem: Environmental > Aquatic > Marine > Coastal ... | reverse complement strand
GGTAACTCTAACGCCAGACGGACTGACAGGTAGTATCGGTATAGTTGCAAGTGCAGATGCCTTTGACGCTACCCACGTTGGCAGCGAGCTAAGACTCAAGTATCTAACGGAGGGATCGTCACTTGGCTTTAATCAAGAGTATGGCACAAACCCAGACAAATACGACAGCGACCTCTACAACACCAACGATGGTGCTATTGAGTTTGATCCCACGCCAGTATCTGGACTATACAAGGTAAGTAACGACTTAAGCACTGGTGGCAGGACTCGCGTATGGGAAGACCCCGCTGGTTCTCTGGAGAGGATTGGCTACTCAGTCATTCAAGATTTCATTTTCTCCGCTTGGTCTGCTGGCACGTATGCCGTTGACGACCTCGCATCAATCGGCACGACTGTCTACATCTGCACGGTAGCCAGAACACCTTCAGATACGGACACCCCAGCGGTAGATACAGCAAGCTGGACGGAGGTTGACTCACCAACTGACGCACCAGCATACTTCAGCTTGGGCTTGTTAGCGTTAGCACCACAGACCGTAACGGGTGAGTGGAGTCTCAAGACGACAGGCACATGGCGAGGCACTTGGCTTATCCAGCGCAGCGTAGATGGAGGCGCGACATGGGCTACCATTAGGGCATTATCTAGTGCCAAGGATTCTAACTTCCTTGTCGAAGAGGACGAGGAGGGCGAGACTGTGGAGATCAGAGTGCTTCTGTCTGCATGGAACGACTCTGGAGCAGTAACCTCGACAGTAACCTTTACGGCACTGTCAGCACCATCATACGGGCTGGCAACCATCACCACGGTGACGGACGCACAGAACGTGGTGGCTACGGTTACCGAGGACATGCCAAGCACTGGCACGGCAGTATCATGGCAGGAGTCAGCGTTCTCAGTATACCAAGGATACCCACGATCCATTGCTTTGTTCGACAACAGGCTGCTCTTTGCTGGCACGAAGAAAAAGCCACAGGCATTCTTCTACTCTGGTATCAATGCTTACGACAACTTCCTAGCTTCTACCACACTGGCAGACGCTCCGTTCTTCGTGGAGACACTATCAGAGGATCAGTCGGCAGTTCAATGGGTCACGGCTCAGCGCGAACTATTTGTTGGCACTGCCTCCGTTGAGGGAGTCCTAATAACACGCAAGCAGGACGAGGCACAGTCTGCCGAGAACCTACCAATCGTTCGCTGGAACGAGAGCATGGGATCAGCACACCGACCTGCAATGCCCATGCGTGACAGCCTACTGGTTCTACAGCGTGGTCGCACGGTGCTTAACATGCTCGCATACTCTATTGATAAGGATGGATACACGGGCGAGGAGGTTAGCCTCCTGTGTCCACACCTGTTCTCAAGCGGGGTGCTTCAGATGGCACACCTGCGCGAGCCATATACTGGGGTATTTACCGTTCAAGAGGATGGCACGGTATGCCACATGGTCTACGAGCCAAAGCTACAGGTTACTGGATGGTGTAAGTATACCACTCAAGGCGGTAACTTCGAATCTATCCAAGCATTACCCTCAAGCGGGAACGAAAGCACGGACGAGGACGAGGTCTGGTGTTCTGTTAAGCGCACAATCAACGGCGTAACTCGCCGCCACATAGAACACTTTACTGTCGGCAACAGGAACAAGCAGGAGGCTAACGATGCTGATAACGTCTGGTATGTTGACGCTGGACTGAAGTTCACGGGGACTGACCTCCTTACGATCACAGGCTTAGACCACCTTGAGGGTGAGACTGTATGCGTCCTAGCTGACGGCATCAAGGGTAGTTACATTGTAAGCGGCAACGAAATCACACTGACAACGGCAGCCGACACGGTAATCGTGGGCTTGCCAGTGACATCCACGTTTGAACCGTTCGATCTCGAGACGGCAGACAGTGCTGGCAGGAGGAAGCAGCTATACCAATCTAAGTTAATGGTCTGGAAGTCTCTGGGAGGCTCGCTCGCTGTTGATGGCAAGGACTATCAGGACTTGGTCTACCACGTTTCTGGGGAAACAATGGACGAATCCGTCCCCCTAAAGGATGGATATATGGAAGTGTTCCACGAAAGCTCATACTCGAGACAGAAATACTGGCGCATCCAACATGATGAACCCTATCCTTTTACCTTGCAAGCTGTTATCCAATCATTTACAGTGTCAAAGACATGATGGTAAGCACAACTAAATTTGAAGATAAAGACTACGAGACAATCTCTCAGTGGTGGAAGGACTCTGGGTGTCCAGTTCCACACCTCTCACAACTACAGACCCTAGGTTTAGTGACCTCGGTAGACGAAGAGCCTGTATGCGCTGTATGGGCATATAAGAGCGAGGGAGTCGCCGTAGCGTTCCTTGAGCATCTGGTTACCAATCCAGCGTTCAAGTCGCCCATACGCAAGCTACGAGCCGTTACGGCTATGATGGACAGAATACTCTCCATACTCAGGGAGGATGAGTATCAAATCATACGCGGAACTACGTGGTCTAAGACACTTGGCAAGATTTGTGCCAAGAGATGGGGGTTTGAGATCATCGACAACAACGCTACCAACCTTAGCCTTATGCTGAAATGAACGAAGCTATCGCACATCCTACTAAGGAACAACTACTTGACGAGCTTGAGGTTGCGCTATCGCATATGCCACGGGTCGAGCTTCCAGTCATTCACAGATTCACCAAGGGTATGTATATCCGTGAGATCCAGATCCCAGCAGGGACTATGCTCACAAGCATGACGCACAAGACTGAGCATCCATTTGTCATCTCAGAGGGCGCGATTAAGGTTACCAGTGACAACGAGGGCAGCATCATTTACGAAGCACCACACACTGGAATTACCCAGCCAAACACAAGGAGGGCTTTACATGCGCTTACGGATGTGGTATGGACAACCTTCCATGCAACAACAGAGACGGATGTCGAGAAGATTTGTGAAGAAATACTCGAGCCTCTCAACATCAACCATTTACAATTAGAAAACCAGAAATTTCTCCCTCAGTATAGGGAGTCACTACCAGAATAATATCATGTCATTTGGAGTTATAGCAGCATCAGTAGCCGTTGCATCGGCAGTAGCAGGAACATATATGTCCGTGCAGGGTCAGAAGGCGGCTGCTAAGGGGGCTGAGATGTCCGCAGAGTGGAACGCAGACCAAGCCAGAAAGCAAGCCAAGTTCGAGGAGGATACCGCGCAGACCAACATGCGCCGTAAACGCGAGAATAATAAGCGTGCAATCGCTAGGCAACGTGCTATGGGCGCTAGGAGTGGACTCACTGACGCTGGAGCTGTAGGCGACATGCTTGTAGACAAGGCTGAGAGACTTCAGACTGACGTTGACGACATCTGGAACACCGCATCCATTAGATCACAGCAGCTCGAGGGTCAGGCTACAATGAGTCTCTGGGAGGGTGAGCAGGCACAGACAGCCTCTAAGTATGCGATCTACGGCACAATCGCCAAGGGTGTTGGTCAGGTAGCTTCAGCAGGGATGCAGATGAAGGGGGCTTTACCGTCTGGTGGAGCTGCTGGAAACTCAACGGCTGGAGCGCCAAAGGCTTATACCGTTGATGGCACTTACTAAAATTTAAACATATGGAATTACCTGATTATAAAATGGTTCAGGGTGGCAACACCCGAGTGAACATGAGCAGTGGCGCAGCAAGCCAAGTAGGAAAAGCATTTGCCAGCATGGGCAAGGACTTGGAGGGCGCGGGGATGGAGGTTTCGGGCTTATTCGAAGAGGCTGAGAAGCTGCACAACGCAGGTAAGATGGCAGACCTACAGCTCGACCTTGATCAAACCTACTCGAGTTACAAGGAGAAGATGATGGCGAATCCCAATAACGCGCTTCAGTGGAGGGACGAGTATTCAAAACTCATGGAGAGCAAGCAGGCTCAACTGGACAAGACGGACATGTCAAGCAATCTGCGCGACCAGCAAAACGCATATTTCAAGCGGTTTCAGGGTAAGAGTGGTATCGATGTATCACACACGGCACACAGCACAATATTAGCTAACGCATCTAAGTCTGCTGAAATACGCATCGCAGATCTTCGTGCAAGGGGAGAGGACGAACAAGCGGCGGCAATGATTAAGGACACGGTATCAAACGGAGGTATGTTGTCATCTCGAGGATTACAGCTCGAAAAGGAGATGGAGTATGAGGGCATCCAGAGAAATCTGGGCATACGCATGGAAACCGACCCAGAGAGGTTCGTTGAGGATGCAGAGGCTGGTAACATCAGGGGCATTAGTGATGAGGAGCTAGAGCGCCAGATAGGCAAGGCTAAGCGATTAGTGTCTGTCAAGAAGATGGATGACGTAAACGATGTTCAGAACCTCATTGACGGAAACCAGATCAAGGACACGGCAGATCTTTCTACCATAATGAGAGACCGCAAGATGGACGCTACGACCTCATCGTCCATGCACAGATATTTCACCACTCGCAGCAATGAGACGCTGAAGCAGTTCCGTAACGAGCCTGCACAACAGGAGGCAATCGCGGCTAGATTCAATGCATCGCTAGATTCATACAAACCAAACGGAGAGCCGCAGGACATGGGGTATGCTGAGCGGCGGAACATGTTGAATTACCTTAATGACAGCCCTATGAAGACTGAAATGATCAATAAGCTTGACTCACTCAGGGAAGGTAAGGAGGTTGCGATTAAGGATAAGAAGGGTGTAGTCCTCGATCAGCAACAACGCAGGTTTAAAAGGGAGCTGGAATCCCACGAGAACACTAAGCCAAAGGTGGAAAACAGGACTCTTGGATATCACTTGAATCAGGGGTTTCTTAATAACCCGAACAACCTTAAGGCATACTTTAGCGATGATGATGTTGAGCGCATCATGGAAGCTACGGGCAAGGTTGATGGTGACGAAGAACAAACCGAGGCGGCTAGGCTTAAGATGTTTAAGCAGCTCTACAAAAGCACGCCAAAGTCACACGGGCGCACTAAGTTCCAGCGCGACATGGCTATGGCTTTAACTCAAGGGGGCAAGCAGACGGTCATATCAACCTACGAGGATAAGGCTGCTGGAGAAGAGTGGCAGCGCGAGGAGGATCTAATATTCCAGAGACAAGGGCGACAGAACTCAGAACTACAAAAACTCATGGACAATGGGGATATCGACAGCAAGAGCGAAGTTCAGTTGAATGCTATGGTCACAGAGGTGGCTATGGTGGGCGACCCAAGTGTTGGTTGGACAGGTTCTGCGATTTTCCAGACGATGGAATACAAACCAGTATCAGAGGATGACGCTGAGTTTTCTGATGCTTATTCCAAGTATGCCAAGCTTAACGGACTATCACCACGACCAGACGATTTCAAGCACTACTACGACTACAGGGCTGCATGGGAGGCTGGACATCTGGACGCAGACAGCGAAGGTCACCTGCCATCTAAGTTCAAGAAAGCTGGTCATCCACGCACATACATGTCACCAGACGGCAATAGATTCTCATCGAGACCTACCAAGGGGTGGACTGATACCCGTGACGATTCTGTTGTGGGTGAGAAGAAGGAGTCTGCCGCTGCTGGTGGATTTGACGGAGACCTAATCAATATGGTTAAGCAGTTTGAGGGGTTCAATAATCAAGCTTACGGCGACTACGCCCAAATGAGCATAGGTTATGGAACAAAGGCAACTCAAGGTGAGACATCCATTACCGAGCAGGAAGCTGAGCAAAGGCTCGTGAGTGAGTTAAAATCACACGAGGACAGAGTGGTTAAGCACGCCGAAAAACACGGTTATAAACTTACTAAGAACCAGATTTCAGCGTTGACTTCCTTTGACTTTAATACAGGATCTATCGCGAAGTTGACAGCTAACGGGACAAGATCCATAGAGGAGATATCCAATATGTTACTAGCCTATAACAAGGCTGGTGGTAAAGTTCTTGGGGGGTTAAAGAAACGCCGCCAGAGCGAACAAGACCTGTTCAACAAGTAAACACATATCATGGAAAATTCAATAGTGGAAACAACTGGGCAAGTAGCCCCTTTAATTTTAGAGGACGAGTTACAAAACCCATACGAATCCCCAGCAGAATTGCCGCAGGGCATGACTAATGAACTGTCTAAGTCATACGAGAACAAGGCTTTAGAGCCAATGAAGGAGCATAAGCGAGAGCAAGATGCTAGGATTAAGGAGAGGCTTGACACTGTTTACAGTGGGGTAAGAGACCTTACCAACTACGAGCCAGACCTTTCCACTGAGCAGAAGCAACGCAAGCTAATCAATGGCTTAATGGAGGTTAAGCTGGGGCGTATACCCAAAGACGTTAACGAATACCAGCAGGCTCGCTTTGAGTTTGCAAACAAGTATTACAAGGGTAAGGGCGGCGAGAGCGATGAGGCACTATTCGCACAGATCAAGACCGATACCGACAAGCGTGCCGCTAACGTAGACCTTCACAAGTCGCTACAGGACGTGGCGCTGGTAGGCTCACTAGACGGCAAGGGGTTCACGAACTGGCTGAAGACGCAGGAGGACACTGGTATGTCCCCAGAGCGCAAGCAGAGCATGTTACACTCGTATAACGAATACAAGCAGAACATAGCTGACCAATACGGCGACTCACACAAGTATGCCAAGAAGACTTTTGAGAAGCTTATGGGTGGAGACATCGATAAGGCGATGGAATACGTCAATCAGATCAAAGGCACAATGACTGACGAGGAGCATGAGAACTACCTCGGGCTACTGAGGGAGGTTGTCCTAGCTAACCCAGAACCCAAGGTGGAGGAAATGCTCACGCTGATTGGTTTAAACTCTGCACCATTACGGACTCTAGCTCGCTCATACAGGAACACAGGTAAGGTGGTAGACTCTATTGGCGACCTTGTTAAGCAAGCGCCTTCTGGTATTGCTCACGCAGTCAGGGAGGGTGGAACATACGGTTTTGCCAAGCTGTTTGGTAGTGAGGAGGCAGCGGGAAGAGAGAAGGAGAATGCGGCAAGGGACAAAATACTCGCCGAGACACTACGGAAAAACTCCGACTTTGTAGCTGACGTAAAAAGAATTTTCAGGGATGACTACGATCCCATTGAGCCACACTTTGATGGCGGTGTCATGGGCGCAATAGAGTCTGGTGTATACGCCGCTCCTGCCGCACTAACGACAACTGCAATGCTGTTCATCCCCTACGCTGGACTGCCACTTGTGGGGTCTACAATGTTTGGTGCAAGCAGAGAGAAGTTTAGACAGAGGATACTCGATAACGGAGGGACTAGAGAAGAGGCGGCAAACAATGCTGATGCGCTGGCAATGATTACAACAGTGCCAAACATGTTGCTTGAAAGACTTCAGGCGCTTGCCTTTGTTGGTAAAGCCCCCATGTTTAACGGTGCAATGCAGAAGGTTAACCGCCTGTTTAATAACAAGTTAGCTCGTGGTGTCGGCAGGTTTACAATAGCCAACATCGGGGAAACCAATGTTGAGATGGGTCAGGAGTATCTTGAGGAGCTAGTCCAGATGATGGGTAGCAGCTTCAGTGAGGTGATCCCAGACGTTCAATGGATGGGCGAGGGTGGAGTGTTTGACGGTTTTGCATACCAGTATCTATCTACCGCAGTGGCGGTAGCTCCGCTAGGTGTTACGGCATCTATCGGTGGAGTGAGGTCTGAGGATCGCGCTATGGCATACAAGGATTTCCCCCGTGAGATTAGGGCAATGAATGGTGTATCTGCTGTAGACAACGACCGCATTGATAACGCTGAGACAATCGCTGAGACAGTCGAGGCAGTGCAGATTGCTAACGCTAATGCAGATCCAAACTCTGACGAGGCTAGGGATGCTGTAGAGGCTCAGATGCTACGTGAGGAGCAGGAGCTTACCTCTGTTGAGAACCTCAAGCGTGCTGGCTTATTCCCCATGATTGTCGCTGACAAGCAGAAGGATGGAGTTGTTGACATCGTTGATCCACAGACTGGCGAGGTGCTTGACCGCATCGACAACAACCCAGTTGCTGCCGCACAAGCGGTGTTCTCATACATGGAGCTACAAGACCAAGCTACGCAAGAGCAGCTTGACGAGATGTCCACAATGATCGAGGCTGCAATGCTTGACGTTAAGGAGACTGGCGACAAGGGAGCTAAGGTAGAGCTAGACCTTGGCAACAAGATGGACGTGAGGGGATTGCTTGAGGCATTCCCAGAGTTCAAGGGTCGTCTGGAGAATCAGGTTGGAAGACTTGAGCAACTAGAGAGCAAGGAAATTTTAAATGGTGGTGATGGCGGAATGTCAAGAGCTGTGTTCGGCTTGAACCAAGCTGTTCACGGAGAGGATGTTAAGTCATATACCAACCGAGCATACGCAGGCACAAGCGCAATGACACTGGTTCACGAGCGTGGACACGTATCATGGAAGCGTGCCTTGGAGTCAGGGGCTACCACGCTGACAAAGACTTACGACTTCTTCAAGGAGCTAGACAAGAATCTGGTAGGCAAGAAGGATCGCAACGGTAAGGAGCTACGCTTCATGCCCGAGGGAACAACGGCAGATAACTTTACCGCACTGGACGAGGCTGTCGCTGAGTTCTCAGAGGTGATGCTACTACGCACACGCAATGGCGAGAAGACCGCTATGCGTGACGTGGTTGGTCGCCAGATGTCAGCTATGGCTAAGGCTCGCAAGGCTAACGCTGGAAGCTTCAAGGGTTTCTATCAAGCAATGCAGGACTTCTTCGGCAAGGTGTTCGCTCGCAACTTGGCATTCAAGCAAGCTGTCAAGTCAGGTCAGATCAACGAGGGTCAGCTCAATGAGTTCTACGACATCCTCGTAAAAGCTAACGCACAGGAGCAATTTGAAAAGGATGTAGATGCTGAGACGCAGGCTATCATCGAGGGTGAATCCATGTCTATAGGTTCAGGGGAGACGACGCAGGTTGGCAGGGCAACCATTACCCCCAACGAGGACACTAAGGTTCTTCGCGGCACTAACGCTACGTTAATAGCCAACGCAAGCTTCTCTATCGGAGCATGGCACGGCACACCACACAAGGTGGACAAATTCAGCACCGAGAAGATTGGCACTGGCGAGGGCGCACAGGCGTATGGTTACGGTTTGTATTTTGCGGAGGATAAAGGGGTGGCTGAAGGTTATAGGATCAACCTTGCCTACGATCCAGATAAACAAAGAATCAATGGTAGACAAATCAACGATGAGTATAACAGATATACTAGAGCTAATGCTACTCAGATCGACTACCAGATAGCAGAGGGTCTTGAGAGACTGATGATGCACGACAGTCCTGCTGAAGTCATTGAGATGTTCAAGGAACAGGAGTATAGCGATGAAGCAATCAAATACTTTGAGGAGTCAGACTACGAGACATTCGGTGGTTTATACCAAGTAGAACTCAACGTGGAGCAGGACGAACTGCTGGACTGGGACAAGCCACTGAGTGAGCAGAGTGAGAGGGTGCGTGATGCGGTAGAGAAGATGTTATCACAAACCACTGGTGTGCCTTTCTCAAAACGAAACATCTTGAGATCGCTAAAGGGTGATCTATCATCTCACGATGGAGGCAGCTTTTATAATACTTTTGCCGACAATATCGGAAACAATATCCAGCAAGCATCCAAAGATTTAGCATCCGTAGGCATCAAGGGCATCAAGTATCTGGATGGCACTAGCAGAAAAGCTGGCGAAGGCACATACAACTACGTCATCTTTGATGGCAAGGACATCACCATCAAGGAGGAGAATGGTAATGCAGTTAGCATGAGTGACCTTGAGTCTGTATCCATGTCTATCGGTGAAGTTCCTGCTGAGATTGCAAACTCAACCGAGCCACTAGTAGAGCAGATATACCTGAAGGAGACAGCCAAGTTTAAGGAGGGTGTTGAGTCTGGCAGAATCAAAACTGAGGCAGACATTCGTGACTTCATTGGCAAGCACATGGTCATGCACCAACCCGATACAGCTATGGCTGGCGAGGTTAAGGTGGATGGTGAGTCATTTGTCAAGGGCAAGGGCGGAGTATACTACCCAGTCCTGTTCTCAGATGAGGGCTACTTCTGGGCATCGACTGCGGCTAAGGCTGATGAGATGGCTGGCGCTCTCAATGAGATCAGCGAGCGTAATGGCGGCAAGATATTCATGGCGCTAACGTCTGCTGATGTGGACAAGCTGTTCAGCTCTACGACAATGTCAGTAGGCACAATGAATTTCTTCAAGCAGCTTACTAAGAACCCACGCAAGTATGGCATCACAGAGAATCAATTTAATAAGATCCTAGTCCAAGCATCGCAGACAAAGATCACTTCCAAGTTGTTGGTCAAGGCTGGTGGAGTTAACGTCTTAGACAAGAACGGCAACAAGACATATAAGACTAAGGTTCAAGAGTTTGGATACAAGCTCACCAAGGGCAACACGCTCGAGCAGAACGTGGCTGAGATGGAGGGGTGGTTACAACCATTTAGCTCTGATAAGAGTAGCGGATCAAGCTTTGACGTGCGTAAGGCATTCGTATTCGACATGATGCGCCACGTATCAACACACCTTAAGGCTAGACCAGAGCAGTCCAAGGCTGTATCAGAGCTACTAACTCACGAGAGCAACGCATTCGCAAAGGGTGCAGTCCTCAAGGGCAAGCTTAGTATGGCGGCATTCCAACAGGGACTTGGTGATATGTTATCCGAGCCACTGACCAAGACCTTCCAGAAGTTTGGTAAGGACGGCAAGGGATACGTTTACGCAATCATTGAAATTGACGGCAAGGTTAAGGCTATTGATACCAAGGGTCACGAGTCATATCCTAAAGCTATCGTAAGTGTGGACGGCAACCTACCAACAGTTCACATCATGAAGCGTGGATACCACTGGACTGATATCGCACAGGAGAAGGACTCGGGTGCTAGAGTCCCCCGCACCAACGCTGAAATGAATAAGGTTATGCCTACTGGTGGCTTCTCTGCCTATAAGGGTAGACCGCTACAGTTCGGTGACGTTCAAGAGGGCGCTGAGGGTGTTGACTTAGCCTTCTCCATCGGTGACGCACGGATGAATGACACGATCATTACCAACGCAGCCATGAGGCTGAGAGATCCCGAGGGTGTAGCTACGGTGATGAAGGGAATCATTAGACGCATCGAGGCGCTACGCCGTGACGTTCCACGTATCATCAGCGCATTCGGTAAGGACGTAACACAGGAGGCAATCGTAGATGCTAAGCTTATAGGCGACCTTAGATCGGAAGCCAAGCAGATGCGCCGCGATGGCATTGAGGCTGCTGAGAATGCAGTATACGACCGTTACGGGGATGTCCTGTCCAACGAGGACTTGGTCAAGCTTAAGTCACAACCTGTCACCGAGCTTGTCATGGCTGAGGGTGGCATGGAATCAATCTCTAGTGCCAAGCGCCGCAAGGGTGATGATGACCTTACTGCTGGCGAATACGAGGAGGCGGCTGGACTGCCACCAATGTATTACGGTGGATCACAATCACCTGACCAGATGGCTACCCAGCTATTCAATGAGGGGTTCATATCTGACGACTCAGTATCCGCAATGATGGAGGCTCTCGAAGCTGAGATCATGAGCGTATCAAACCGCAAGGCTGATCTTAAGGAGGCTAAGGCGCTGATGGGCAAGGGTCGCAAGGCAGCACGCACCAAGGCACAGGAGTGGCTCGATGAGCGTATCGCTGAGCAGAAGCGGGACTACAGTCCCACTGTTCGCGCACGTAGAGCGCTGGTAAAGCTGAGCGCAATCAGACGCTCAATGCCAATGGAGCTACGTGGTAAGATCGAGGGTGATGCCAAGCTTCTCACTATGGGTGACGAGGCAAGGCTCAAGTATCTCGAGGAGACACTAGCCAAGGTTGACAAGGTGGTCGATGAGTGGATTCGCAAGGAGACACGCAAGTCCATCAAGGAGGCATACAAGGTTCTTGGCAAGAAGACGCTGACGGCAGATACGGAGACAGAGCTGACGATCATCAAGAAGTTTGGTGACATGACTGCACTACAGAAGAACGAAAAGCTTACCGAGCTTTATGATTTACTGGACGCGCAACCAACTCCTGCCGAGTCACTTGTCCTTAATGAACAGGTGGCACTGCTCGAGACATACGGCAACCAGAAGGACATGACATCCTTACAGCTCGTGTCACTACTTGAGACACTAGGCACGGTCATCAAGCGCGGTAGAACTATCCGCTCGATGCTCGCACAGGAGCGCAAGGCTAATGACTCAGCAAACAAGTCAATGACAGTCGATGTCCTGTCTGGAGGCAAGGGTCAGATGTCAGAGGCAGAGTCAGATGAGAATGATGAGCGGGTTCGGAAGGACAAGCAGTCAGTCATTAAGGAGCTTAAGCACAAGCCAAAGCACTTCCACGCTCAGAACCTTTCATTCGAGGGGCTACTCAACATGCTGTCACGCAAGGACAAAGGCAGCGAAACATACAAGAGTGAGATTAGCAAGAAGTGGGGTGTGTTAGTTCACAGGGCTACTCGCACGAACAAGGTAGCGAACCAGCATCTGCAAGAGAACTATGATGCTAAGATGAAACAGATCTTTAACAAGAAGGGCATCAGGCTTTCATCCCACATATCCAAGGAGATGATGGATCGTCAGGATACTGGGTTCAAGAAGGTTGACTTCGGCAAGACTGGATCTACCACCAACAAGAGCATCGAGGTGATTGTTGCAAGACGCATCATCAACGGCGAGGTTGATCCTGCTGGGCTAGGGTTGAATGAGCGTGACGTTGAATTGATCACTGCTGCATACGAGGCTAAGATGTCCAGCAAGAGAACCAAGAAGGGTGACATGGATCAGGTCAAGTGGAAGCACGAGAACACAGGCAAAGCCGAGCCACTCAAGCGGTCGCAGTCTCAAGTCATGGCACTTGTCATGATGTTCAGACAGGACGGCATCAAGCAGTCCATGATCAGGGAGGGATACAGCGAGGAGCTTATGGCTAACCTCGAGAAAAGCTTCTTAACTAAAGAATCAAAGGAGGTTCTTGAGTGGATGAGTGAGCAGTATGATAGGAACTACGATGTAGTGAATGCTGTTTACCGCAAGCAACATGGCGTTGACCTTCCTAAGATTGAGTTCTACGCACCTGTTCGCAGGGTTGTTGACAAGGACACAGACGACATCGACATCACTGGTAGTGGCACTGCATTCGGAACTACCCCATCACAGCTACTCAACCGAGCTAAAAACTTTAACAAGGTCGATCCAAACGCTAACGCAATGGACATGTTCATGGAGCATATGCTTCAGTCAAACCACTATGTGTCATGGGCTGATCCAATCAGGGAACTACGCGCTACATTTCACAACAAGGACGTAAGGCGTGCCATCAAGGACTATGCTGGTGGAGAGCTGCTTGGCGTAATAGACGAGCGCATCGCGTGGCTGGCAGACGGCGGCAACAGGCAGTCCAAGAAGATCAAGTGGCTAGACAACATGCGTATGGCACACACCTTCGGGTCGCTGGCATACGACTTGGGCATCACGATCAAGCAGTTCACCTCACTACCCGCATACGCGTTTGATATGGGTGTGCGTAACTGGGTGAAGTATGAGGCGGAGTTTATGAAGAACCCGATTAAGAATGCCAAGGAGATGATCGCAACTGAATACGTCCAGACTCGATTCAAGGATGGTTACACTCGTGACGTTGCTGAGGGACTCAAGCTTGAGGCTGGCAACAACATACAGAACTACATACTCAAGGGCTTCCAAGCTGGAATGATGTTTGGCAAGGTGGGTGATATTGTTCCCGTTATAGTTGGAGGTTGGGCTGCTAAAAAGCACGCATACAACGAGGCTATAAAGGCTGGCATGACACCAAAGCAGGCAGAGTCCCAGTCAATACTGGCATTCGAGATGGCAACTGATAGGTCACAGCAGGCTGTTGACATGAAGGATCTCAGCTCATTCTCTGGTGGTAACTCAGCCATGAAGCTGTTCACTATGTATAAGACATCACCACGTCAATACTACGCAGTAGCATACGAGGCTTTGTTTGATGCATTCGCTGGTCGTAAGAACGGCTGGCACAACGCCGCACGTAAAATGGCAATCTCCCATGCTGTTCTACCGCTCATGTTCCAATTCGTTTCAGACATGTGGCGCATGGTTGGTGACGAAGACAAGGAGCTGGAAGGTTCTGACTACCTACGGGCAATGCTTCTCGGACCGCTAAACGGTCTGTATATTGCAGGCGAGGTAGCCGCACCACTAGCATCAATGGCAACTGGCGCTCGTGTCTACGATGCACAGATCCCAGCATTCTCAGCAATCAACTCAACTGTTCGCGGCGTAGCCAAGATCAACAGGGGTGACTTCTGGGAGGGAACAAACGAAATTGCCAAGCAGGCAGGTAAGTGGTCACCAATTAAATTGCTAAACTTTACTACCTATTGGTCTATCATCACCAAACAAGACAAGCTACTAGACAGGTTCAACGACTAGTGTTGACTTTTCACCCTATCCATACCATAATATTAAGCCAAATACCTAATGTCCATCTCATCCACAGCAACCAAAGTAACTTACTCAGGTAACAACTCAACGGTAACACCTTATCCTATATCGTTTAAATACCTAGAGGATGACCACGTTAACGTCTACATTGATGGTGTTCTACAGGTCGAGGGCGCTGGTCAGAACTACGTTCTAGCTGGTGACGGCACTGCTGGCACGGGGACATTCACCACAACAGTAGCACAAGCAGGGACTAAGTCGGTCGTTGTAGTCCTAGACGTGGAGCTAGACCAACCAGTCTCGCTACAGGAGACAGGCTCACTACCCGCTAAGACACTAGAGCAGGCATACGACAGGCTCAACATGCAGATCCGCAGGGTGTGGCGCAAGGCACAGGACGTGCTGACGTTCTCATCGGACGAGGCGAACGGATCAACAGGCACAGCAGACAACCTGCTTGGCTTCGATAGCGGTGGCGACATCGCTGAGATTCCTAATACGACTTTTTTACAGCAGGACAATAACCTGTCCGAGCTTGCCAATGCTCCAGACCAAGCGGCAGCACAGACTAATCTTAACGTAGATCCTGCTGGCACAGACAACTCAGACAACAACGCAGCCAACACCCTCTACGCTAACGACTACCGAGCAGCCAACTTTGTTTCTGGAACTGACTACGAACCAGCAAAGGGCGTGGACGACAACTTTGTCACGGATGCTGAG
>Ga0070748_1000753_pt1 | contig 15186 bp, 14 predicted proteins | sample VirMetDEL_Nov_12_FD_77015 | JGI IMG/M metagenome (GOLD analysis project Ga0070748, IMG submission 77015) | Aqueous microbial communities from the Delaware River and Bay under freshwater to marine salinity gradient to study organic matter... | ecosystem: Environmental > Aquatic > Marine > Coastal... | reverse complement strand
CTGAATCCGGTAAAGTATGTTGAGCATTTGCTGACAGAAATCCCTAAGCGCAATACAGATGATGGACTTGAAGATTTGATGCCTTGGCAAGTAAATCTAGGTGTGGTTGGTTAGACGCTTACAGCTTCCCTATGATTCACAAAGTTGGGGACATTTTGGGGACTACTCGGGCGGAGTTTTGAATCCAATCTTTGGCTTGTTAACTCTATGGGCTGTGTTGACTGCACTTCATATTCAATCAGAGGAGCTATTTGAGACGAGAGAGGCATTAAAAAAGCAAAGTGATCGCGCTGAAGTTCAATCTTTTGAGGTTGGATTGTTTTCCCAAATTGATATACACCATTCAAATTTACAATCTATACAGCTTTCGGATGGGGAAAACAAATATGAATCTAGGGGAGTATTCAAAGTGTTGTATGCACGCCTTAAGGATAGTTACGTTGCTGAGCAATCTATGCGGGACTCCCCAGATGACTTCGCAATGCTTAAAGCAGCTTATACAAGGTTTTACAGGACGAATGAACAATATATAGATTTTTATCTAAAATACACAAATCAACTAGTTGCATACGTAAATATCCGGTGTCCTTCTAACCATGAGCACTATTGGTCAATACTACGAACTCAGTTTTCGGATCACGAATTGCTGATAATTTATTATCACGAAATTTGTAATAGTAAATCTCGTGATAGTTTTCCTTTGAAAAATACAAATTTCTTTTCTTCACTAGATGAAATGCAATTTCTAAAGACGCACCATAAATCTCTACTTGGAGATATCAAATGAATACTATTGCCAGCCGACAGCTAACACCCATCTCTAAAGGGATCATTGAGTACCTGAGTGACAATTACTTTGAAGTTCCACATAATCAACGAGAGTATAGATGGCAGAAAGATCAGCTTTACCAATTGTGGCTTGACATCATTGAAATAACAGAAGAAGCGCCGATCGGCCCACGTGGAGCCACAGGGCATTTTTTAGGGGCTGTTGTTGTCATTGGTGGAGATAATTCGGATCCCTCAAACAGATTAAAAATAATCGATGGTCAGCAACGTTTAACTACAATATCAATTTTTGCTTCTTGTTTGATAGGATTTGCTAAGGAAATCTCTGATAAAAATAAAAGAAAGTTGGCTGAAGGTGCATTGGAGTCGGCCATAATTTCATACGCAGCGAATGGCGCATTAAGATTAAAATTAAATAAATGCAATGATTTTTTATCCGCTTTATTGCAGTGTGATAACTTTGGAGAGCGGGAACAATACATTGAAAACAATATAAGGAATGGCTCTGAAATCGAAAGAAACATAGCAGATTCTTTTATTTTTTTTCAGGAACGGTTGTTAGAATTTAAGGCCAATTTTAGCGACGCAGAACAGATATCTGAAGGTTTCCAAAGATTGGTTAGTGCGCTAGTTGAAGGCCTGTATATTCTAAGTGTAAGAACATCAAATCTCGAAATGGCTTACAAGCTATTTGAAACTCTTAATGCACGAGGTCTTGATTTGTCTCAGGCAGATTTGATCAAGAATGTATTGCTAGAGAGATCTGTAGGCACCGAAGAGGGAGCAATTGTTGAATGTTGGAATAAGGTCTCAGATAACTACGAGACCCAATCGCATCGAAAACTCGAATTACCTCAAATAATACAGTTTTCATATAGTTATCGTTATGAATCGGTAAAAAAGGACAAGATATTTGATTTCATCTCTGAGAAGCTCTATCGGGGGGATGCTACAGCATTAGAACTGGCTAATAATTTTGTGTCCGATTCTTCGCTTTGGTTGGATTTTTTGCAGGTGAACATCGATTCCTGGTCAGATAAAGTAAAACTTGTGGAGGCCCATTCTGCCATTTTGTATCCGCTGTGGAAGGAACATTGTGTTCCATTTTTAATGGCAATGATGGATAGGTTTTCTGATGATTTGGATTCTTTAGAGAAATGTGCTGTGGCCTGCGAAAAGTACCTCTTTCGTCAAGGGGTGGTCTCCAAAGACTCCGCTGGGAATTTACAAAAAACGTTTACAAGTGCTGCCAGATTGCTGAAGTCACAAGCTGAAATTGATGATGTCATTTCATTATTCAGAAGATACAGCCCGGATGCAGTGTTTATCGAAAACTTCAAAACACTGAGTTTTGCGAATGTTAAACAGTCACTTTATACATTACAGAAAATCGAATGTTTTATAAGTGGTGCTCCGCTATCAACGACAATACATGGGTACGGCGAGGTAAATTATGTTGAACATATCATGCCGCGACGAACATCGGACGCTTGGGGCGATATTCAATCTAATGATAGATTTGGTCTATTTCTAAATCGCCTAGGCAATCTATTGATAATCGATTCAAAACTGAGTAATAGCGAGAAAATTCACTCTTTTAGTTCAAAGGTTGAAGAATTTTACTCAACTAGCTCGTTAGCCTTACCAAAAGAAATTAATACAAACTCTTGGAACTTTGAGAGCATTGAAAAGCGACAAGCTAGCTTAGTTAATGATTATGCATTGGAAATTTGGGGGTATTAGGAATTTTTTGGAGAAAAGTTTTCGATGGCTGCATGCCATCGAAAGCTTTTTCGCATGAAAGATTCGTGCAAATTTAATCTGGCACCCTCTTGTACGGTCAGCGATTGTTAGTCGAGCTTGGTGTACTAGTAAATATATTGGTATTCTAATTAAAAAGCGAGAAAATACTGGATCGACGAGGCTCTGAATTTTCAGGGCTGTGAACCCCACTACCTATCCTGCAACTAGGGCAGCTAAACTTTTTGTGTTTTCGATTAAAGTTGAGCCATCTTCAACATGCTTGTTCCAAGCATTGTAGAGTTCTCTGTTACTCAATGATGGATATGTTTGTTTCAAAAGCATTTCGATAATTTCAGGGTGATCACCAAGCCAAGAATGCTTGTCCAACTCCCGCCCCTTGGTATCAATTGTGTGACGGTTAGGATTGTATCGAAAGCTTCCCTCAATCGATTTGAAAAACGCGACTCGTGCCCCTATGTTTGGAGTTAATCCTGTGTTCCCTTGAAGCCTCATCAAAGATTTGAGTGCTCTTTCAGATATTCTCATTTTATTTGGCAGCATTAATTTTGCCTCCAAAAATAGCCTTCGTTGTAGCAAGAATTGCCCTCACGAGAATCATAATTCACGGAGAAAGCATGTGATACTTCAGGAGAAAGCTCATTATAAAATTCTTCGTCAATCTCAGTATCTGTCGACAAGATTAAAACTTGGTGACTAGCGACAGGGAAGTAGTTTTTAATCAGGTTACTTCGATGTTTGGAGTCCAATCTTCCTAACGGAGTGTCAATAATTACTGGGAGATTGCGACCAGAGGTTCTTCCCAAAGCTTCAAGCATAGCGATAGCATAAATTTGGCGCTCGCCAGCAGATAACGATTGTTTGTTTAGGGATTTTCCATGGGCATCTGTCAGTGTTACCGAGAATGTTTGGGGATGAATGTGAGCCTGAATCTTCATATCATCTTTTCTCGCCAATTTGCTAAATGATTTGATGAATTCCCTTTCCAGAATCTCTAGCTTTCTGGTTTTTGTTTTTTCTCCAAACTCTTCTAGCATCAGACGGGCGTTAACAGCCAATTCAACTCCTTGTCCATGGGACATAGACTTCCGATACATATCATTCAGATCACGTAATCTTCGCAAGTTTTCCATTGCATCACGCAGGTGCCGTTTTGATGTCTCCATGTTTTCCGTGAGCTGTTTTTCAAGTGAAACTCTTTTTGTTTGGAGATCATTTAGTTCTTTTAGAACATTATTGACTCTTGACTGATCGGGTGCGCGAGCAATATTTCTTGCGGCGACATCAAGCTCTTTCTGAATTGCTTCAATTCTTTTACTTAATTTTTTCGCTTGCGCGACCTGTTGCGGTACATATGTGGAAATGATCCCGCGAATCTGTTGGAGGCTCTTATCAGATATGTCATGAATTATGCCGACATCTTTTTTTGCGTCCATTATCCCTGCGAACGATTTTTCAATTGCGGATTCCAATATGTTTTTATCAACACTTCTGTTTAATTCTTTTCTTAGCAATATCAAATGCTTCGAAACCTCTCTGCGAGCGTTGATATTATCTTTGGTGGATTGCTCCGACTCTAACTGCTTAACAAGCTTTGCTAGTGATCTCTGCGCGAACGCAAACGGAATTACGCCTGCAAATAATTCTTTTATTTCATTTGTTGAGTTATTCTTTTCTTTGATAAGTTGCTCACTACGCATCTCCTCAGCTTGACGCGATTTTGCCCATGCTCCACCCAAATCATTCAGGCGTGAAGTTACCGAAGCAATTTCCTTGCTGAGCGCAGTGATCTGAATCTTTAACGCATTACCATTTTCCAAGCTAGCTTGGTATGCATCGTAATGTTGGGCGTAGTTTGTTTCGTGGGTTTTTAATTCTTTGGCTATATCCTTAGGGAGTTTGGCTTGAGTATTTTCTTTCAAATAGATTCCCAAATCAGCCCTCAATCTATCAATGATGTCGAGCCCGAGAAGTCTTTTGATTGCATATGCAAGAGATTCATTATTTGAATCTTCAGCAAGGTCGGCAATTTTTTCTCCATCAAAAAAGAAAAGGTCTGCAACTCCGATTGGTATCAGTTCGTTTAGGAAGCTTTGGAGTTGCTCAGAGTTAAGCCCTTCCAAAGGCTGATTATCTTGAAGAACATCCAGTACTTCGATAATTTTGCCTTTTTGGAATTCCCAGTTTCTGACAATACGATACTCGCGAAGTATTCCTTGCTTTCCATAGCTGAAACTTAATTCGATTGCCGCAGAATGTGGAGCAACAACACTTTTCTTCGGGCGGTGAATGAAGTCTTTTAGTTGATCGTGGTAATTTTGCAATGAGATATTGCGGCCCAGACTGGCCCGTCCATATAACGCCAATCGAATCGCGGTTAATGTTGTAGTCTTCCCAGCACCATTCAGTCCGCCGAAGAGGACAATTGGACGCCTTTTCCCGCGTTTTATTCTTGGAGTAAGGCTGATCGTGTGTTCACCGTTGAATACACCAAAATCGCGGATTTTTAGTTCATTTAAAATCAATTTGCTAACTTCTCGTACTCTTTAGCGAGCTCTTTTAATTTATCGTCATAGCCAACATCAATGCCTTTTAATTTTGGCTTGTGGGAGCTGGCTTCTTTCTTTGCGATGATGGATTCTAAGGATCCCCAATCTTGATTCAATAATGCACCAATCTTATTCATCATTCCTGTTCGCTTACCTAACCCGTCCATTGATAATTCAAGTTCAATAAGCTTCATTGCCAATTCTGCTGGAACGCTATGGGCGTCTTCCAGTTCTTTCAGTAAGTCGGCATCTGCTTGCGTGAATGCTCCTACATCTTGATCCGCCCAATTCAAATCAATTCCGTATATTTCACGGTATATCTGCGGAAGCGAATCAGCCCAGTCGGGTTCGTTTGGGTCAAACATCCATTCTCTGCGGATTGCATACAATTCCTCCGGCAGAATTAATTGAATGTCTTTACCTTCGTCTCGTAGTTTCTTTTCGATACTCAATAACTTTTTCAACCAATCCTGTCTTGTCTTCATCCAGTAAGGACCAGGGATAGCTTTTTGCTCCGTACTAGTATCGTCGTTGATCCCTTTGTGAGCGTAATGAACTTTTCCGGTCCTTCGTTTGAAGTTTCTATATTTATCCTTATTCGCAGGTATCGTGCTCTCGAAGAGCTCATTTCTAAAATCTTTTAATTGTTGTAACCAAGTTTCACCGGATTCAATTAGGCCTTCCATCGCTCTATCTTTCGTGACGACAGTACATGTCCAACAACCAAATCGTGAGTTTCCACATGAAGGTGTATTGGTATCAATTACCAGTGGACATTCACCTGCATTCGAATCTTTATACAAATCGAATAGTTCAAAGTGATCTCCGCCCCATGGAGCGGGGGCGCCCAACAAATACATCCAAACATCATCAAATGTCCAATCCTGAATAGGAAGGTAGGTAAATGCGCCTGGTAATGATGCATGACGAGATAAACTGGACCCATCAATTCGATGTTTCGCAATTACTTGCGCTCTCGAAGCACTTTCCTCGCTGCGAGCCCCCAAGACAACTATGACCTCTCCAAATCGAGTGACTTTATCTAAAATAAACTCGCTCACCGGGTTAATTTTCATACGCTCGGTGCACCAGCGAAAAGTTTGAGTTGGTGCGGGATAGCCTTTCCCTAATAGATTGGACCAAAAAGTTTGATCCATCTTGGGGTGCACTTTATGTGCAGAAAAAGGAAGCCGTGTTTGAGTCGCGTGTAGGTTAATTTGATTCACGACACCATCAATCATTCCCACTACCATCGGAGTTTCGACTAACGTATCCGACGAAATAACATATATATGCTTGTGGCGTTTAGCGGGCTTAAGTTTTTGAACAGCCACATAAATCAAAGAAAGAATTGTCGTGCTATCTTTACCTCCGCTGAAACCAATAACCCACGGCTTTTCATCTTCCAAATAAAGCATCTGAATTTCATTAATGAGATCAAGCAATGGGCGTCCAGCCATGCTGGTTTCACTCAGCATTTCGTCCATTGTTTTATAAAGTGTTTTTGATTTAGTCATTTGCAAATTGCTTTTCCAAGATTAAACTTTCTGCGCTCAATGGTATTCCGATGTGCTTTCTTATCAAATTCGCGGTTAGACCTACATTCGTCCGTGCTTTGCTTAGTCGCCCCAACATTAATGCCCTACCTTCCCATACGGCGGAGCTAGATCGAGCCCAGTCGATCTCTTCTAATTTCTCTAAAGATTTTTTCCAGTTCTTTGGTTTTAGACTCAATAAGTCCGCTCCTGCCAACCCTAATGCATGTAACGCGACACCATGAGCGTGTACGTAATTTTGACGTAACTCCGCGGTACTAACTTCTTTCCTTTCCGCTGCTTTCCAATCGGGCATGTGTGCACATACCTCATTCCAATAAGAAGTAGCAATTTGCTTTTCTTCAAGCGAAGCTGGATCTTTCGCAGATTTTTTTAGAAGACTGCGACTCGCCAACTTAATGCTGCTCAGGGTAAATAATTTACTACTACGATTAGAAAGGCTGGATTTTTCCATGTCAGTCAGTCTTCGGAAACATTCAACATTTTCTACCACATATCTCGCGAGCTCCGCACATGGATCTCGATGATCATAAAGAGTACTAAGAGAATCGTTGGGGCGAACTGCATATTTATTCAAATCAGCAAACATTTGTTGGCTTCGCTTTAGGTCCTCATCAACGAAGAAAAGTACTGGAATATGGTCATGACCCAATTCGTGTGAGGCTTTAATGGCTTCTTCTATTGCAGCTCGACGATGTTGCCCATCATTGATCAGTATTTGAGCGTCCATGGATAATGTGAGCATACCCAAATTAACTGCGGGTCCAGTATCCGCTAAGGGCTCGAAATGTACCTGTTCACTCACTGATGCGGTGATTGCGGACAAGGTATAGTCTTGAGGATTTGAAATCAGATATTCGCTGATTTCAGGAATACGACTTTTATTCAAAACTCGCTGAGCCCTAAGCTCGGCAGGCACCTCTTCTTCATCGAATATGAAGATTTTGGGAATTATACGCATAGGACACATTGCGATGTAGCATGGTCTACCGGCCTGAATTCCTCTCACTGCAGGAAATGTATGGCTGTATTCCCTAATCAATGTTTTGGCCATGGTTATACCCAGTGGTCTAGAGTTTATTAATTGAAGAATGATATATTCTCCGATATTTGGAAGTCAAAATTTTAACATACATAATGCAATATTTTCCAAAATGTGTGCATATTTGCGCCAAGCTTGTCAAAAATTAACGTCCAAACCGTTAAACCCTGAGGTGCGCGTATGAAAATAGATAGAGATCAGAAACCGGCTGTAGGCGTTAAACTTCGATGGCTTTCAAGCAAGGAGGCCATGCGAGCATTAAAGATATCTGGATGCGACTTGATGCATAAACGAGAGCGAGGCGAGCTTAAATACCGTAAACAAGGAAATGCCTTTTACTATGCGATAGAAGAATGAGCTTTTAATTTCATACGGTAAATTTGAGGGGGGGTTAGCTAAGGTGGATTACAAAGACTTTTCGGCTCTTGTAAAAGCCGTTCCTTTCGGTAAACAACTTCCAGACGCTGTGTACATTCACGAAAGCGCTCTTCATACAGTCCCTGACAAACTCTTCCACTTAGTTTCAAAAGTCGCAACCGCGCTAAAAATTCAAAAAAGCGAATGGAATTTGCTAAAGCTATATAAACGGGATTTCAAGATATCGCTACTGTTTTACCCCAATTTTGATACGGAAAGCTATCCAGCGTTACATACCAGTTTTACCATTGACCTCCAGAGGTTTTCGATGCGAAAAGCTGAGTATAGTAAAACGGATAACCCACCAATCCTTCATAGAAAAGAAACCTTTGTGACTTCGGATTACCCGAAGGTCGAGCTTTTTAAAATAATCACTAAGGAGGCTGAAGATATTGGATTATTTGAGAATGTTCGAACTATTGGCTTCAAGAAAAACTGGGAAAGACTAATAGAGTCAAAAGGCTATTATCTTGATGAAGTTGGACGATTGTTACCACGACCTCAAAAGATGCAAACGTCCACTAAAGAAACAAAATTTTCCGAAAAAATCCAAAGGCATCTCACGGCAATAGATCGCAATAAACTTTCAAACCCAATGCAGATTGTAGCAAGGCATAATTATCTTAATGGAGAAATGTCCGTTCTAGATTACGGCTGCGGAAAAGGAGATGACGTTAGAGAGCTGGAAGCTCACGGTATTGATGTTTCTGGATGGGATCCCGTACATAATCCAGAGGGCCTTTTAATAGAAAGTGATATTGTTAATCTAGGTTTTGTATTGAATGTTATTGAAGATAAAGAAGAGCGAGATGAAGTGCTCCGCCGAGCATGGACTTATACCAACAAATTTTTAATTGTTTCTGTGATGATTGCGGGAGAAGCACATATCAGGCAATTTCAGCCTTATCGTGATGGGGTAGTAACAAGCAGGAACACTTTTCAAAAATATTACACTCAATCAGAATTTCGTGACTACTTAGAATTGGTGCTCAAAGAAAATGCGATAGCCGTTGGACAAGGAGTATTTATTGCTTTTAAGGATAAGATTGAGGAGCAAAAATTTTTACTTGAAAGGCAATATGTAAAACGTGATTGGCTACAGCAAACCCAAAGAATGCCTAAAGTTAAGGCCCGCCAAAGTGCAGAACATAAACTTGATGTACATTCAGATCTATTAAATGATTTTTGGGCGAGAATTCTTGATCTAGGGCGAATCCCAGTCAATGACGAGTATGAGCATTCATTTCAATTAAAAAAAATATTTGGATCACATAAAAAGGCATTTGAAACGCTTACCTCCATTTATGGCATAAGTACATTTGAAGCAGCTAAAAAAGCGAGAACTAATGATTTATTGGTATATTTTGCTCTAGGACTTTTTGACAAGCGAAAGACTTATAGGCATATACCGGAGAGTTTGAAGCGCGATATCAAAGCTCTTTTTATCTCTAACAAACTCGCCATCGAGACGGCAACAGAAATTCTCTTTAGTGTGGGTAGTTCAACGTTAATCGAAGAAAAAGCGAAAGACTCATATGTGGAAATGAAAACTGGCGAATTTGTTGACGGGCATAGCTGGACCCTTCACAAGGATTTGATATCGAAACTTCCTCCGGAGCTTAGAATTTACATTGGGTGTGCTACACAGTTGTATGGTGATCTTTCCGCTATTCAGTTAGTTAAGATTCATTTTACTTCCGGCAAGGTTAGTTTGATGTCGTATCGGGACTGGGATAAAGAGACGCCTTACTTGATAGAACGAATAAAAATAAAATTGCGCGAACAAGATGTGGATTTTTTTGACTATGTTGATAGATATGAACCACCACCACTTACGAACAAACATCTGTTTGTTCTGCCGGAAAGTTATGCAGGTGATTCGGAGAAAACGAATATACCGTAATGTATCGGTAGTTTATGGTGACTCCAGCCTAATCTAGCATCTTTGATTAGAGGTCTCGACTAAACGGATAGCTTTCGCTGTGAAGCCTTTATCCGACGAGGTGGTTCGATCTTAGCCTTGATAAATCGGAAGCCGTCTAAAAAGATTAGCTTTAAACAAAGTTGCGTGTGTATATACGACTTCGGTCAGTATGAATCGCTATCTCGTGGAATCCAGTAATTGTTGGGTTTCTCTCAAGTGCGCCAAAGATCAAAAACTATTTGCTCTTCAAGAATCTGCTAAAGCTGCTAGAGAGTACAGCAAACTCTACATTGTCTTTGCAAACTTCATCACAAAAGTGCTTTGGTTGGCAGCTGGGCATTGTATTAATCAAGTGGGCGTGGATTCTCGATCATACTGATTGAGCCATTCAAGAACGCCTGACTGTTCATCTATTTTTTTAGTATAAAACACGTGTAGTCGGGTATAAATGGAAGAATTTTGATGGAGGCCGCGTAGACCGTCATTGAGCATCTTGAGATTCAATAACACTTGATTTTTGGCCACTTTAATTTCCACAGACTCCGTTCCTATCACTAGTTTTGTCACTTTTTTACCTCGTCCTTAAGATGGTTGCAAAGCAGCATATTATCTGTCGGGAGCTTTCATAGCCAGACGATAAGTGCGCACATCCCTGTAGGAAATCTCCTACAGATCATTCTCAATGTCGGATTATTTTAGCGTTTACCAATTCCCTGGCGATGATTAACGCAACATTCGCTTGTTCGTGTAATTCATCCATTGAATATTGCTTTCCCTCATGCACAAGCCTTGATCTGATATTGTAAAGTTTGCTAAATTTTTCCTCATACTCTTTGCCAAGAACTTCATTGACCAGGTTACAACACGTTTTGGAAATTTGATTTCTCTTAAGATCTATCATTGCATCAAGCAATGATTTTTTTTGTGCATCACCGAGGCTCGACTTTTCAACGTTAGCGCGAAGATCTTTGATAATTTTCAGCTCTTCTTTAGTTCTTTCTTTTCGTTTTCCGGCAATTGCTTCGATCGCTGTTACTGACAGGAGAAGCCGCGATGTAATTGACCGTTCACCCAAGGCTGCATTGAGAATAATGAGGGGGACAGCAATTTCAGATGATTCGTGTTGCTCGCTAAAAATTGATTTGAACTCTGAAATCCACTGATCAATCGGCAAATCCTGCGGTGCTTGTGTTGCGTTGAGTTCATGGAGTATGGATCTGTTTTTAAATATTTCAGCCCCGAGACAATCCAATAAGATCACTGAGCTTCCAGCCTTTTCCTTGATTTTGGCGATAAATGCAGTAACGGCGTATTGACTCCATGCTTCTGACATGAACGATATGCCGAAGCCATTCCGAAGGGAGGCAAGTAGCAAGGCCAATGCTGCTTGACCAGCCATCATCTGGGCTTCTTGCTCGCTTTGATATCCAGACCCGCTCAACATCATCCGACCACCGTGTCGAAGCGCGGTAGATTCAGGCATCACTTCACCATACCCTTTTAGCAGAATAATGCTCATTTGGTGAAGCCCAATCTGCCGAGCCTCATCTTCAACGAATGCCTGATGGCCGCGCGGCAAATCGAATGTTAATTTGAAATTCCACATGCGTTAATACCCTCGGAGAATTGGAAATTAGCAGGCAAGATTTTCCAGCCGGCTTTTAACCTGCTCGTATCGAACACCAAGCTCATCGTGGTTTTCCCTCAATGGGAGCCACGGAAATTGCATTATTATCCTCTGCATTTCGAGTAGTGCACGGCGTAGCTCGATACCCTCTTTCTCTAATTGATCCTTGGTTAATGTTGATACATCAGCCTTGGCTGGCGGCGGTGGAGCCACCTTGCCGAGATTCAAAATGGACTGGATGGACTCTTCTTTTTCGAGGAAAAACTCTCGCATTGTCAGGAATACATCCAACGCAATTTCTGGGCTACCGCGAGATACCCGCCCTCGAGAGTCGGGGTAGGCATACTTTATGGATACTTCAGTGTGACGCCCTTCATCCCATGAAGACCAACCAATGTTTATTTGCCCATCCCTATATGGAAACTGGAAAATTGGAATCATAACTCTATACCTATGTAAGACACTGTTATAACAGTGTAGTCACATTGTGATAACAGTGCAATACGCTTTAAATAAACATGGATTGGAAGAATTTTTTATCAACTCTCAGTTTCTCGTTAGAATTAGAGAGTTGGCGTTGCGGCTTTACGAATAGCCACGAAATCTGGGATTTGAATTTCACGTCACAATGGGTGGACTGACATGTAAAGAGGTGCCCATGTCAAAAGTAAGTTCTAAAGTGCAAATTACATTGCCTATTGATTTATGTATCTTGGCAGGTATTGAGTCGGGAGATGCGGTGTCAGCTGTTGTTGATCGGCAAGGTATTATTTCTACTGTGAAAAAACTGCTGGTTCAGCTGAAGGATTTTTAAGAGCTGCACGGGAGGTTAAAAAGATGAGCAATTAAAACTCCCAGAAAAGTATTGTGCACTCACGATCGCACTAAATATCCATATGTTGCGTCTATCCTTACTACAAGGTGATTCCGCTCTAGCTAGCAGAAACCTATAATTGACTTTCGGACAACAACGTTGTCAATTTATTTTTAGGGCAGGACGTTTGCTCTTAGCCACGGAGACCTAAAAATGCTGCAATTTAATCCGCCGCATCCGGGTACGTTCATCAAACGTGCATATATGGAGCCTTATGGTTTACGGTCCGTTGACGTTGCGAATAATCTAAAAGTTAGTTCAAGTACATTCAGCCGCTTACTTAACGAAAAATCGCCAGTTTCGCCAATAGTGGCCTTGAAACTCTCAAAGGTTTTAGGGCGCAGCCCTGAGAGCTGGCTGGCAATGCAACGTAATCATGATTTGTGGAAAGCTAAGCAAACATCTACTTGCAGGTTTACAAACCCCATAGGATTCTAATAGTCCGTTCTCGGGCGAAAACTGACTGTCAGTCGATAACGAGATCCACTATCGAATTTCATATCAGATTTGAGCCACCACATATAAACAAAGGCGTAAAGTTAGATAGATGCTTACTGTGAAGCTTCACGAATAAGCTGGTACGAATACCATTCAGTATTGACAGGTCTGTCAGTAGCCTCTAATGTAACTTACATAGGGCGTATAAACGGGATGGCTTTGCCATGCGCCCCTCCAGCCAGAAATGGCTACAAGCCCAAGTGCGGTTGTAAAGAGAGCCTAGTTAAAAAGCCTTGCGAAAGCAGGGCTTTTTCTTTATTAAACGTGAATTCCTTGATTGTTTTTATGGGGAGTACACATTTAAGAATATGAATGTTTTCAGTGTTTCAAGTGGCCTCATTCCTATCTATTTTTAAGTAGATTGTTGAAGCCTATCCGAAAGATGGTCGCCCGCCTGGTTTGGAGCGTAGTCCCGCAGGCGGCCCCGGCCAACCATCATAATAAAAAAGGCCCCCGTAGGAGCCGTTTCGTTTTCTTAAAAGCATCCAGACACCACTAGCCGAAGCTTAGAGTCGCCTTGCGCGACTACCTATTTATAGGCTGGGGAGCGCTCAATCTCATCTGGTCAGTCGCTCCGCAACACTATTTTGATGCAACCTTATATTAAGAAGCAAGTTAAATGTCCCGGCACAGCCTAACGATGTGATTCCTATGAGAGATTGAGGGTCAAAAAACGAAGCTGTAAAAAGGGAAATCAGATAGGCGTTTTTTTAAGGCTCTCGCTGATGGCCAATCTATCGTGTCAAAAAACGGTCTATCAATGGCGTTATAAACATTATGAAGTAAGAGCAATTTGCCTTAAATCGTAAATCAGTAGAATCTTTTTTAATATTACATACAAAATCAATGAGTTAGGCTGTAAGATGGTTAAATAAGCTCCTTTGCCGGTCGAGGTATTTCCGAGTAATCACCTTCAAAAATGCACTCGTAGATGACTGGGTCATAGGTGTCTATGCAGCCGAGTAGTTTCGCGGGTTCACTCGATAGTTATCGCATCAAAATCAATTAATGACAACTTATCAGTTCGCTCGCTAAGCTACCGCTTTTGAGGGATTTTGAAGTGAATATGAAAATAGTGTTCACGATTTATTGTTCAGTGTTCACGATTTATTGTTTGTGCACATTTAGGTTGTCGGTTTAAAATAAATAATCATACTAGTAATAAAGGTTCATACTTTAAAAAATAGCTTCATACTTCGGCTGCCTGAGTATACGTTTAACTAATTGTTGTTAAGCGAGGCAGCTAGGTATGAGCACACCGTCGGGCGAAAGTAAGTATATCCAACTTGCTGAAGCCGCCATCAGCAGACGATTTAAGGAAGGGCGTGGTTCCGGCTCCGGTCGAAGCTATCTGCCATTTCTTACCGTAAGAGACGTCCCATCAAAAGGTCGGGTGCGCCGACTTCCCAGCATCACTGTCGGCCGTGTTCATCACCTTTTATCTGATCTAGAGCATGAAATCTTCTGTTTGCTCGACTGGCGCGATGACGTTGATGATATTCGCGAGCAGTTCCCTAATCCCCGTGACGATTTCCGCCGATAAGCCGATAAGCTTGGTATTGCTCATCCTAGTTATGGCGGTGTCGATCAGGTCATGGCAAGGCTACGTGGTTGATGGATAACATTCCCATTCCTACTCCAAACAATCAAGAAGCCATGCTATCGATCCAGCGGCCATCAAAAATGGGGTAACAGGGCCAACAAATACCTTTAATCGCCACACCGCTAATCTAGGCCATTTCAGAGTCGCCGCCACCCTGACCGTCTGGTAGACTGATGACGATTTAAAACGACTTTGATCCCTCTGCCTGTGAAGCCAATGCCATGAACTCTGAACCCTGGGTCACTGCAATCGATGTCGCTCGGCATCTGGGCGTGGTGAAAGACACCGTGTACCGCTGGCGCGAGCGCAAGGGTTTGCCTGCGCACAAGATAGGGCGGCTGTGGAAATTCCAGCTCTCCGAGGTGGACGAGTGGGTGCGCGCTGGCGGCGCCGATGAAGAAACAGAAAACGGGAGCGAACAAAAATGAATTCAGCGGGGGAAGCTATCGCGTGAGCCTAGAAGGACAGCTCCTAGATCAGAAGTCCTTGCGGGCAGTGGCCGGCAAGACGGCAGACTGGAACGAAATCGCCAAGGATTGCATTGCT
>Ga0070748_1000751_pt1 | contig 15189 bp, 27 predicted proteins | sample VirMetDEL_Nov_12_FD_77015 | JGI IMG/M metagenome (GOLD analysis project Ga0070748, IMG submission 77015) | Aqueous microbial communities from the Delaware River and Bay under freshwater to marine salinity gradient to study organic matter... | ecosystem: Environmental > Aquatic > Marine > Coastal... | reverse complement strand
TGCTCCTGTTGGGAATGGGTTTGTTTTATTCCATATATACTCATCAACAAATCTAAACCCTAAATCATCAGCAAAATGTATTATCATTTTAAATACATAAAGGTCGCGCACACCGTTCTTACAATGCTCTTTTATATTAATGAATATACTGCCATCATCTTTCAGTAAGCGCATGGCCTCAATAAATATAGGCGATATAAATTCAATATAGCTTTTGCTTTCTACTCCGTTGTAATCTCTTTGCTTTGCGTATGGTGGCGAAGTAACCCATAAATCAACACATTGATCTTCTATACTTCGCATAACTATTAAGCAGTCATTATTAGCTAGAATTTTTCATACTCCCGCTTGAGTCTGATGTATTTATCCCAAGCAGCATCAGCAGCGGCTTTATCAGGACCCGCTGCTGTTTGACAAGCCTTATTGTTAGCCAAATCATAAGCTGCCTCAGCCTTATCAACATCTTCTAATGCAATGCGGTTGGCTTCTTGAATTACTGGGCTTAATCGGCTCATTTTTCGATCCTTAGTTGCAAATAGAGGGGCTTGCGCCCCCGTTCAAATTAAACTCGGCAAACTTTGTTAAAGCATCGCGACACAATCGCAACCCAGCGAATATTCTTTGGCATTTTGAATGTAAACCAGACGCTTATCTAACAGACTGCCTATTACGCCACCTACCGCTTGCATGTTGTTCATGCCGGCAACCCCAATGAGGTCAGGGATCGGCAGCCCAGCATAACTGTCTTCCTCTTCTGATAGCTTTATTTGATCAATTACCGCTTGTTCTTTTGTTGTCATTTTCATGTTTCAATCCTTAGTTGTTGTGTTGAGAGCTCATTATACAGAAGTAACAGTTACTGTCAACGACTATTTACCTCTGCGTCACAGCAAGAAGATAGGTAATTACCTGTTCTGTGAAAACCGTCTTTACCGCCGCTGCAATGCGTTCCGCTGTAATCAAAAGTTTCCTCCACAGCCTTGCACATTTTTCCGCACAAACTGCATTCAAAATCTTGTAAAAGGTCTTGATCGTTATTCTTGCGCGTCATTTCGTAGGTAACTTTAGATTTCATTTTAATTTGCTCTCATAAAAAGGGGCTTTCGCCCCGTTTAATTAAATTTCAAGTGGCAGCGAATCAACAAATTTATCATCAGTGTCATAAATAACAACTTCGCCATAACTTGAATTGTGAGGCGGGTGAATTGATCCAATGTAGCAACCCACAAAACCATTACCAGCTAAAATTGCAGCTTCATTTTTCCAAACAAAATCAAAAAATTCTTGCTCTTGATTTTTCATTTTTCAATCCTTAGTTGCAAATGGAGGGGCTTGCGCCCCGTTTGATTAAATACCGAATGATCGCTCGTAAGACTCTTGCTCTTCTTGATCACGCCAACCTGCATCTTCATACCCTTGTGATAATTCTCGCTCTTGGCGTAATTCACCTTCAGCAATCCAATCTTCAATTTCTGCATCAGTTTGTGGGAAAGTATTTTTGTTCATGTTGTCAATCCTTAGTTGCTGTGTTGAGAGCCCATTATACAGAGGTAACTGTTACTGTCAACAACTTGTTTTGCTTTTATATAAATTTATTCGGCCCAACTTCTATCAAGCAGGTCCTCAGCCATTGTTCTGTTGCGAGTGGCGTTTGGCTTACCAACAGGTTTGATGTCTCTTTTTTCCCAAGTCCTAATTGCTGCCTTCCAGTCTTTCATCTTGTTTTTTCCGACCATCCAACCCTTAGTTGTATACCAGTCAACAAAGTGCTGCCCATCGATAGAGTTATTGCGCTCAAAACAATAGGCAGTCACCTCATCTGGAGTAGGCGGTGAAAACCGCTTAACTGTAGTATTAACTGTATTATTATTATGTAGTATTACATTAGAAGATTTCTTCGTGGGGCCCTTGAAGTTTTCTTCTACCCCCCCTAGAAGTTTTGTTCTACCCCCCATGACGTTTTCTTCCATACCATCTAGCCATATCTTACGAGACTGAACCTTCTGGGTTGGGCCGTAGCTGAGCTCTACTCTTATAAATCCAAACTCAGCAAGCTGACCTATCCACTTGCTTACCGACCTGACGGTCGTTTTATACAGCTCAGCGAAATAGGCGTTAGTAGCCCAGCAATAGCCCTTTTCGTTAGTTAAAGCCGTAATCTCTCCATAGAGCAATTTAGCGTTTGGCGTTAAACCATCACAGTACCTGACGTTCGCAGGGATAATTGCGTAATATCCTTTATTGGGCATCGCTGATCTCTCCGTAGCTTATAAGCTGGTTGAATGGAATTTTTAGCGCATTGCTCATGGCAAGCATAGTGCCAACAGTTGGATTTGGGTTGGCGCCAGTTCTAATTTGTGAAATCTGCGACATCGCAATACCCGTTTCTAGCGATAGCTGTAGACCCGTCATGCCGTTTTCTGCCATCGCAATTCTAATCGCTTTATCCGCCTTAAATATTGTCTTCATACTCACCTCTCATAAAAAAAAACACACTACCATTATTCAGATATAACTGCAATATTAAATACCTGTTGCTGTTTGGTGTGTTTTGTGTAAAATACGAACCTCACTTATATGGAGAAAGCACGATGCTTGTATTAAACAGGTACACTGGCCAGAAAATAATTCTTGGCGATAATGAGGTTGTAATAACCGTTATAACCGCTCACAACGGGCAGGCAAGAATAGGCATCAAGGCGCCTAGAGAAATGCCGGTTCATCGTGAAGAAATTTTTGAGAAAATTAAGGCAAACGAAAACGATTCACTGGAAAATAGGGGAAATAAATGAGCATTAACATTTTAACAATAACTGGCAATCTTGGTCGGGACGCTGAGGTTCGATATACGCCAAGCGGTAAAGCAGTAACCGATGTGGCGGTGCCTGCAACATCAGGCTGGGGCGACAACAAAAAAACCACTTGGGTTAAGTGTGTTATTTGGGGTGAGCGAGCAGAGAAATTAGCGCCGTATTTACTAAAAGGCACTGCGGTAACAATTTCTGGCGAGTTTGGTACGGAAGAGTACACCGCCAGAGATGGGCAGGCAAAGACTAATGTGACGATAAGCGTTAATCAATTGCAACTTGGCGCGACTATGCAGAACAGGGCAGAAAAAGCCAGCGCACCTGCTCAGCAGCCACAGCAGCCACAGCAAGCCGAGCCCGATAGCTGGGATGACGACATTCCTTTTTAAATCAAATAGAGGTAGTTTCTATGAAATTTATATTGTATTTTTTATGCGCTTTAACTTTGGTAACAACCGCATATGCAACGGTGTCATGCAGAAGTGACGGCTACGGCACCACGCGCTGCTCTGACGGCACATCGTATCGTTCTGACGGCTATGGCACTGTTCGTGATAACAAGGGCAACTCGTGGCGCTCAGACGGTTATGGCACCATTAGGGGCAACGATGGCAGCAGCTATCGTTCAGACGGTTACGGTACGGTCCGAGACAACAAGGGTAATTCATGGCGGTCCGATGGCTATGGCACTGTAAGAGGCAGCGATGGCACCACTTGTAGGTCTGACGGCTACGGTACAACTCGCTGCAATTAATAACTTTATAAGGGGCAAAACAGTGGGGAAAGGTTCTGATCGGCGCCCAGAAACCGGCGACAAACAAGAGGTTGCTGATAACTGGGCGGCGTTTGAGGCAGATCGGCGTGAAAGAAAGCTGGCAAAAGAGCGGATCAAAAAAAGCAAGGAGGCTTGGCAGGACAAATTGGATTCAGATGCTGAGGCCGAGCAGCTCAAAGAATTAGATTTTGAATAAAATAACTGTTGACAGGTAACAGTTACTTGATACAATGAGGCTTCACTAACTAAGGAATGAAATTATGAGCAACACAAAAAAAGCACATTATCTAAGAAATCAGGCCATGTTTGTATCAAAAATCCTCGAAAAGCCTAAAGTGCAAAACATGATAAAAACATTGCGAAAAGACGGATTAATCGTTGATGTAACACCATCAGGTTATAAGTGCACTGCAATCAGCCCTCAAGGTGAAGACATAATTATTTTTAGAGCGGTGCGCGGCAAAAACAATTATCTAGTAAGGATGGTAAGCGACCTTTTTGTTCGCTCCAGCTAAAGGGCAAACTATGCCAAATCCCGAAGAACTTCTTGAGCGGCTAGTTGTCGCTCTTGAAGAAATTGTCAAAGAAATCAAAAACCAAAAGGAAGATCCTGATGAAAAAAAGTGAATCAATTGCGGAGCTGGCAACAGCTCTTAATCTAGCGCAGCAACAGATGGGTGGAGCTGTAAAAGACAGCAGAAATCCTTTTTTCAAATCTAAATATGCTGATTTAACATCGGTAATTAAGGCCATCAAAGACCCATTATGCGCTAACGGCCTTTCCTATGTGCAATTCCCAATCACTAGCACTGGCGGCAACGGTATTGGCGTTGAAACAGTGTTGATGCACACCAGCGGTCAATGGATGTCGGGCGAATTCACAATGCCAATGGTTAAATCTGATCCGCAAGCTGCTGGAGCTTGCCTTAGTTACGCGAGGCGCTATTCATTGAGCAGCGTCTTGGGCCTGCCAGTTGCTGATAACGATGCTGAGTCAGCGATGCTTAGGGTAAAGCCGCAGGAGCAAGCTATAACAGTTGACGGGCTTGCTAATGAGGATCATTCACCAGAGGCCAAAAATGCAGCTTGTGCAGCAGCAGTTGAAAAGCATCAAGAGGCTCTTGATTATATTCGGGCCTGCCTTGCGAAGTCTGTAGACAAGCCTGATGATACTTGGCGCGCAGAGGCAATAGCAGCGTTCCATACCATACCTGAAGCTGATCAATTAGCATTGTGGGTTGCGCCAAGCACAACGCCAAGCGCATTCTTTACAACTTTAGAGCGCAAACAAATTAAGAGGCTCGACTAATGAATGGAAAGTGGAGCAAGGCTAATTTTAAAAGGTTTGACGAAGAGCATCCAGAAATTTACGAGATGTTTGAGCATTTTGCAAAAAAAGCTGCAACAAAAAAAAGCTATTTTTCAGCAAAAGCAATAATGCACCGCATCCGGTGGGAGTCAATGATAGATGCAGAAGAAGACTATAAGATTGACGATGGCTGGATCTCGCACTATGCAAGAAAGTTTATGGAGCTAAACCCACATCTAGATGGATTTTTTCAAATTAGGAAGCGACAAAAAAGTTACCATTAATGCTCGTGAGGGAAGTTTAAATGTCAGATAATTTTACGGTAAATTCCGATTTTATGTTGGATCTTATAAAGCGGCATCTTGAGCAGGTTTATAAACAAAAAAAGTGGTTTAGAGTAACAATAAACACTGGCAGGACCAGAACACCGAGCCAAAATAACGCTATTCACAAGTATTGCCGGTTGGTCGCCGATGCGCTTAACGAGTGCGGCCTGTCGGCGTATATCGATAGCCCAATTTTAAAAACGAAAATAGAAGTTGCTTGGACTATGGAGATGGTCAAGGAAATCTGGCATACCACTCAATTCTCCATGTTTCCAGAAAAGCCAAGAACGACTAAATCGCTTGAGCGAAATGAGGTCAGCATGGTTTATGACGTTTTAAACCGAGCGTTTATTGAGCGTACAAATGGTAATGTATCAGTTATTTTTCCATCAATTGAGAGCACTAATGGCAGCATCAAGTGAGCGCAGTAAATGTTTAGTAACGCTTCAAAAATTAGTCCGGCTTAGGGCAGCCGATGATTCAGGCTATTGCGGCTGTGTGTCATGCGGCATAGTTCAGTATTGGAATTCCGGAATGCAGGGCGGCCACTTTATTTCAAAAGGTAAGGGCGGGACCAACCAGTGGGCCCTAGATGAGCGCAACGTGAATCCGCAATGTTCAGGCTGCAACGGCTATGGCATGCGCTACGGCAACGCTGAGACTAACTACGCCTGCTTTATGATAGATAAGTATGGCAGGGATCTTGTGGACCAGATGCGCCTGCAAAATAATGTTGTGAAATTAAGTGAAATTGAACTTAAAGACATGAACAAACGATGGAAAATTGAAATTAAAAAGCACTTGGAGAGGATAGGCGCAAAATGAAAGAAGTCACGCAACAAACTAGGCGATCTGCCAATGTTATCGGCCATAACACGACCAGCAGCATAGCCCTTTATGGCGTTAGCAAGCGTGAAGTGTTAGCCGCCGATTTTGCCGAAATACCAGCATTTGTAAACGAATGCGAAAAGCCAATCAAGAGAAATGGTGGACCCAGAGAAGACTGGGAGCTAGAAAAAGTGCACGAACTAATTGGTCAGGGTAAGCGAATTAGACACATTGCCAATGTGCTGGGCAGGAATCCAACAACTATTTATCGCTGGCTGTGGGGCGGTCGAAAGGCTCGTAATAGGGGCTATTGAAGTTGGTGTTTTCCAGTCTCTGGAGGGACAGTTGACGGTAATGACGGCGCATTGCTAGGTCGTGGGCATACTCTGTGTCCGCCTTAATACGGTCTATCTCTTGGTGAAATTTAGACCACTTGCTAGGTGGTTCGGTACTCTGCTCGTCTTTCAATAGTCTGCTCAACAGTTGCCAATCGTTCAACAATTCTCAACAAATCGTCTTGAGTACGCTTGTGGTCAAGCTCGCACTTATCCAGCTTATCTTCAGCACGTTTAATGCGGCTTTCGTGATTTCTTTGATTAGACTTGAAAAGCGCCACAATGCCTCCTGTCAAACAAATAACAATAGCTGTTGCAACGGCAACAACGTCTGAAACACCCATTCGGTAGCCCTCAGTATACCCAGCTAACAGGTGTATCATCTCTAATATCTAAATGTACAAAGGTTTTGGCTACTCCAATTCCGGTAAAGCCAAGCTCATACGCTTTCTTTTGAATTAAATAACGCTGTGCGCCGCCTGACACGCGAATATCTGCCGCTATGCCCTTGGTGTGAGTACCACCGCCATTTGGCTTGCTGCGCTCTACACTGTGATTTGGACTGCGATATCCACTAGTTATCGTAAAAGGAAACTTGCACACCTCTCGCAAAGCATCAAGGCGCATTATAAACTCAGGCTTGATCTCGTTTTCGCTGGTTTCTTTACAGGCGAATTCTTCCGTCTTAAAGTATTTGTACTGCATTACCAAGTACCCTTCCAAATTCTTAATTTATCAAACTCACCAGACATCAATTTTTTCTTCAATATATCTTTTCTGGCTTCGTTATCGTCATGCGCCACGCCAGCTTCCTTCATCCACTGGGTAACCATGTACATCGGTATATGGCCTACCAGCTTACTGTCGCCCAAGTCAGTTGCGCCAGCATCTCTTAGCTGTGCAGCCTTTTCAAGTACAGGAGCATTATCATACGTTCGCTTAACAATTAGCTTGCTGTCATCGCCCGTGAAAATAGGCGTTTCTGTATAGCCATCTTGCATTTTTTTATCCTATAAAAACAAGGGGCGTTGCCGCCCCCTATTTAACTACCACTTAAACAACAGTGTTAGCAGTAACACAGCCAGATGACGCTTCGTTTTTAGTTACGAGTGTCAGCTCTGTTACAACTTGGCGAGTGCGAGAATCGCCAGTTTTAGCAAGCTCAACATTTTTGGTCGGGCGTAAAAGCGCCGCACAAAACATGTCATTTTGGATGACATAAACATCGCTTGCCACTACTTCGCGGCTAGGCACAAACTCAACCGTACCCCAAGGAGTAACGTAGACAGCCAATGACTTGATGACCTTTTGGTCGCCAGCCTGAACTGCTGATCGCTGGTTGTTGTTACCTTCAAAGGCAAGGGCCTTGTTCATTTGAAATGGAGACAAATAAACACGATCAGGATCGCCGCCGTTAGTCCAAACGCTTTGCATAAGATCGTTAAACTTATCTTGATCAAAGGCTGTTGGGCTTGTGCCGTCATTACGAACATCTGTGCCATCGCCAGTAGGCGCAACACCACCAGTACCCATTACCAAGTTGCTTTTTAAATACGAACCGATACCACCCATCTTGCGAGCGGTGCCGGAAGCCCCAAGGTCTTTAGCGCGATTCAAGAAGAAGGTCTTCTCGATATCTAGCTTTTGCTCACGGGCAATCTTCAACACTTGGTAGGCCATTTCTTGCTTCCGGCCAGCCTTGTCCATGTTTGGCTCAGAATCAGAAACCGTTACAGCGTTTTTGAATATCTGAGAAACATTATTAAGGCGAAGTGTTGGAGCCGCAGCATCACCGTCAGTGTTAGCACCTTCAGGATGAAAGTTGCTGGCAGTAGATGCGCGTAGCGTATCAGTTTGCCATTCATGCGTTCGGTTGGTTGCTTTGACCTTCTTACACGCAGTATAAAACGGAGTGTCGTCAGGGGTTATGTTGTATATCATGTCGGACAAATCTTCGCGGATGCCCTTCATGTCATACGAATCGTACAAGTTAGTTGGTTGTGTCATTGTAAATTACCTCTAGATTAACTCATCATTAAAGCGATAGCATCTTCGATGCTACCAGTCTTGGCTAAAGTTGCGTTTTGCTTTTTGCGAGTCACACTATTAGCGCCTTGCTTTTTTGAGCCTGCTTTGGTGGTACGTCTTTTACGGTTTTCAGGTTTGGCTTTTTCAACTGCCGCCTTCTTACCGTTAATTATCTCCTGATACTTAGCCGCATCGTTTAGTACGCGAATTGCTCGATGATCCATAACCTCAGCGATCTCTTCAGCCGTATACCCGTAAACATCAGCACCAGTCCTAAGCAATCGATCTCTAAAGATCGGAGCTTGCTTCTTGTCTGCTAGTTCAGGAATAACCTGCCGTAAAGTGTCCAATTCATGCCTAACGTATGCTTGCTGTGCCGCCTGCTGTGCCTCAGATTGCTGTTGAGTTATTGATTGCATCTTCTGCATTTCTAAATTGTATGACGCTATCTGATCGTCATACTTTAGCTTTGCATCCATGTAACCAATAGGGTCTGTGTCAAACAGCTCTCTTGATGGCTCTTTTGGCGCTACAGGAACATTACCTGCCATTGCCTGCTCGTAAAGTTGCGCTATTGCTTGTCGCTCTTGCAATAGTGCTGAGTAAACAGATTCGGCTTCTTTTTTCGCTTCAGCCGTCTGCTGCATACCCTGCTGGATGTACTTTTGGCCTGAAAAACTTTGCTTTAATTCGTCTAGGGTTACAACCTCGTTCTTGCCATCAACTTTGACGGTGAACTTTGTTTGTTCCTGCTGTGAATCAGCTTTCTCTTCAGTTTCGTCATCCTCGGACTCATCTAAGTCCTCATCTGATTCTTCATCTTCATCCTCATCGGACTCATCAGGTTCATCAGGTTCTGCTTCTGTTTCTTCCTCAGTTTCTTCCTCTTCCGCTTCTGGAGTGGTAGCTTGTGCTACGTCCTCTTCGGACTCGGTTTCCTCTTCAGTTAGAATCATTGCATCGAGAGCGCCTTCAATGGTGCCATCGAGATTTTCAAAAGTTTCAGTCGCATTTTCCACGGTGCTGTCCTTTAATTTTTGCGATCAAACAATACCTCGTCTGTTAGTACAGTGTTGAAGTAATCTTCGATCTTGTTTAACGCCCCTATTATATCATGGGCCTTCTGAATAGTCTCAATTTGAGACTGCGTGTTCAAAAAGACCGCAATTTGATCTTCTCGAATCTTTTTAAACCCTTCGGCAAAAACCGAGTTGGATTTTAAATCCCTGACTAAATTAGCTCTTTCTTTCGTGTTCAAAATCGGCCACCCGTAACCGCATTAACTGGCGTTTGATCAGGATATCTTGGTGCAGCCTGTTCAGTTTTTACCGCTGCCACATCAACATTAGTTTGGTACTTGCCGTAAATTTCGGCTGCATCTACGATTAGGTCTTGATCCATTTGGTCTCGGTCACGATCATCCGCCGCAATAGCCTTTTGAGCATCAATCTGTAGCCTAGCCATATCGGTCTGAGCTTTTGTTGATGATTTAATCTGCTCTGCTTGCAGGTACGCCTCAGGCTGAGTTAATTGCTGCTGCTGCTGGGCCGCTTGCTGCTGTTGCGCCGCTTGCATTTGTGCCTCAGTCTGAGCATCCATTGGCTTATAGTAACGCTCAGAATTCTTGATACCATTCATAGCTAATATATCGGAAAGCGTATTTCTGGCTTCTGTTAAGCCCACCAACCCATTGCTTGGACCGTAAGTCTGCAATATGGTCATTTGAGTTTGTAGCGTCTGCTGTAACGCAGCTTGGCGCTGATCGTACATTCCAGTACCCAGCCCCACATTAACGCTCACATCCATTCGCTTATCCCAAGAGCGAGGATCTACGGGCTCGTAGTCGCTAGGACTAATCCGCATCATCTCGCTTTCATCGCAATTCTCAATGTACAGGTTTAGCATTAGCTTAAATAGCTGCGTAACGCCGCCCTCAGCAAGATTGCGAGCCATGAGCTCTATATGGTTAGCCGAGCCTTGCATTGCTGCTAGGACTGCTGTGGCCGTCTGAGCTTGTAGCGCATCTGGATTCATGCCAGTGCTTGTTGCATTGATGCCAGTCTTTTGCTCAATGATATTGTCGTAATACTGGATAGCAGTAAGTGTATCTCCAGCGACAAACGGCACCGCCAATGGCCTTACCGCTCCGGCAGTTGTTACCCTAACAATACCGCCGATCTCATTATTGAGCAGGTCCTCCATGTTGACCTGACCATCAACCGCCTCACTTCTAGGCGAGTTAGTCAGTGCCACGTTATTTAAAACGCCGCGCAGAAGTGCTGTGGCGCTATCCTGATCCTCTGTGATAAGGTCGGCAATCGAGTTGCCGTAAAACGTGTGAGGGTCTGGGTCGGTTTCAAAAACAGCAAATGGCACATCGCCCCATGGCTCGTAACCAAGAATTTTGTAATTGTCGCCGCCAAGCGTAACCTTGTGCATCTGTGGTATTCCGGTGCCATCGGCATCAATACGCATGTAGCATTCGGTGACCATTACCATCCGCATAGACTTGTCGATGTTGCCGTTATCATCGTTAAAGGTTGATGAATAACCCTGACGCTCAAACTCTTCTTCCTGACCCATGAGCGAGCCATCAGTTGAGTCGCTAAGATCAACAACGTCCTCGTAATCGTAGCCCATTGCAACAAGGTCACCCACCCTGACATCTGTGCTATGAGAAACGCAATAAGCATCTTCTAAACAAGTAGCGTTTGCATCTACGAAAAATTCTTCAGGCGGGACGCTTTCAGCAACTAACTTACCAACTTCGCTTGTTCTGATTATCTTTAAATCGTTTCTAGGTATTTGAACCTCTAAACCATTTTCATCAAGGCTCACTTCCATCTTCATGGTGTGACTAATAACCTCGACATCTTCATCATTAACAATAGCCGTGAATTCATTGTCGCTGAGGTTTGTAAAGTTGTAGGTATCGGCAGTTTCGGTCCTATCCCAATATACTTTTGCAACACCCGTCTTTTTTAACAAGGCATCATAAAACACATCGTAAAGAACTTTGTAGCCGCCCAGCTCTTCAAATTTATAATTTATGTATTTGGTTGCCTGCTCTGCATAACGGACTTCCTTAGCGGTTCTTGGGACATACTCCACCACTTTTTCAGATTGCAAAAAAACACGCAAAAGATTGGGCATGATGGCCCTGATTGTGTCCCTAACTTTAGTAGACACAATGCTCGACATACCTTCTTCAGATCCAATATCAACCCGACCGTCATAATATCTTTGCGCTCTTATTCGCTGAGGTGAAATCTCTGCCTCAACAAAACTAACCGAATCTTCGACAGCATTGCGCGCAATATTTTCAATGTCATCTTGCTGTAATGGCTCTAGCTGTTCCATTTATAAACTCTCTTGTGTGGCTTGCACTGCCTGCTGCTCAGCAGGTATTCTGGCCGCTGCGACTATTGTTTTGGCGACCTGCTCAGCTCGTCTTAATAAATCGCCCTGCAATGTTTTATCTTTCATAGCTCGGCTGACAAACTCAGGGTCCTCGCTAAATAAAACTCTTGCCACCTGCACCATTTGATCTTGTGACATGCCTTTTGCAGAAGGTATAAACTTAGAAACAATTCTAGCCAGCGACATAACATCACCGCCCATGCCGCGAGCAACATCCTCCATGCTTGGAGATGCCCCACGCTGCTGCGCCTCTACCTGCAAGGCTTGAGTTGGAGATCCGGCTTGTGGCTGTATAATTCGATTTACCTCGCCAACCTCTGCCGCTCTACCAACACTGCGTAAAACATCTTCAGAGCCCTCTGGTAATACAGCTCTTAGCGCCGCGCCAATCTGACGATCTTCATTGGCCAAGTCTCTAACAGTAACACCGCTGCGCCTAGCTCGGTTATTAATTGCGTCCATAACGCCTGCACGAAGCGCCTGTGTTTGCTCTGGTCCAAAACTTTCAATCATGTAGCTGAGCTCATCGACATTCATCGTTAAGCCGCGCTTCCGACCAAGCTCAAAAGCCTCTTTAGCATCCATTTTTATAGCGTAGTCTCTGCGAATATTTGCAAGCTCTGGAGATTGCTCGTCAATCGACCGCCTTAGACCGCCCTCGCTAGAGCCAAAAGCCTCGCCCATCGACCCATCGCTAGATTGAAAGGCCCCTGACTGCATGTCTTTTAGTTTGCGCCGCAGTATCTCTGCATCTTGAACGGTAGGCACCCTGAGCATTTCAATAGCGCCACCTTCGACCTCTCTAAATAAAGGCACAATATTGTTGGCTTGATATATCTCTGCAAGGGGCTGTCTGGCCGCAGGGAATCTTTGCAGGATTGATAAAATTTGATCTTGGGTCGCCGCATCAACGTCACCTGTTTGTGCAAAAACTCTGTTGTACTCTTGCCTCTGCGCTGCATCAAGTTGGGCCTCAGACTCTCTCACGCCACGGAAGGTATTTTGATCATCAACCCTTGGTGCCAGCGCGCCTCTCAAGCCTTCTGTCGCTGCCTCTGTTGTGTCTAGTGTCCTCTGTGCGCTTGCGCCAAGTATTTCACCTCTTACCGCACCGCCCTCATTCACATAGCCCTTTATGGCGTTAGCAAGCGTAATGTTATCGGCCATAACACGACCAGCAGCAATATCCTCAATTATCTCATCGACAGATTTTCCTGACCCTGCCGCAAGTCGGTTTAGCTCAGCTTGCACCGCTGTGTCGGCACGATCACCAAATCTTTTGCGAACAAACTCAACAAGCCCTCGGCCAAGCCTGCCCAACCTTCCGCCGGCCTGATCTAGCACAACGCCAGCAGCAGTGCCAACAGTCGTTCCAGCAGCAACTTGTCCCGCGCCCTTTTGACTCATAAGGCTTTCATCTGAGTAACCAAGTGCGCTTGCGCCAGACTCAAGTGCCGAGACACCAGCAACTCTTCCTAATGTTGGGGCGGCACCGCCTGCACCAAAGCCACTAGCTATCATTACGGCTGCGGGAGCCAAGGCGCCAGCAAGCTCTAATGTTAGCGCCTCGTCTGGGTGAGTTTCTTTATAGTCAGCAAGCCGCTTGCGTAAATCATCACGAATAGCCTCATAGCCCTCGCCACCAAGTGCTTCAGGAATCATTGAGCGAACAACCGCCTCGATTTCTTCGCCAAAACCGAATGTTAAACCTTGGGTAAATGTCCTTGCTCTTTCGGTGCTGGGCTCTTGAGTTGTAGCGGCCGGAATAGAGGCCGGAATAGGTTGAGGCTGAGGTGCGTCAAGAGCGCCAATGGATCTTAAAAACTCTTCTTGGGCCTGATTTGCCACTATTGCTCACCCCTTATCAAATATTCTTTTTGCTGATTTGGGCTCATACTGCGCCATATAGATCGAGTCATCAATGGGTCATCTTTTGGATAGGAGCGGCTGGCCTTTAGGTTTTCTCGCATCAGCTCATTTTCTTTAGTTTGAAACGCCTTGAAACTTCCAAGCGAATTCAAATCATCTTGCTTTCTCATCAGCTCAGTAAGCAGCTTTTCTTGTGCCGCTATTTTGCTGTCTAAAAATTCTCGCATTTCTGCTGCGCCAAGGTCTCTAGGCACTGCGGTATCTAAAGCCAGTTTTAATTCTTTCTCGCTGAGTGCGCCAAAAGTGGCAGAGTTGATAACCTGAATACCGAGCTTGTTTGCCATTGACTCAAACCTAGCCGTAGCCGCTCTGGTCGTAGGAGCAAGGTTGTTGAAAAAACCAAGCCTCACCTCATCCTGACCATCAAGGAGTCGGCGCATATCAATCATCGTTCCCATCATTTCTCTTGTGCCAGAGATCCCCTGACTCATCTCTGATGATGCCTCGAATGCCTTCTCCTCATCGCGCAGCGTGGCCGCCTGCTGCTGTTCCAGCAACATTTTTTCGGCGGCGGTCATTCCCATAGCCCCTTCTAAATTCTGGCGCTTAGCCACTCCAGTGTTTGCGTCATAATTAATAATGTATTTTTGACCCGTTATTGGGTCTTGCTGTACTGAGCCCACAGCCTTTTTCGAGTAGGCAGTTGGAACCTGCCCCGCCGTGTATTGCTTCATGATATCAGCCGCCATTGATGGATTTGCCTCAATCGCATCGGCCAGCTTGTCTTGGTTTTTAGAACGCAAAAAAGCTACCGTTTGGTTCCCTTGTTCGCGCTGGCGATCTGCCTCCAGCATCATTGAATAACGCTGCTGCATAGCCGCGCTTGGGTTCGATCCCACTTGATTAAAGGCAGACGCCAAGCCTGCGTAGAATGTTGGGTCAGTAAAGCGATCTTTCAGGCCGGCGCCAAGTTTCTGCATGAGCGTTTTTTCTGGAGGCCCAGAGTTATCGTTTACAGTTTTATTAGCCCGCTCTAGCTCACGAATCTCATCCGCAGACATTTCACTTAATAAACCCACGGCTTTTAGCCTCCCATCTGTTGTGCTTTTTGCAGCATTTCAAGCAGACCCATATTGGCAGCCGCACTTTGATACGGGTTGCCTTGGGGCGCTGGCATTTGCTGTTGCATTGGCATTTTTGCTTGAGCGGCAGCCATTGGAGGCGGTTCCGAATTCATAGACTGAAATTGTCCAGCAAGATCGCCAAACGCTTTTAATCCAGCCATTGCTTGCGAACCCCCTCCAGTGTCTGTGACCTCGATAGTGGCATCGATAGCGGCGGTAGGTGCCGAGCCATCAGCTAAGCCTGCGCCAAACCCTTCAGGAACCTTAATTTGATCTGCCGTGATTGCTGGAGCCCCGTAGCCTTGCATACCGCCACCGTCAGTGACCATCTTTCCAAGCGCCATTTGTTTCTTCAGCTCTTCTTCTAG
>Ga0070748_1000750_pt1 | contig 15190 bp, 14 predicted proteins | sample VirMetDEL_Nov_12_FD_77015 | JGI IMG/M metagenome (GOLD analysis project Ga0070748, IMG submission 77015) | Aqueous microbial communities from the Delaware River and Bay under freshwater to marine salinity gradient to study organic matter... | ecosystem: Environmental > Aquatic > Marine > Coastal... | reverse complement strand
TGGGTGTGCATTTTTAAAATTTATGTTGATTTATCCGCCAGGAGTGGCTGAATCAGGCGCGTTTGATGATGTCGTCGAATGATGTGTGGCGGCGAGGCCCTTTACGCGTTCTCCCATGGGGGGAATTTCTGTCCCATCAATTCGCACATCTAATAATGTGGGCCCATCTTTATTTAATAGTCGCGTTAAATCCAGTGCGACCAAATCTAATGGTGAGCGAATAATAATGCCCTCAACATCCATCGCTTGCGCCATCATCGCAAAGTTTATTTGATTAAGTTGCCAGCCTATGGATTCTTGTCGTCCTAGCGCCTGCCCATGTTTTACCATGCCGAGCGCCGAATCATTTAATACTAAAAAAATAATGCACAGCTTTTCTTGAACTGCCACGCTAATTTCTTGCGCGCTCATTAAGTAGGAACCATCGCCAACGATGCAAACCGTGGGTGCGCGCGGATTTGCCAGTGCCGACCCTATGGCAGCGCCTATGGCCCAAGCCATAGCCCCATAGCCCATAGCAATACGATAATTGCCGCTGCTGTTGGTGCGTGTTAAATAGTGTGTCGCCCAAGACCAGCCATTGCCGGCATCTACATAGATGCGCGTATCTTCTGGTAGCTGCTGGGCTAAGTAACACATTAAACGTTGAGGCTTGAGCGGGGTTGAGCTGGACTTACATTTTTCAGGCTCGTTAAATGGTATGTAACCGCCATTGCAATTTTGGCTGCGCTCGGGGATAAGATTCTCCCAGCGTCGCCCTTGTTGATGAAGTTTACGCAAGGGTGTTAAAAGTCGTTCAAAGATTAAGTTTAAATCCCCAAAGACATGAAAGCTGGCCATAGGTGAGCGGGTAAAGTGTTCTATAGCGGAATCTATGTGCACCAATTTATCGTTGAGTAAATCGCTGCTCCAACCGCTGGTGCCCAGCTCACCGAGGGCGTCGCCTACCGCTAGAATCAAATCTATATCGGGGTGTTGGAATATTTCTTTCGCGCTGTCATGGCCCGCAAAGCCATAGACACCGCAGTAAAGTGGATGTGATTCGTTGACCCAAGCTTTACCCATAGGGTTAGTAACAAAGGCGGCATGGGTTAATTCAACAAACTCCATTATTTGTTTGCTGGCTGATCCTGCATTTTTACCAATATAAATTGTGATGTTTTTGGCCGCGGCAATTTTCCGAAAAAGCTGGGCAATAGTGTTGTCATCAGCCAGAGAAAATTGATGGTCTAATATTTTACTGGGCAGCGGTGCGTGAACGCTTGAGGCTTCGCGCAAAATATCGGCGGGAATGCTGATGTGGCAAGGGCTATTAGGCTCGCGGTGGGCAGCCATAATGGCGGCGACTAATTTACCCTCAAGTTGCTCAGCGTGAGACACGAGTGTGTTATAGCGCGTGACATAGCGAAACATGCCGACAGTATCTACGGCAGTGCAGCTCGACTCCTGTAGCGCGCGCTTGCCAAATTTTGGCAGTGGCGTTTGTGCGGTAATGACGAGCATGGGAATGTCTTCCAATTGCGCTGAGGCTACGCCAGTGATTAAGTTGGTCGCGCCTGGGCCTGTGGTACTGCACACCACACTCATCTTGCCGGTTTCACGATAATAACCATCGGCCATAAACGCGGCACCGCATTCGTGGCGAGCAACAACTAAGCGTGGGCCATTTTTGCGCTCGCTACGTGCGAGGGCATTTAAGAGTGGCTCTATGGCGCCGCCGGGAACACCAAAAACAGTGTCAATACCGAGGTGTGCTAAATAGTCCACGATAAGGTCGGCGTAGGTACTCCGGCTTTTGATTAGGCTTAAAGGCCCATGTTGGTTGCTCTCAGGAGTCATATGGATTTTTTTCGGCATAGGAGCTCCATTGGTCGTGGCCAGTACAATACAGAGATGTGATGAGGGATATTTGATTGCTTTGAGTGTAGTAGATGTTTGTTGCGGAATGGGTTTTAGGTGACAAATATTATGGGTTATAGATATATCAATCTTATCGGTTATGCATTAGCTAGCAATATTGTAGACATAAAAAAGCCCCTGCAAGCAGAGGCAACAGAGGATGGTTGGCCGCAGGGTTCACGGCGTCATAAAGCTAAACAGCTATTGTTTGTTTGAGTGTTATCTAGGCAACGCTTTTAGATTTTTCGCTCTCATGGTTTTCACTCGGTTTAGTTTGGCGCTTTGCTTCAATAGGTTCGACTTTGCGTTGTTTTTCGTAAAGGAAACGCAACACCGCCGAGCGATAGCCGTTGTAGGTTGGATCGTCTGCTAAATCTAAACGATTGCGGGGGCGCTCCAATTTCACATCGAGAATTTCACCAATGGTGGCAGAGGGACCATTGGTCATCATCACAATACGGTCGGACAGCAAGACAGCTTCGTCAACATCGTGGGTAATCATAATCACGGTGTTGCCTAATTCATTTTGGATTTCCATAAGCGAATCTTGTAGATGGGCGCGGGTTAATGCATCAAGTGCACCAAAAGGTTCATCCATTAATAACACTTGAGGTTCCATTGCGAGGGCGCGGGCAATGCCAACGCGTTGCTTCATGCCGCCGGATATTTCATCGGGGTGTTTGTGCATGGCATGAGTCATGTGCACTAAGGCAAGATTGTGTTCAATCCATTCACGCATTTCTGCTCTGGTTTTTTTGCCTTTAAATACCCGCTTCACCCCAAGTTCGACATTTTCATAAGCCGTTAACCAAGGTAGCAGCGAGTGATTTTGAAAGACGACAGCACGTTCGGGGCCAGGTTCATTCACTTCTTTACCGTTAAGCACCGCGCCGCCGTAAGTGGCCTGGTAGAGCCCGGCAACTATGTTGAGAACGGTAGATTTGCCACAGCCTGAGTGGCCAATAAGTGAGACAAATTCGCCTTTGGCAATTTTTAAATTTACATTTTGTAGGGCGCAAAAAGGACCTTTAGCGGTGGGGAAATCTATACCGACTTGAGTCAGTTCTAAATGTGTGTGGCTCATAATTTTTTCCTCTGTATTGCTATTTAGGGTGGTGTTAGCAGGGCTGAAAAAGCGCGCGGCTACACCATCTCGCTATGGGTATTAACGGACAATGGCTGTTTTGTCCCAGTTCAACCAGGTTTGCAGCAACAGTATGGCGCGATCCAACATGAAGCCTATGACGCCGATAACCAGTACGGCGACACAGATGCGGCTGAGAGAGTCGGACGATCCATTTTGAAATTCATCCCACACAAATTTTCCTAAGCCTGGGTTTTGCGCCAGCATCTCAGCAGCAATCAGTACCATCCACGCGATGCCAAGTGATATACGCAAGCCGGTAAACATCATGGGAATTGCCGATGGCAATACAATTTTAATGACGTGTGTAAACCAGCCCAGACGTAATACACGGCTAACGTTAATCAAATCTTTGCTCACGCCTGCAACACCTACCGCGGTATTTATCATGGTGGGCCAGAGGGAGCAGAGGGTGACGGTAAACATGGAGATTACAAAAGATTTAGAAAACAAAGGTGATTCCGATGTGTAGACGGCGCTCACAACCAGTGTGATAAGTGGCAGCCATGCCAGTGGTGATACGGGTTTAAATATTTGAATGAGAGGATTAAAGGCTTGGTAGAGACGTTGGTTTAATCCGATCACAATGCCAATAGGGATTGCAATAATCGTGGCGGCAATGAAGCCACACAGCACTGTGATTAAACTAGTAGTGATCTTGTCAAAAAAGGTCGGGCGTCCGGTAAAGTTACGCACTCTTATTTCTGCATTGGGATCTTTCGCCAAGAGCGCTGCATTGCGTTTGTCTTGACGTATATAGAAATCGGTGGCGCGCTGTTTCTCTGCGACATGTTCATCAATTAAATTGTTCCACTGGGTGTAAACCTGAGTTGGTCCAGGGAAATCGCCGAGTGACGTTTTAACATGGGGCGCGCTCAGGCTCCAGAATGCGAGGAAGCACAATAGGCCAATGAGTGGCGTCAGAGTGGATAAAATTATATTGCGAATTTTTTCACTTGAAGGTATTTCTATTTTTACATTTTTAAGTTGTGTTAATGCAATGCTCATGACATTTTCCTCTGTGCCTGCAGTAGCGCTTGTGGCGCTACTGCAGTTATCGCTATTTTGATTGTTATATAAGGCGGGTGAAATCTGCCTTACATTTTTTCGTCGGCTTTTAAACCTATTGCAAACTTGGTGAGGTACTCATTGGGTTTGGTTGCATCAAATTGCACGCCGTCGATAAACTTGGTGTCCTCAGGTGCGCGGAAGCCAGTGGTTTTGTCTAAGTCCGGGAAGTCTGCGGCAGACATTTTCTTTTCTTCGATCAAGTCGGCAACGGCTTGGCGATAAACATCAGGCAAGAAAACTTTTTTAGCCGTTTCTAGATACCAGCTGTCTGGTTTGGCTTCACCAATTTGGCCCCAGCGACGCATTTGCGTTAAATACCAAATTGCATCTGAGTAGTAGGGGTAGGTGGCGTTGTAGCGAAAGAATACGTTGAAATCTGGTTCGTTACGCAAGTCACCGCGATCGTACTCAAATTTACCGAGCATAGAGTTAGCAATGACTTTGTAATCAGCACCTACATAGTGACCGGCAGAAATCATTTTTGCCGCCGCTGCACGGTTAGCATTGTTGTTTTCATCGAGCCATTTTGCAGCACGAATTAAAGCCTTTACTACGTGGATGTGCGTGTTAGGGTTTTTGGTGGCCCAGTCTTTTGAAACCCCAAATACTTTTTCGGTTAGGTTGCTGTGAATATCGCGGTTGGTGACGATGGGTACACCTATGCCACGAAAAACTGCTTGTTGATTCCACGGCTCGCCCACCATATAGCCTTTAATGGTGCCAGCTTCTAAGGTGGCGGGCATTTGTGGTGGTGGTGTTACCGATAAGAGTACATCGGCTTTAAGCTGCCCAGTGATATCGCCAGTGGCCGGTGAATAAAAACCGGGATGTATACCTGCGGCGGCTAACCAATAGCGAATTTCATAGTTGTGGGTCGATACGGGGAATACCATTCCCATAGGGAAGGTTTGCCCAGCATTTTTTGCTTTTTCAATGATTGGTTTTAATGCGTCAGCTTTAATGGGGTGAACCGGCTTTCCATCTGCACCTAGGGGTACATTTTTCTTCATTTGTTTCCAAACGTCGTTGGCTACGGTCAATCCATTTCCGTTTAGATCCATGGTGAACGCAGTCACTATGTCCGCGCTAGTACCGAAACCAATGGTAGAACCAATAGGTTGGCCTGCCAACATGTGTGATCCATCAAGCTCGCCGGTAATCACTCGGTCGAGAACTACTTTCCAGTTTGCCTGCGCTTCCAATTCAACATCTAAGCCTTCATCTTCGAAGTAGCCGTTTTCGTAAGCTACCGCGAGTGGCACCATGTCAGTGAGCTTAATAAAACCAAATTTCAAACTTTCTTTTTCAGCGGGGCCAGTGGCCGCTTGCGCGCTGCTTGCCAAGGCCAGTGCAGTAATAATGCCTGCGCTGGCTTGAATAAATTGACTAAGAATTTTTTTTACGCCGCTGATATTTCTTACTGACGCGTGTTTTGCGGTATCACACATAAACTGCTCCTGGCTGATAAAAATTAAGTAGTAAAAATGGCAATGCTTTTGATAGTGCTTGAGCGACTTTTTTATTTTCTGCAAACGGTTTTAAAAATTAATTAAAGCGTTTGTATTTAACGATCCTTAAAAAGTCTTTTTTTGAATGTTCACAAATAGGTGTATTCAAACACTGTGCCAATTAATGTAAAACGCCATAAGAGTGCAGATTGTTGCCGTTAAAACAGTGCTTTGCTTCGTTTTGCACAGTGCTGATACACGAAAAAAAGCAGTGCGCTTTTTTAGTACCTAAAATTGATATGGGGATGTGCATTCTTAATGTCGGTGATGGTGATGCTGCGCACTTTTTTTGCGCAGGCGAGGCTATTGACGCCACATAGACGGCCTTGGCGTCTATCCATGTAGTTGGTTGGGTGTGTACTTTTCGAAAAATCACTATATTTTTCTGGGGCTTAGGGGTTTCAGGCGCTAAGGGAAGGGTGCGAATTTAGATCTATACTAACGTTAATTTTTGAATTCTAAGAGCCAATAAGCCATGAAGTTCATCCGACTTTTGCTATTTTTTTGCCTGACCGTGCTGTGTGGTTGTGCGTCGCTGGTGCAAAAATCTCAATATTCGCCCGATCCGAGCAGTTTAGCGCGCGCGCTGGGTGGCGACTTAATTCTGGGGCACAGTTATAAGGATGAGGAGTTGCCAGAAATTGACCTCTTCAGCCTAACCCCAGCCATGAAAGCCTTTGCAGACCAAATTGCAATGCGCGAACCACGTAGCCGTCGTCGCGCGGAGCTGCTCCATCAGCAGTTAATATTGCCGCAAACTGCGGGAGGCCGTGGGCTTACCTACAGTGCGCGCACTACCATTACAGGAGCTGAGGCATTCCAGCAAGCTAAGGCCAATTGCCTCAGTTACACCTTGCTGTATGTGGAGCTGGCGCGCTATTTGGATTTGGATGCGCGTTATAACGAGGTTATTTTACCGCCCTCTTGGAGTATGCGCGATAATGACACCTTCATCTTTATGCGGCACGTTAATGCGCGGGTGGTTTTTTCGCATGCGCTCTGGGGGGCATGGGGTAGAGATATGGGGAGAGTGGATCAGCGCGATATAGTGGTGGATTTGGAAATGCGTCGCTATCGTGAAGACTATACCCAATACCCGATTTCACGCACCGCGATTGCTGCGCAGTTTTACAGTAATCGGGCGTTGGATTTGGTCGCAAAGGGTGATGCACGGCAGAGCTTCCTACACCTGCGCAAGGCGCTGCTCTTAGCGGGAGATCTGAGTTATCTATGGAGTAACATCGGCAGCCTTTATCAGCGGCAGCAAATGATGCCAGAAGCTGAGGCGCTTTATTTAAAAGGGCTAAGTTATAACCCAAAAGACCTTACCATAATGCACAACTTGGCGAGCCTTTATGAAGACATGGGCGATCAAGCGCGCGCCCAATTTTTTGCGGTGCAGGTGAGTGACCATCGCAAGGCCAACCCTTACTTCCTTTATATGCGTGCACAAGAGCAATTGGCGCAAGGTGATTTAGATGAGGCGGCACGAAGGATTGAGGCCGCGATAAAAAAATTGCCACAGGAGGCATTGTTTTATGAATTTGCTTTAGACATCTATACGAAGCTGGGTAATTCCAAAAAGATAAAACAGATGCGTAGAAAGTTGGATGATCACCAGCGCTCAGCCAGTTGATTGAGCTGTTTGGCATTTTTAATGCTAAGGCACGGCTTTTTTGCGAATGACCAACTGGATGCTGCCAACTTTAAAGCCCCACTTGCGCAATGTGGACTCATTTAAAACAGTACTGTGATCAATGCGCCACATCCAATCCTCCACGCTCAGTTCCAGCGGTTTTCCTTTATAGGTGATCGTTAGGCGATAGTTTAGTTGCATGGCATTACCTTCAACCAAGGCAATATTTTGGCCAATTACATCATTGGCTGCTGCTTTATATCCTCGTTCAAATGGCGTCAGTGTCCAGGTGCGTTGTTGCAACTCGCCATCATTAAAATGAAAAATTTCTTCCAGTGTGCCGACTCCATCAACCCAATTAGCTGAAATATTCGCGGTGAAATAACGCGTAACCTTGCCAGAGCGGTTTTTAATCACGCCATGTGCTTCTAGTTCACCTGCAAAAAACGCTTCAACGTCAAAGGCCGGTTTGTTTTGGCTGTATTCCTCGATGGATTGGTGGCTGCAGGAACAGAGAAATGTCATGAGTAGGGTGACCGAAAGAAGTTTCATGTTTACCAACTTTAAACTGTTAGATGTTAGGGTGTGTTACGCCGAAAGGGACAAAAACGATCATTGGGCGCCCTTGCCGAGGGGCGCGAGTGTTGTTCGGGTTACTTGCATGATAATGTGGCGCAAGTTGTGCCGAATATTGAAGTTGAAGTATTGATGGTGGTGCTACTGAGCTTGAGTATTAACCTTAGTCGCGTTTTAAAAAGGTAAAGGACTGTAAGAATGCTTGTGTAGATATCAACAATCCCCCCAACTGCTAACTATGGCGGCATAGTGCAGTCACAATAATTAACGTCCATCACATTTAAGAGCGCCATATGAAATCCTTTTTACGCTTTATGAGTTTTATCTTGTTATCGTCACCGTTATTTGCTGCGCAGCCGCTACCGACAGATTCGCCCTTTGCATCAAAGGAAGGTCCTGCCTGGCAAACTCTGTTTAATGGTAAAGACTTAAGTGGCTGGGAACCCTATGTAAGCTATCAGCCCGAAACAAATGAGTACAACTTAAAGTCCAAACATCAACCGCGCGGCGTTAATGACGATCCTAAAAAAGTGTTTAGTGTGGTAGATGGCATGCTGCGTGTGTCAGGTGAGGAGTGGGGTGGCTTAACCAGCCTTGCTGAGTTTGATAATTTTCATCTCAGCTTTGAGATCAAATGGGGCGACAAGAAGTGGCCGCCGCGCTTAGACGTGGTGCGCGATAGCGGCATGCTGTATTTTGCTGTGGGGCCTCAAGGTGCCCAGAGTGAGCATTGGATGCGCAGTCATGAATTTCAAATTCAAGAGGGCGACAGCGGCGACTATCACAGTTTAGATGGCGTGACTGTCGATGCACACGTGGGTGATGCCCATGAAGGTGATTGGAAATTCTATCGCTACGCGCCTGAGTTGCCACGCAAAGATAATATTGCCGCGCGCATTTTAAAGCTGGGCCTCTATGAGAAACCGCGCGGTCAGTGGGATACCATGGAAATTATTGCCGACGGTGAAACCTTGATTCACAAGGTAAATGGTCATGAGGTTTTGCGTGCATTTAATTCCCAGCAAACTGTCGCAGGTGAGCGTGTGCCGCTTATGCGTGGGCATCTGCAGATTCAGTCAGAAGGTGCTGAGGTTTTTTATCGCAATATTAAAATACAATCCTTAACTAAACCTGCGGCTGATTATTAATTATGAATTTCAGGGCGCAAGACTTATCAGCGCAAGCCGCTTACCAATTGCTTGTAGGTGCTATAACGCCGAGGCCTATAGCTTGGATTACCAGCCTCAGTGCGACAGGGGTCTTAAACCTAGCGCCCTACTCATTTTTTACGGTGGCGAGCTGCTATCCTCCGGTGTTAAGTGTGACGCAAGTGAATCCGCGTGATCGTCTGGAAAAAGACACCTTGCATAATCTGCGCACCACCGGTGAATGCGTCGTTAACATTGTCAGCCGTGAATTGGCAGAGCAGATGAATGCGAGTTGCGCTGAGTATCCGGCGGACGTTTCAGAAGTCGATGCGCTTGCCATTGTCACTGCACCAAGTCTGCAGGTTAAGCCTGCGGGCATAGCGGCAGCAGGTGTTCGCTATGAATGTACGCTGCGGGAACTCAAACCGATTGGTGAGGGGCCCATGGCGGGCACTATGATGTTTTTGGATGTTGTGGCTATCTATGTTAACGATGCGGTTGTAGTTGATGAAAAAATTTCACCCGATTTATTAAATACTATCGGGAAAATGGGTGGTGATGAATACACTACAACGGCAACTCGGTTTTCACTGGCACGCCCAGTTCTGTAAAAATATTGCCGCAGTCAATGTATAGCTCCGCAGTCAATGCATAGGTAAGCCCACAAATTAATGAGGAGCAAAGTATGAGTGAATTTTATCAATTCAGCGCTAACCGCTTGGCCGGTGAACCACAGCCCATGGCGGACTACGCCAACAAAGTTGTATTAGTGGTTAACACCGCCAGTCAATGCGGCTTTACACCACAATATGCGGGTCTAGAAGCGCTCAATAAAAAATATGCTGCGCAGGGGCTGGTAATTCTCGGCTTTCCCTGCAATCAATTTGGTGGCCAAGAGCCTGGTACTGCGGATGATATCTCGCAACTTTGTCAGCTTAATTATGGGGTGAGTTTTCCCATGTTCGCCAAGATAGATGTGAATGGCGCCGAGGCACATCCTATCTACCAATGGCTAAAGCAAGACAAACCGGGATTTTTGGGAGAAGCCATAAAATGGAACTTCACCAAGTTTTTGATTGGTCGCGATGGCGTGCCTATTAAACGTTATGCGAGCATCACAAAACCTGAAGCGCTAGAGGATGACATAGTGGCAGCCTTGGGGTAACTCAGGGAGTTAACATCTAGACCATGGCAGCGTTTTATTGCGTGGTGGGTTTAGATTGTGTGCCAATAATAGCGGCACAAAAAAATAAATAAACTTAGCGCATCATGATTTGATCGAGTAAAGAAACATGAATTGGATAATAACGAAATACCTTATAACGGCTGCTTTGGTCGTATTGATTTCTGAAGTGGCTAAACGCAGCGATAAACTCGGCGGTTTAGTTGCAGCACTGCCGATGGTGACGGTATTGACCTTGATCTGGCTTTATGTAGAAAATCAACCGACCACCAAGATTGCCAACCATGCGTGGTACACCTTTTGGTATGTAGTGCCAACCTTACCGATGTTTTTAGTGTTTCCCTGGATGCTGGCCCGCTGGGGCTTTTGGCCAAGTCTTTTGGCCTCGGTAGCGATCACTTTAGTATCATTTGGTCTTTTCGGTTTATTGGTGCGTCGCTTTGGTATTATGCTTTGGTAGCTGTGTGTGCACTTTAGTTATTTTTTAAGGTCACTGGATATCCTAGAAGAAAAATTTCGATAAGTTACTCATATGAAATCGCTGACAATAATAACGATGATGGGGTGTGCCTTTGTGGCAGGCATGGCGGTGAATGAATATCGCCATGGGCTAGGTGCTGCGAGTGACGCCATTCACAGTGCTATTAACATCGATGGCACCACAGATGTGCGCCCGCAGCATGCTCAGGTTTTAACAGCGCCATCTACAACAGACCCTTCTACAACAGCTCCCGCTATATTAGAGCCCGATGCGGCACCTCATGCTGAGTTATTTTCTTGGGCGCGTATTCAGCAACTGTTAGCGGTCAACGATGTGGCCGCAGCAGAGCGGTTGCTGCAGGCTTATGTGAAAATGCACAGCGGTTCAGCTCAGGCATGGTTATATTTAGCGCAAATTTATCAACAACAACATAAACCAACTTTAGCTTTGGAAGCTTGGTTTCGTTATTTGGATGTAGAAGTTGATGTGAGTTTGCGCGAGCAGGCCTTGTCCCAAATCAAAGCTTATTTGGTTGCACTTTATCAAGATAAATTATTTCAATTGCCCAATGGAGCAGGCCCCAGTTGGTTAATTGCACAGCTTGATACGCTGGTGAAGAGTACCGCCGATGATGGCGCACTACACCTCATGTTGGCAGACTTACAGTTGCAGGCGGGCGATGAATATCAAGCGCAATATCACGCACTCATGGCAGCCAATGACCCCGCAGTACAATCCCAAGCGGAAGCTATTTTATCTAAGTTGGGCGGTGGCGCTGAAGTAACAGATGAGGTTGCTATACCGCTTGCCCATTTTGGTGATCAATATTTGGTGGCTGTGTCTATCAATGGTAATAATGCCAAATTACTCTTGGATACTGGCGCATCTATTAGTGGTGTGTCTACTCAATTTATTGCTAAGTATCCCTATATTGTGGGGGCCACAAAGCCAATTCAGTTGAATACGGCGAGTGGTGTGGTGGAAAGCTATTTGTTTGGCGTAGACAGCTTAGCTATGGGGTCGCTGTTGTTTCAGCGCCATATGTTGGCCCGCTTACCTATGGGTGATATGACTCAGTTTGATGGTTTGCTTGGAATAGATATACTTGGACGTTACGATTTTGTAATAGACCGCGATGCCATGTTGTTGCGCCTAACTGCACGCAATAAATAGAACACCTGCAACTCAAAATATTTTATAAAGAATGCCGAATATTCATTTCTCATGTTGCAAGTCTTTTCTTGCATAATAAAAAGGAGCCTTTGATGGGCAAGCGCTTTGATAGCATTTCACTAGAACACCAAGATTTTATCGCACAGCAAAAACTTTTTTTTGTCGGTACGGCTACAGACGATAGTCGCGTAAATATTTCTCCCAAGGGAATGGACTCGTTGCGGGTATTGAATGCCAATCGTGTTGTTTGGCTCAATGTAACAGGTAGCGGTAATGAAACGGCGGCGCACCTACAAAGCCATTCGCGCATGACCATCATGTTTGCTGCTTTTGAAGGTAATCCAATTATTTTGCGGCTTTATGGTCATGCGCGCTGTATACAGCCACAAGATGATGCCTGGGCTGAACTCTATGCTGAATTCAATCCTCTGCCTGGTGCGCGACAAATTTTTGATGTGCGCATTGATTTGGTGCAGAGCTCTTGTGGAATGGCGGTACCTTTTTTCGATTATGTGGAAGAGCGCGAACAGTTGACCCGCTGGGCACAGGGGAAGGGTGAAGAGGGAGTTAAAGCCTATTGGCGCGAAAAAAACCAACTTAGTCTAGATGCAAACCCAATAGATATGTCGAAAAGCTTTTGATGGGGCGATGAAGCGTTATTCTTCTGGATGGATTGCCAAAAAATAGGGTTTTTTCTAATTAAAATAAACCCCTATATTCCAAAGTGAGGCCTGCTCCAACGTAGCTACTTTCGGCTTCTGATGCCTGTGCTAATATTAAGGCAAAATCGCCACTGCATATTGTTCATATGAATATTAAATTTTCTCTAGCCTCTATCGTATTGGGTGAGCTCAGTCTCGTTCTTATGGTGGTATTGGCATTTTCAATTGCACACATACTGCGCCAGAAAAAAATCATCGCAAAAATGTTCGAAAAGCTTAATGCCACGGTTGAGGAAAGTAAGAGTACCGAGGCCTTCTACAATAAAAGTAAGGCGGCAGCCGTTAAAAGCTCTTTAGAGGACTATTTTAGCCGCGCTATCGAGGACGCTTCGCAACGCTTTGAGCGATCTACCGGCAATGCGCAACCTACATTTAATAATGATGATCCGTTTAGTGGAAAAATTGCAGCGCTGCGACATTTGTACTTAAGTGCGGAATATGAGTTATACGCCGAACGCGGTATTACCCATGCTGGTTGGGGCCTGCTGGAGCGCAGGCTCGGAGAAATACTCAAGTGGAATAATCAGAGTACGGATCACCTCAAGCAGAAAATTGAAGACTTAGAGCGTCAACTACAAGAGCGTAGTGATCGACTCGCCAAGCAACAAGAAAGTAATACCGAACTACAGCGAACCTTACGAGATCTTAAACGTAAGCAAGGTAAACTTGAAAGCAACAATACTGAAAGCTCTGCAGTAATTAGCCATCTACAACATGCTCTGAGAAGATTAAGAAACACTTCTCGAGAACCGATGGACGAGCTGCCAGGGTATACCAGCTCTCTGGACGATGCCTATGTGGATGGATTTGGTGGCGCGAGTGACGCGCAAAACAATAATCTCAAAGGGCTTTTACAAGAAATAAAAAGCTCTCAATTTAGCTATAGCCCCGAGCAGAGAAAGCGCATCGACAGCCAAGTCAATAAGCTTGAAGTGGAACTGTTTAAATCAGATAACCATGTCAATGGTCTTAAGCAGCAGCTAAGGCGGGCAAAATTACAACTTGCCAATTATGAGTTAATGCTTAAAGAAAAGCCTCCTGTAGGTGATCTCGACTCTATGTATGAAAATATCATGAGCCGAATGGCGCCTAAAGATGTAAATGATCCCGATTCCATTATTGCTGAAATTAACCACTTGAAAGAAAGTAATAATGTGCAGCATGAGACTATGCACGACTTAGAGGGTGAAATTACAACCCTGAAGGAATCAATTAATGTTGAAGATTCTACAGACGTAAATAAGCAAAAAGAACAGGAGATTAATCGCTTAGAGCGGCTCGTTAAGGAATGCCAGGGCTGTATTGAAATTTTAGAGAGCGAAGTGGATAGTCTCTATTTTCGCCTACAAGAAGAAACTGCCCAGCTGGAGCGCACGCAACTAAAATTGCCCGCGCATGAAAATAATGAGGGTGCTGGAGGGGGCGCTGAAAGTGAGCAGCCTGCTATCAGTGATGAAATTGAGTTGCTCTTGCAGGAGTTGGAAAAAACAGCGGTCAATTACCAACATGTGTACGCTATTAATAATACCTTTTTATCGTTGGTGCAGTGCAATGCATTTGATGATCTGGTTCAAACATTGGTGGGCTTTATTGAAAGTTTTAATGTCCAAGTAGCCTTTTATATTGATTGTACTGCTGGGAAGAAGGAATATATTCCTGCCAATAAGTTTAGCGAGCAGCAGAGGCAGAAGCTAATATCATCAGATAGTATTGAGCCTGTGGTGCATGTTGAGGATGGCACTTTATTTGTGTATCCCAATATTTGCGCTATGACCTCTAGTGCTAATCTTAGCGATACACCGGCAATGCTTGATACAAATTTTAAAATGGTTATTGAGGTCGCCAATGAGCGTCTCAAGTATCTCGGTGGTGTTGAGCTTGAAAATAATGATGTATCGGAATTTGTCGAAAAAAAGAAAAGTATAAAAAATATGCTTAATAACTTAAATATTCGCTATGCCTTTCAGCTGGATGAAAACCGTAAGACCTTCGAGAATTTTATTTCGGAACTAAGGCGCGCCTACGCTATATTAGAGCTGAAGGGCCCCGGTGTGGTTGTGTTTGACAATGCTATCAATGAATTTGAAATGAGAATGACGCTTTTACTTGAAAGCGGTGATGCTATTGATGGGGAGATTTCTAACCTTGTCGAGCAGATGGAGGCTGTATGATCTATAGCGGGGATCTAATTGGGTGTTAAATGCTTAAGTTTGCAATGCTAGGGTAGGCTTGAGGGAATAGGGGATAAGTACTTTGTGGCAGATTTTCTGTAGATAAAAACAAGCGGGTTTTGTTAGAAACTTATACTGTGGTGGGTTTAAATAGTTGTAGTGTTTTTAAAAATGAAAGGCAGCTAGTTTGTAACTAGCTGCCTTTTTTTGGTGGGCTTTCTGAGTTTGATTTGGGTTAGTAGCCTACACTCGCCGCATAGTTAATTAAGTTGCTGGCGTAGTCTCCGCCCCAGCTGTAACCGTTACGACGCTCGGCAGAAATTTGCATAATGTCGTAGTAGGTACCGCCGTCGCGATCGCTAAAGAAGCCGCGATTGGTGTCGAGCTTGTAGAATCGGTACCACATTTTACTGCCAGCTTTCGGAACAATTTTTTCTTCAATGGTCTTGTCGTAGGTGTAGTTAGCAAGATAAGTATT
>Ga0070748_1000743_pt1 | contig 15274 bp, 2 predicted proteins | sample VirMetDEL_Nov_12_FD_77015 | JGI IMG/M metagenome (GOLD analysis project Ga0070748, IMG submission 77015) | Aqueous microbial communities from the Delaware River and Bay under freshwater to marine salinity gradient to study organic matter... | ecosystem: Environmental > Aquatic > Marine > Coastal ... | reverse complement strand
GTAATTATTGATGGAAAGCACAAGAGAATCCGAAAGGATTCTCCTGATGCTGAATTAGTTATTGCTCTCGTAAAGCAATACAATTCGTGTAATATTCTAACTGAGAGAGTAGATATTATCACAAAGATAGAAGAACTTTGCAATCCTGCAAAGAAAATCGAATTTAATTCTGATGGAAGATTTGAATTTGATGGGAACTCTGCTATGTACCTTGTAGGTACTAGCGACCCTATACCTGAGTTTCTTGCTAAGAAGCTTTTGGAATACATTGCCAAAGGCCTTAACGTAGAAGCTCTTGTTAACTTCTGGAAGAACACACTACTGAACCCTGACAAAGGAGTGAGACAACAGTTGTTTAGTTTTCTAGAACACAATGGCCACCCTATTACAGACAAGGGTTATTTCTTAGCTTACAAGGCTGTAGGAATTAAGCGTAAGTATGACGCTGAAACTGGCGAAGAGATAATCAATGTTCGGTACGATGAGGAGACAGGTGAAAGAATAGAAGAGAAGTTATCTCAATCTATGACATTCAAGCCTATCCACAACGGGCCATATGGTTCTACTATTAAAGTAGGTGAACCAATCACTATGCCAAGAGAAGAGTGCGACTCTAATCCTGAAGTAACTTGTTCTGCAGGCTTACATGTAGGTTCTATGAAGTATGTCCACGACTTTGGGTATAGCGGTAGCGTAATACTTGAGGTACTAGTTAGTCCTCGTAATGTTGTAGCAGTACCAAACGACTACAATAACACGAAGATGCGTACTTGTGAGTACTACCCAATCGCTGTTACTAATGGTGAGAATGAGAATGTCTACTTGGAATCTGATTACGCTGCCTTTGACCATGCTTGCATGGAAGATGACATTGTAAACTATGAAGAATCTAAGCGAGATGTTATCAAACAAATCGAAGATGAGTTAGCAGAACGCAGAACCGTTGCTGACAGTATTATACAATAATTAATACGCCTCACAAAGTTTGTGTTGTGTTGATTGTGTGTTGCTGTCTTTGTGGGGCATTAATTGAAGGGGGACTTTTGTCCCCCTTTTTTTAAACTCTCTTAATCAGCAGATGCTAAAAAGTATTCAACTTGACATGTTGCCGTATCTGCATCTGCCCATATAGTATCTATGTATCCTAAATTAACTGATAAAGAAGTACCACTCACAGATCTAGCTGGATCTACAGCGTCTTCATGCGCATCCATTACACTATTACCTAATATAAAGTGATCTTCTGATTGTAATTTTACAAAGTATTCTGCATCTGATGCTTGAATTCTAAGTGTTACAAAATTATTAGCATCTAAGTTTGTAATACGTAAATATTTTACTGTACCATCTTTAAATGTACCTGCACCGTTAGCATTTCCAAATCTAAGAATTGCAGTTTCAGTTGTAGTTACATCCATAATACGGTGATCTACTTCATTTACATCTACAGTTTGAGTATTTGTTGTCCCACGGTCTGTGCTACCGTCTCCTAATGTAACTGCTTCAGTTACTGTTACTGTCAGTGTTGCCATTGTCTATAATTATAAAAATTTGTATTAATCCTAAAAAAAATTGTATTTCAAAATAAGGAGCGTACTCCTCGGGTCTGAAATGTCTAATTCCAAATACTAAGCCTTTAGACCACCCTATTCCAAGTTCTATTTTCATTATTCGTCTTCTAATAAGTTTTCTTCGATCCAGTCGGACATATTGTAAGAATTGTCTAGATCTTTTTCAGTTAGTACTGTCCATTTGTATACTTGATTTGTGAATGGGAATACCTTAGACCATTTTTGTAAAGGATGATCTCCACGGTAATCTTCTTTTAATATATATCGTTTAGTTCCGTCAACTGCTCTAATAGCATCTGTAAATGTTTTTAGTACTGGTGTAGGATCTTTAAAAATGTTAAGGAATGTAATTGGATTTCTATAGTAACTTAAATCCTGCTCAACTCTGTACATAATATTTAATGTAGCTCGTAGTGCTGGGCTAAACTCATCGTCGTCATCTAATCCTTGTGATAATCCTTTTAACATTACTCCAAGTCCCGCAAGTGTTATTTGCATCTGCAGTGCAGCTAAAGTTTTTCTTAAGTTAATTGCATCTAACTGATCTTCAACTCCACTTAAAATATTGTCAGCTTTTTGACCTGTAAATCGTTTAAGTAAAAGCTTCATAAGTATAGAAGCAGATTGTTTAACACCTACATTGAGTACGCTATTGTATCTACCTTTGGTATATCTTCCTAGCTGATCATTGTACACTTTTTTAGAATACCTCGTGTTAAACCCTTCAAAAGCCCATGTTCTAAAGACTGTAAATAATAAGTTAATGTCTTTTCGTTTTACACGTAGAAGAGAATTAGGATCGTAGTTACCGTGCAACTTCTTATTCATTTCAATAGCTGCATCTCTAAATTTAGTGTACTCATTTTTAGTAGTTGCTTCAAGATTTTTAAAGTCCCAATCTTTTTGATACCCAAACTCTTCTATGTTCCAGCTACCGTCTTCGTTAAATGCTTCATACAAGTTACGCTCTTTACCTTCTTTATCTACTACAATTGTATTTAACATCTTAGCAATAGCTGATGTACCTTGTACAATAAATTCTGTAGACTGCTGTACATACATAGGTGTAAGCTTACTTAACATTTTAAATTTCTTTTCACCACGAACATCTCCTTTACCGTATGCAATCTCCCGCATCTCAAATAACAGGTTCATTCGTTTTAAAATGTTAGCTGCTTTACTTGCTTTAGGGTTTACAGCTCCGTTTAATGTTATACGGAATGATTTCAAGAATTGTTTATTTGTAAAGTCTTCTTCTCCAGCTGCATGTATAGATGTAGCAATAAATCCAAACCCAACGTTAGCAATACCCGCAGAAATATTCCAACCTAAACCTTTTAACTGTGTATAACTGATAAAGCTTCTAATAATTTTATTAAAACTAACTGCTTTAATATCTAACGCTTTAAATGCTTCTTCAAGATTTTCTACAGCTGCATTGTACTGCGCATTAGTTAAAGTTCCGTCTGCCAACAACTCATTAGCTCTTTCGTATTTCTTTTTAATCTCTTTAGCTTTTCTATTTCTAGCTAAGAAATCAGTGCTTAAGTTACCAGGAAACTCCCAAGAAGTTTTTTTAACTGACTCTCTTGATTTACCGTACATAATAGATTTTTGAGCGTACTCTAAAGATTCTAGTATGATTTGCGGGTTAGATTTTATAGTTACTTTGTCTCCTGTTTTGTATCGTTTGATAGCTTTACCACTAGAATCAATTAATGGTTGTACAGACTCTCGAACAGTTCTTAGCATAATATTAACTAAAGGCTCTGCCTCTGATTTATACTTGTAGTTCATAGCCATGTTACCAAACATAATCATTACTCGCTCTAAATCAAATGCTCTATCTTTAAGATCTGTGCCTTCAGAACCTAAATACCTTAACGGTACTTTAGATATTGGTACGCCACGCTCATCTAATTCAGATTTTAATCCTTCATTTTCTCTACTTAAACCTAATGTTTCGTCTGCAAATAAAGATCCGTAGATTTTAGTATTTTTACCTAAGTAAGAAAGTGCTGCTATAGATCCGTTTTGCATATACTCTTCTAAAAGATCTTTTTGCATAGTAGGGAAGAAGTTTTCTGACATCTCACTTACAGCAACTTCAGGTAAATAACTTTTCATTTCAGCCATTAAGTTTGTCCAGAAGAAATAAAACTCAGACAAAGCCTCATTATTTTCAATAGTAGCAAAGTCTTTGTTTGTATACTTTTCTCCTTTAGGTGTAGCTACAGAGTATTTCCACCCCATAGTACCAAACTTAATATTTGTAGGCGTTGTATTGTAGCGCTGATCTAAGTAATACATAGGATTGTGTTTTTCTACCCACTGTCTATGTTTAGCTTCTGCAGTTTCCTGCAGTGTCATTCCTACAGTAGGTTGTAATACACCTTCTACAACATCTGTTGCAAGTTTACTTTTGTGGGCCGCTTCTTCTAGGTTATATCTAGCAATACCGTCTTCTGTTTTACTAATTAGATCTATTGCATTACCCTCGCCTAATTCCTTTTTAAGATACTCAATATATTCTGCTTTAGATTTTGCAACACTTGATGTATGTCCATCTCTTAACCAGAATCTACTGTCGATTACAATCTCGATCTCATTCTTAGTATCATATAACTTTTTAAATGCTTCGTATCTTTCATTAACTATTTGAGCTCCAGTTAATCTTGTTGAAGACATGATTCTAGACATCGCGCCTTGATGCATTTTATGAGCTTTACCTAAGTCATTGTAATAATCATTTGTAAATCTAGATACAAAATAACCAGTAGGATTACCATCTTCATCTTTTTGCAAGAAAATGTCTTCACTCATGCCTAACTCAGCTAATGCAGCATTTAATTCTTTAAATTTAGCTTGAATATCTAAAGTTAAGTTAAGTGCATTATCTTCTGCGTTACGTGCTACAGTTTTTAAAGCAGAATCGATTGCTCTTACTGCAGGATTAGCAAAATTTGCTGCATCTAAGAACATACCTTTAAAAGTACTCTCATCTTGCAAGTTTAAGAATCCTTCGTCTGTAAACATTTTACCTTCTATAGGTTCTGTACTTTGCTCTTCTGTGTACTTCTTTAACCAGGCAGTACGTTTTGCAGCCATTGTAACACTAATGTCTTCTGCAATTGCACCTATTTCTGCAAATGTTTTTCTAGTAGGATTGTTTGTGTTTTCTAACTGCTCTGCACTTAATAAGTGTTTTGTGTTATCAAACTTCCAAATATCTACTATTCTACTTGCATCATTAAGTTCTTGTATAGATAGTGTAGGTCTTTCTAAAATTTTACTAGACCACTCTAATTGCTTAGTTGCTACATCACGTATTACAAAAGTATTTTCACCTTCTTTTAATTTTTCAATATCATCTTGCAAAGAATCTATTTGAGAATTAAGATAAATACGTTTATCAACTGAAGTAGACAAAGTTTTTCTACGTTGTAGATCTTTAATTCTAGCTTCTATATTAACTATAATCTCAGCAATCTCTCCGTGAGCTCCTACAGGTATATCAGAAGAGTCTACCATAAAGTAGTTCATTCTACTTTCAAAGATTTCTAAATCTATTGCGTCTTCAAACTCTTTTACATTGTTTTTATATTGATTCTTTAAAGATTTTATAACAGCATCTTTACCGTGTTGGTTTACCATATCTTTATATACAGTAAGTTCACTCATAGCTGTCTCTAAAATAGAATCAAAAGTTTTTTCTGATTGCGGTACAGTTTTTTTACTTTCTATATCTTCTTTTATAGTTTGTACTACATCAAGCGGAGTAGCCTGTGGGCCCTCTACAATTACTTCCCCAACAATATTGCCTTGATCATCCATTACTGGTCTTGATCCACCTAATGCACCTGCTAAAAGATCTATATCTTTTTCAGCTGTTCTTACATCTTTAGGTGCAATACGTGTCTGTACAGTTTCTTGTACATTTAAGAATACTAACACTTCGCTTAAACCTACATCAAGAGCACTACCTTCTTTTACATCAAAGCCTAGTTCTCTAGCAATAGATTTAAAGTATGCTTTTACAGTATTTAAAATTTTTGCGTATAAAGTTTCTGTTTTATTATAAGGAATGTTGTTTAAGAACTCTTGGAAAGAAGGTTCTGTAGTTAATCCTGTAACAAACTCTTTAACATTTTTTACGCCAATTTTATTAGTACCGTATAAGGCATATTTAATTGCATTATTTCTAGCTCTTTTTTCAGTGGTGTTTGCAGTTTGATATTCAGGATTCTCTCTAAAAGCTTTATCTGCTTTAGCCCACAAGTTTTCCATTGCAGTACTAAACCGTTTAGCTTGTAAAGACGTGTCTCTTTCTTCAATAGCTGCTACAGTATAGTAATGTACGATTTCATGCAGCATTGTTTGAGCCATCTTTTTATCGCTAGCTTTAATTCTTTGCTGAGACCCTTTGTAAATTACTATTTGACTTTTTTCAGGACTATTAGGATCGTGTTTATAATGTCCTAAAACAATACTTCCTTTATTAGTTGTTCTAACTTCGTCAGATATTTCTACTTTTCCTATAGGATGAGATCTATAAACACCTTTCTGCTTTAACATCTTTGCAAGTTCTGCTTGCCCTTCAGAAGCCGAATTGATTACAGTGTCTAGCATAGCATCTAAATCATACTCTGCTTGATCTGTTTTATTTATAAAATCTTCTAATACATCCATAGGCATACCTTGAGGTACATCTATCTGAACTTCTGTTGGAACTTCAGGAGTTACAAAGTGAGGCACTGCTCCAGATGGTTGTTGTTGTCCAGGAGTAGTTACTACAGTTTTAATTGCTTTGTTATTTTCTAAGTAGGAAAATGCAGATCCTGTATAATCATACTCTGTTCCAAACTTATCTCCTTTTAAATCTATTCTAGTATACTCTGCTCCAGCATTAGTAGTTTGTGTTAGTTTAAATAAGTAAAATGTTTTACCTACAGGTGCTACTAAAAAATCTTTATAATATACTCCTGAGCGATCTTCATAAACAAAATCTGTAAGAGCAGGAACATCTTTTAAATTTTCCATGCTAGGCAAAGTAATTCCTTGAATATTATTTCCTTCACCAATAATTCCTACATGCTTTCTTAAATCTTTGTAATCTATTTTAGTAGCTAACCAAGGATTATGTTGGAATAACTGCTGCACTAAAGACATAGAGTCTGTTATTGTTTCTGACGTAAACATGTCATTATGCAGTTCATTTATTAGCCCGTACTTTTCAAGAGCACCAAACGGTATAAACTTTAAATAGCTTGTAGCTTTTTGCTGCCCTCCGTTTAAGTAGGCAGCTATAAGTAAATTTTTACCAAACTGCTCTTCTTCTTTAGATCCCATAAACAAAGAAGCAAATCCTCTTTGCATTGCAAGGTTGTCAGGATTACTAGCCCAATCTATATTAACTGCTGCTTTACCTTTATTTCTATTAGTAGACAGTACAGGTTTAAGGGCCATAACAAATTCATTTGTTTTACCCCAGTCAGAGTTTTGAGCCTCTTTTGTTTGTACTGCAATATTGTTTTCTTCTACAAATAATTTTCTACGTAATTCGTATAAACTAGAAGCTTCTTTTAAGTCTTTTACAAAAATTTGCTCTATAGCATAGCTCCATCCGTTAGAAATAATACTATCAAAAATTAGATCTATATTACTTTCTGTTAATACATCCGACGCACTATTATTAGTAAACAATGTTTCTATTTGCATAGTAAGCGATGTAGAAGTAGGGTATACATTACCAAATAATGTAAATGCACTTTCTAAGTATTTACCAAGATTAGAATACTCACTGTTTGCTAAATTAGATAGTCCTGCAAAATTAGGATCGTTTTTATCTTCTACAGGAAGAACGTTTAATTTATCAAATCTTGTAATTTGAGTTTTAGCTCCAGAAATAGTACTACCAAGTCCTTTTACAGAAGAGTCGTTTAACGCTTTTCTTATTGGCCCTAGTTTATCACTATATCCTTTAAACTTTTTGTATTTTCTAATTATAGCATACTGCTTTCTGTAGTAATCTTCTGTTTTTGTTACTCCCGAGTTAGGAGCACCAATAATAAGCTCTTGTTTTAGTATATCAGATTGGAAAAGCATTTCAAACTTCTCTTCATTTCTTTTATCGCTATACTTTTCAACTACTACTTGAGCTTGTGTACGATCATCTATATTTGCAAGCTTTCTATATTTTTCTTCTATAATATTGTAAGCTTCTTCTTCTCTGTTGTAAATATCTCCCTCTGATAACCCAGGAACAATCTTTTCGATTTCTGCTGTATACTCACGCATAACTTCTTGAGACATCATATATGCAATAGTGCTAATATCTACACCACCCATAGCCATAAACAACGACGTAGATACAGTATCTAGTGTCATATTAAGCTTACCAAGCGTAGGTTTGTTAGCATTATCTACTGCTGCATTCAAGAATATGTTAATTACATCAGAAGATGTTCTGTAGAACTTCTTACCTTTTTTGTAATATACAGTTCTATTCTCACCAGACAAATCACTAAATTGTAATTGCTTATTTGCTCCCTTAGAATCTTTTTCATCACTGAACAACCCTAAAATAGTAAATATTCTTTGCTTACCGTCTCGCAAAGTTGCTAAGTGTATATTCTTTTCTTCAAAAATTGCATTTAAAGTATTAGCTTGGGCTGCAGGTCCAATAAGTACTTGCCCCATTCTTTGAGATATATTAGATGCAATTTGATCTGCTCTTGCAATAGATGTTTTAGTACGCTTGTTTTTGTTAAGAATATCATCAACTTCTTCCGCTAAGTTTTCTAACGCAGGGTCATCGATACCTTTAGACATTTTATCAAAAGATTTCTTGCTAGTTGTTAATGTAGTCCAGAATATATCTCTGAGCTCATCTAATAAAAGATCTTCTTGCGTAAACTTATCAGGATATTTTTTTCTATCTTTTCTATATACACCTTTAACACTACCGTCTTCATTTTTTCTAACAATGTACTGTGAAGTAATAGTATTTAATGTATCGACATCAAAATCACTACCCATTTGAGGTAAAATCTCATCAGGAACAATAACTGTCAACTCCATATTGCTAGGTAAGAACCCTACAATTTCTAGTGGCATTTCAGAAGCTATGTTTTGGTAAGGTATACGATATCCAATCATCTGCCTAACTTCTTTAGGCACTTTAGTAGGATTTAAAAATAACCTACCATTTTTTTCAAACAAGAATATAAAGTTACCTTTTTCATCTTTAGCTTTTATATCTAACTCGTTACCATTGTCGTCTTTGTAGAAAAACTTTACCATTACTTGGCCAGGAATAACTTCTCCTGTTTCTTCATTCCATCTAGGGCCTTGTAAACCTTTAGACTCGTCAAAACTAGTGGTAGTTACTACTTCATTTCGCATTTCTGCAGTAGTTTCACTCCAAGCTCCTGTAGATTTAAACCCTGCAGAAGAAGATTGCACAAATGTAATACCTGGAATCTTTACGTTAGAGATACCATTTACTAAACTTAGCATTAGTCCTTCTAACATTTTTCTAGACTGTATAAAAGGTAGAGGTACTAAAGTTTCTGTACCATCCTCTTTAAGATCTAAAGAAAAAATGTCATTTATATTCCAGTTTCTTTTCTTAGCTTCTTCTTTGATTGCAGATATAAATGCTTTCATATCTACTGTATCACCTTCGATAGCTAAAATTTCACCGCTTTCGTCTCTACTAATGTTTCCAAAACGTTTTAGAATCTTATCGTGCTTACCTTTATAGATTAAGCTCATGATTTCTTCTTTACGTTCTTTTAACTGCTGTCCAGTAAGTTCTTTACCGTCAAACGTAAACATTTCTTCTGCTAATCCTTGGAATGTTAACTTAGCTTTTTGCGTAGACAACGTAATACGCTGGCTTTCTTTTACATTCTTTTCTTGTTGTATACCTAACCCGTCTCTATATAAAGTAAACGTATTGTTTCTTATGTTTTCTCTTAACTTGTCTACAGGTAATATGTCTCCATTTTTATCGTACACATCTACAGTAGAGTATGGAGATAATTTATCAGAAGTTTTATGCCCTGCTCTATCAACTTTTTCATACTCTAATGCAATACGTATATTATCTAACTGCATGTCAGATGTCATATCAGGTAGTAACGGTAAAGACATAGACTTTCTGTAAAATCTAGCTAGTCGCCCTGTTTTAGGATCTGGATGCATAAAGTCGTACTGCGGCTTAACTGGTTTTAAAGCAAACGAAGTTTCTTCTTCAGTTAATCTGTAGTAGTTTGTAGGATTGTTATCATCTTCTATCGCTTCTTTTACTTTAGCAGATATAGAATCATAAATAGATATAGGAATTTCGCCATGCATCTTAAGCATGTCGATATGTTCTTGAGTAGTAGTTACTTCTAATGCGTCTGTACTTTCTATAGATTTGTTAGAAGGGTTACCATAAGGACTTCCTGCGCCAATAAGTTTATCATAGTATTTATGATTCTCAGAGAATACAAGTCTATCTTTAAATGTTACAGCAGTATACTCACGTTTTTCGTAGTTACCTTGTACTTTAGGAGCATCTGTACCAATCAAACGCTTTTCGTTATTTGATCTTGCGGACTCTATCTTTTTAGAGATTGTAGCTCCTTTACCATTATACGCTTCTGCAATATCTCCTCCAAATAAAATCTGTTGCTCGATATTAGATATAATGTAATTAAGTTCTAGATCTGCAGCTGCAATAGCTAACTTATCCTGTAATGCGGCATCTCCTAGACTAGCCATGTAAGCTACAGACAATTTACTTTTACCTTTTGAAATACCTAAGTTATCCCAATTAGCTAAAGTTTCGTTTATAATACTTGTTGTCCAACTGTTTAATGCTTTTCTAATTACAGGTTCTGCATTTACAATATTTAATCTTGGTATACCGTCAAAGCTTTCTCCAGTATATACTAGATTCATTTCTTCTTCAGTTATATACTGCCCTATTTCGTGTTGATTTAGGAAAGAGAAGAAATGAAAGTATTGAGAACCTTCTCTGTACTTTTCTCCTTGTAAATACTCAGGATTTTCATCAAGCTTAACTTGTGTAGAGTGTATTCTTTTCATTTCTCCTAACACATAGTTAAATAACTGGTCCTCTGCTTTTTTCTGCAGGCCAGTTACTTTACCATCTTCTATAATAACCTGATCTTTAAAATCAATCTTGTCGTGCTCTATAAGTTCAGATACACCGCGGTCAGCTTTAGTTATACCAAAAAAGAATCCTTTATTCTTATTAGAATTTTGGAAACTCCAAATAGAATTTAATTCTTGCTGTAACTCTCCCTGGTATTTTCTTTTTACTGCGTTGTTGTCGCTAGCATACTTATCTTTAAGTACATCTGTGTAATGTATTTTTAGTACATCCTTGTTAGTCAGCATCTTAGGTAGTAATCTACTAACAGATCCCATATGCGTTGCTAAGATGTTGTCTACTAAATTCTTTGCAACTTTATCTGTACTGTAGTTTTCATACAACTTAAGTAGTACATGCATAGATGTTGTTCCGTTGTAAGGGTATACAGATTTACCTTCACCATCTCTATATGAGATATGATAAATAGGATCTCCAAACTCCGAAGTTACATCAGCTAACTTTAAAACTATTCCCTGGAAATTATTTCCTTTTAATGGATTGTTTTTATATAGAGCTTTAGCATTATCTTGTATTTCTGCATCATACTTTATATCCTCAATTTTTGGAGCATTAGTTTGGTATGCAGTGAATACTAAATTCATCAATCCTAATCTACTGTTAGGATTAATAGCGTAATTAAATGTTTGCCCTAGCACATCGTCTGCAACTGTTCTTCTAGTATTAGGAATTGTACTTGCTAAATATCTAAAAGTATCTGCAGGGGTTGTTACAGATAGCTTAGTAAGAGTAGCTGCTAACAAATCAAACATCTCTTGAGAGTTTAACTGCTTTGCATCTTTAAGCTTATTGTACTCAGCTGCATAGTCTTCTTGTACAGACTTAACGTACTCTGCATCTATGTAAGCTTCACCGTCTTCAGAAAACTTAACCAAGTTAGGATTATCTAACTGTTCTGACAACCATCTATCTCTAATAACATTAGAAGATTTGTTGGCTGCAGAGTCAATTACTTCTGCAGTATAAGTGTCTGTTTTATCTTTACTAAATAGTAATACTTTTTGAGATATATATGCGTTTGCAAACTGTGATACAAACTCATTCTTCTCTTCTTCTGTAAATCGTTTTTCTATGTACGTTACAATTTCAGAGAACATTGGATTAACTTTACCTTTAGCGTTTAAGTGCGCTATCATAGCAGGTAAGTTGTGTATAGGTTCTGTAAGAGTACCCATAGTACCGTCCCAAACTTCTGCATAACTATAAAAACTGTACAGGCCTAAGTAATTTAATATAGGCTGTCCGTCTGCATTTCTTTTTAAGATCTGCGACATCTTAACTTTCATTCTAGCAGAAGCTTTCTTTTTAGGATTAGACTTCCATCTAGCTTCATCGCTATAGTCTGTTTGCTGCAAATCTCTTCCAGCAGTTTTTGATTTAGTTTCAGTTATGTTATGTACTATTGCTAACTCTTCTTTTGTTAGCTCTATAACTTTATCCCAGTTTTCTAGTATTTTATTTATATCGTTTTGAAAAACTTCAGATTTAGAACTAAAGTCTCCTGCGTTTCTAAGTTTAACAAATGTTTGTCTAGCTTTCTCTAAAGATTCTTCTACAGTAATAGTGTCATCTTTTAAGAAATCATTTGTAACTTTTGCTGTAGTGTAAGACAGTATTTCTTTTTGTCTATTAGACGGTATAGACTCTACATCAATAAAGAAAGGCTGTAGTCTAGAGTATACATCTGCATTTTCTTCTAAATCTTCAGGCGTTTCAAATAAACCTAATTGTTTTCCTGGCTCAGATGCAGGCTCAATACTGAAGTCAATGCTGTAATTAAACTCGTCGTTTAGATCATCTAGTACATCATCTACTGTAGGCTTTTCTGTAGCTGCTTTAGATACAAATCCGTATTTAGCAAGCAAACTATCAGATAACTCCATTAATTTAATTGCTTCTAAATCGTTTAGCAATTCTTTTTGAGATACTAGTCCCGCCATATCTACTAACCGTTCGTTAGCATCATTGTAAATTTTAAGATCTTCAGCAGACATTTTTTCTACTGCTTCTTTTGGTGTAGATACTTGATCTGGGCTGACAGATTCTTTTTCAGCTGCAGCCTTTACCTCTGCATCATAGAATTCTTTTACTAGATTATCATAGTCACTATTTATCTCTTCACTTAAAATATTGTTAATACTTCTTTCAATTTCTGCCAATTCAGCAAGACTATAAGCTCCTCCATCTTCTAAGAACTTTTTAGCCATTACCCTTTCTGCTATAGTAGCATTAGGATCTAATAATTTTATTTGTGCTGCATATTTATTAACTATTTTACTTCCTTTTGCAGATTTGTTAGCGGCATTAATTAATTCTCTTCTATACCTTGCTTTGTCTTTTTTCTTATAAGCATCTAATGTCATTTGAGTGGCTTTATCAAATGATAAAGCTTCAAGTTCTTCTTGCCTTTTTTGTTCTAGATCAGATGCTTTATCTACAGTTTTTGTAGACAGAACTGTACGTCCAGGTTTCTTTTTAGCTGCAGGTTTAGCTCCTTTAAAATCTTTACTAAACTGGATTACTGGCTGGTTAATATAAACGTATTCGGTTTTACCATCAACAGAGCTGAATCCGTTTGTACCATTTATATTTGTCTGCACCAACTCAAACGCATAGTCGTTATAGCTCTCGTAATTAACAGCATCGTTAAGACTACCATCGCTATTAAGCTTTACGTTTACATAAGCGCCTGACTGGTTAGCATTATTTATATTTATAGACGGTAACAGTGTAGATAACAACTCTGTAACAGCTGCTTTGTTTGCAGGATCTGTTATACTCTTAACACTTGCTGCTGTATCTTTTAAATTCTTAGGTACAGAGTTAGGTTTATTAGTGTAAATAGTTCTTCCTCCTTCACTAGCTAAAATAATAGTGTTATTCTTAGGGTTTACATCTAAGTATATTGTAGAGTTAGAATTTTCAGTGTTAAACTCAAAGCTTTGCGTGTACACAAGTCTGTTAATCAGTGTGTGCAATGCTTTAGGGTTAGACTTGTTAAATGTAAAGTTTAGCTTATCTGTAATAGCTTTGCTAGCTTCTCCATTTTCTTCTAAGGCTATTATAGCACCAAAGATTGTGTCTATTTGACTATCATCTAGTGGCTTTGTCCATAAAGGTGCAACAAAAACTTGTTTAGGGTCTTTTGTAGGTAAAATTAATCCAACTCTACCGTCAGAAAAATCATCATCGTTAGCAATGATCTCATCTACGTGCACATCTTTATTAGTTTGCCAGCTACCTAGTCTTCTAAATGCAAGAGGTATTTCTCTCCAGCCAGGCATAAGTTCTTTTACACCTGTCCATTCTGTACGTCCGTTAACAGTACCATCTTCATTCATCATCACATTAAGGAATGGGGTACCTGTACTAACAGATTCTATAGTAGTGGTAACATTACCATCTCTATCTATGATCTCTTGTCTAAGAGCTCGTATTTCATTCTTTTGTTTTTCCCAGTTATTAGCAAAATCATCATTTTCTAATATATTTCTAGGCTGTCCAGATGGTAATGCAGCATCAACCCAATCAGATTCGTGCACATACCCTATAACTTTTTCTTCTCCTTGTACTGTAGCTACAATTTCAATTGGAATATTTTTAGAGTCTATAGTTCCGTCTTCATTTACAAAGTCAGAGTATTTCCAAGACACTTCTTTAGCGTTTCCATTCTCATCGTAAACATACCGTAAGCCTTTAGAGCCTTCTTGTACAACACGTAGAGTTACTTCTTGCCCAGGTTGTATAAAGTTAGGAGATTCTACTTCAGGTACTAGTCCTTTAGTTTTATCCTTAGAAGCAGTTCTCCTAACAAACATTTTACCTTTAGGAGTATCAATAATCTGCGCTTCGTATTCAGTAGCTAAGTATCCCATTGCAGTAGAGCCTTCTACTACTTGTTTAGTAGCAATAGTTACTTTACCTGTAGGATCATTTTTAAGAGATTTTCTTGTGTCTCTGTTTAACTGATTCTTATCTTGTTCTTCAGTAGCTGCACTCTGCGGTTCAAATGGAATTGCTCCATTCTTTTTCTTATCGTAGTTAAAGTTTTTAACTTGTCTAGAACCTTCAGGGTTTTCACCAATTGTTTTATCATTAGCAGCTGCATCAGATACTTCTGCTGTATTAGATTCTTGCTCTGTATTTTTATTTTTAGCCTCTTTAGCTAGCAAATCGTTGTTAGCTTTAGCAGCTTCTAACCTGGCATTCTGCTCTTCACTAAGTTGCCCTTCCATCATCATTTGGAAAGTTTCAATAGCATCATTGTTAGCTTGGTTAGCTTCGTCTAATAATCTATCGATCTTATCATTTATGCTAGGACCTTCATCTTCCATCCTAACTTCAGCAGGCGCTTCTTTACCTTTATCTAAAATATCATCTAGATTGTTTTTAGAATCTTCCTCTGCTTTTATGTTGTCTGCAGTACTACCTTGACCTTGTACTTTATCGCTTTTAGCTCGTTGTTTAGCTGCAGTAGTTTTTGCTTTTAACTTTTCAGCTTTCTTTGCAGCTTTAT
>Ga0070748_1000742_pt1 | contig 15274 bp, 25 predicted proteins | sample VirMetDEL_Nov_12_FD_77015 | JGI IMG/M metagenome (GOLD analysis project Ga0070748, IMG submission 77015) | Aqueous microbial communities from the Delaware River and Bay under freshwater to marine salinity gradient to study organic matter... | ecosystem: Environmental > Aquatic > Marine > Coastal... | reverse complement strand
TATACCATTCTGGATGTTAGGACATATTCATTTAAGTTTAAATGTATACCAAGACTTACACGAAATAATCGCTAGTGTAGGTATGAATATTTTAGTAGCGATTGGATTTTATTTAGATTATAAACAAAACAGTAACAATTAAATTAAGTTAAAATGAGTGAACAACAAAACATGAAAATGAATGTTGATTTGAAATCAACAACAGCAATCGAAGGTCAAGATGGAAATCAGATCTTTCAACAGGGAGTATTACTTAGAAAAGTATCTAAGTTTGTAGTAGGGGCAGAAGAAGACGCTGTAATGCCAATCCCAGTATTTTTCGATCCATCATCTGGAAAAGTATTAGAATCAACAGTCCCAGTAGAACTTAGAGAAGAATACAAAGATATTACTATTTAATGTCTCAAATTGAAGTAAAAAATATATTTGATTGGTTGGAGGAGATAACTTATAAAAAATCTCCTCCAGCAAATTTCTCACAAGCTTCGTGGGATAAATGGAATTCTTACATGATACATAGATATGTATCAATGTATATAGGTTACATTGATGTTGCAAACTATGTACAAAAGATAAATCCACAAAATAAACAACAAATATATTCAATTTACCGAGAAATGATTCCAAAAAAGAAAACCTGGCTTAAGTATATTAAAAATCAAAAGAAAAGAAATTATCAAGAATTAGCTGAGTATGTGGCTGAATATTTTGAATGTTCTTTAGGTGAAGCAGATCACTACATTGATATTTTAAGGCAAACCGGGGTTTATGGGATTTTAACTAAAATGGGGATTGAAGAAAAAGAAATTAAAAAATTAATAAAAAAAGCAGAATTATGAGTCGATTAAGAGATATGCTTTACACATCAGCAATAGCAGATAAAGCAAAATCATTATTAACCTTAGAATTACTAGAAGTAAACCCAGCAGGTATTGGTGATCATTCAACAGAGGATTTTTATAAAAATGCCGAAGAAGCACTTGCTATGTTAGCTGATGCTGATGAGAGATTAGAAACAATAGAAAAATATTTAGATAAAAAAGAAGTTATATAGTATGGAGAAAGCAATTACAGATTTTGAAAAAACATACCCATCGTTAGCAGAGGAATTTAGACAAATTCAAAAAGAACAGTATGAGTTATTTGCTGGAAAGATGATGGATTATGGTTTAGGGAATATTGCTTTAGGGTCTACACTCGTGGAAGATGAAGATATACATCTCTCATTGACTGGCATTTGGTTGCGCTGTAATGACAAGATAAACCGCCTAAAAAACATGCTTAAACGCAAAGGTAAAAGTTATGTTGATGATGAACCCATGATTGACAGCTTTATTGACATATCTAATTATGGTGTCATAGCTCAGTTAGTAATGAGGGGAAAGTGGAAAAAATAGCCTGATTTGGTTCCCTTAAATATTGTTCGTATATTCACGGGGTAAATAAAATAAAAAAGTTGTGGGAAAGAAAAAAAAGTTACCTCAAATAGTAAAAGAGATAAGAGCATTTAAACCTGATGAGATAAATTATGCTTATCAAAAAAACGTATCTTATTCTCAATTTTCTATGTATAGAAGTTGTCCCCATAAATGGGCGCTTCAATATAAAGATGGACATAAAATATTTTCTTCAACAGTTCATACAGTATTTGGAACAGCACTTCATGAAGTACTCCAACATTATTTAGATGTAATGTATGATGAAAGTGCTGCTGCAGCTGATAGAATGGATATTTACACTATGTTTGAAGATGCTTTAAGAGAAGAATATAGAATTCAGTATAAGAAAAATAAAAGCCAACATTTTAGTGATTCCGAGGAGTTAAGGGAATTTTATGAAGATGGAGTTGAAATTTTAAAAACCTTTAAAAGAAAAAAAGGTCAACATTTTAATAAAAAAGGTTGGTATTTAGTAGGATGTGAAATACCTGTTGTAATACCTCCTCATAAATTTTATAATAATGTCATCTATCAAGGTTATTTGGATATTGTAATGTACCATGAACCTACCCAAACATTTAAAATTATAGATATTAAAACATCTACTCGTGGGTGGAATGATAAAGTCAAAAAGGATGAAGATAAACAATTCCAACTAATTCTATATAAAAAGTTTTTTGCTGAGCAATTTAATATCCCTGTAAGTAATATTGATATTGAATTCTTTATCCTAAAACGTAAAGTATATGACCATCCAGATTATTTTATACCTAGAATCCAAACATTTGTACCGGCTTCAGGTAAAGTAAAATTAAATAAAGCAGATAAAGCTTTAAGTAGTTTTATTGAAGAGGTATTTGATAAAAATGGATATAAAGATAAAAATTATACTCCTACCCCTTCAAAATGGAATTGTACCTTTTGTCCTTTTAAAGACAATTCAGAATTATGTGGAGTATCCCAATAAAAATATTATATTAAAATAAATAAAAATCAATTATGAGTAATAAAGAAATGACACTAACTAGTGTGAAAGTTCAAAGTGAATTGTTTGAGAATTTTAAAATTGAATGTGTAAAACGTAAATTCTCATTTCAAAAACTTTCAGATAGAGCAATCCATTTGTTCTTAACAGATGAAGAATTTAGAAAAAAAATTACTAATCATACAAATCTGGATTTTACAGAAAAATAAATTATGAAAGAAGGTTACATTAAACAGAAAGATAGAAAAAAAATATTACTCTTAACTGATGACATTAGAGTACATTCTGGAGTTGCTCAAATTGGTAGAGAAATGGTTCTACATACCTCCCACAGATATAATTGGGTTCAGTTAGCTGGGGCGGTTAAACACCCCGAAAAAGGAAAAAGAATAGATTTATCAACTGATAATAATAAATTAGCAGGCATTGATGATTCATCTGTTATTTTATACCCAACAGATGGTTATGGTAATCCTGATTTATTAAAAGGAGTTATTGAAACTGAAAAACCAGATGCTATATTTTTAATTACTGATCCAAGATATTTTCAATGGGTATTTGCAATGGAAAATCAAATTAGAAAAGAAATCCCAATTGTATATCTTAACATTTGGGATAGCATGCCAGCCCCAATGTATAATAAAGAATTTTATGAATCATGTGATGCTTTATTTGGTATATCAAAACAAACCAAAGCAATTAATGAAATTGTTTTAGGAGATAGGGGTAAAAATAAAGTTATTAAATATGTTCCCCATGGTTTAAATAATAAAATCTTCCGTCCTTTAGATAAAACTAATGAAGAATTACAAAAGTTTAAAAAACATTTATCCAAAGGTAAAGATTGTGATTTTATGTTATTATTTAACTCAAGAAATATTAGACGTAAATCAATTTCAGATACTATACTAGCATGGAAGTTATTTTTAGATGAGTTAACTCCTGAAAAAAGAGAAAAATGTACTTTAGTTCTTCATACAGAACCTGTAAGTGAACACGGGACAGATTTAGGTGCAGTTATTGAATATATGTTCCCTGAAGGAAATGGAAATGTTGTAATATCAGCCGATAAGCTTACAACTGAACAGATGAATATGATGTATAACTGTGCTGACAGCGTTATTTTAATATCTTCTGCAGAAGGATGGGGGTTAGCATTAACTGAATCACTATTATCAGGTACTCCATTTATTGCTAATGTAACAGGTGGTATGCAAGATCAAATGAGATTTGAAGATGAAGATGGAAATTGGGTTGATTTTAATAAAGATATCCCATCTAACCATAGAGGTACTTATACTAAACATGGTAAGTGGGTATTACCTACATTCCCTTCAAATTTATCAATTGTTGGATCCCCAGTTACACCATACATTTATGATGATAGATGTTCTTTTGAAGATGCATCACTCAAAATTATGGAAATGTATAAAATGGGAGATGAAGAAAGAAGAGAAAGAGGTAAAGCAGGTATGGAATGGGCTTTATCAGATGAAGCAGGATTTACTTCAGAAAAAATGTCTAATCGAATTATAGAAGGATTAGATGAGTTATTTGATACATGGAAACCTAGAGAAAAATTTGAATTTCTAAAGGATACTGACTTTGAATCAAGAGTTTTAAAACACAAAATAATTTACTAAATGAAAAATACATTTTATATAAGCTGCCCAATTGACACATATTCAGGTTATGGGGCACGTTCTAGAGATTTTGTAAAAGCTTTAATTAAAAGCGAAAAATACGAAGTTAAAATATTACCCCAAAGATGGGGTAACACCCCATTTGGGTTTATTAAAGACCATAAAAATGAGTGGGGATTTTTAACACCTCATTTATTAAATTTACCTAATAACCAATTAGATAAACAACCTGATATTTGGTGTCAAATAACAGTACCTAATGAGTTCCAAAAAGTTGGGAAGTATAATATCGGATTAACAGCAGGAATTGAAACTACTATTTGTGCCCATCAATGGATTGAAGGTTGTAATAGAATGGATTTAATTTTAACCTCTTCTAAACATAGTAAATCAGTATTTGAAAATACAGTATACGATGCTAAAAACACCCAAAATGGTCAACAGGTAAAACTAAAACTAACAACACCTTGTGAAGTTTTAATTGAGGGTGCTGATTTAGATGTTTATAAGAAAATTGATAAAAAAGACTTTAAAAATCAAGAACTATTAGACCATATTAATAATATACCCGAATCATTTGCTTATTTATTTGTTGGTCATTGGATGAAAGGTCAATTGGGAGAGGATAGAAAAAATGTTGGATTACTTATAAAAGCATTTTATGAACTATATAAAAATAAGAAAAAGAAACCAGCATTAATTTTAAAAATGAGTGGTGGTGGAGCTAGTTACATGGATAGGTATGAAATGCAAAAACGAATTAATTCAATCCGTAATAGTGTTCCTAAATCTATATTACCTAATGTTTATTTAATTCATGGTGAATTTAATGATTCTGAAATGAATGAATTATATAATCACCCAAAGATTAAAGCAATGGTTAGCTTAACTAAAGGTGAAGGGTTTGGTAGACCACTACTTGAATTTAGTTTAACTAACAAACCTGTAATAGCTACAAATTGGTCAGGCCAAACTGATTTCTTAAAAAGTGACTTCTCAGCAATGATGGGTGGACAATTAACTAAAATACACCCATCTGCACAACAAAAAGATATGTTAATAGAGGGTTCTGAATGGTTTAGTGTTAACCATAGTGAAGTTGGTCGTTATTTAAATGAGGTTTTTGAACAGTATAAAGACTGGAAAGTAAAAGGTAAACGTCAAGGATATTATAGTAGATCTAATTTCAGTTTTGCTAAAATGGAAGAACAATTAAATAAACTCTTAACAGATAATCTACCAACATTCGCAGAAGAAGTCACTATTTCACTTCCCCAATTTGGTAATAAACCTTCACTCCCAAAATTAAAAAAAGTATAAAATGGATAATATGATTATATGTGACAGGTGTGGTTCTGACGCTTGTTATGTTCAAAATGTAAATGAAGAAATTAAAATCCAACAATGTTATGGGTGTGGGTTTATGACTAATAGTTTATTAGAAAAAGGAACACAATTCTTCGAAGAACAAATGGAATTACTCCCTAATTTATATAAAGAATTAATGGGTGAGGATGATAATGGAAAAATTTGGATGCCATCAACAATCAACCTTCCAGAAAAAGGCATGATATTTGCTAATGGGGTGGATGTTGAAAGTTGGAAATGGGGAGCTGTTAAAGCTGTTGAAGTTAAAGATGATGAGAAAGAAAAATATCCAATCCCACATAAAAAAGGAGAATATTATAAACATAGAATGGATATGGAAACACTTCAAGAATTTGATGAAAAAGATTATATTGAAGCATTAGATTATATTGGCATATTCACTGAAAAATAAATAAAATGAAAATAAGTTATGCAATTACAGTTTGTAATGAATTGGTAGAAATACAAAAACTAGTTCCATATTTACAAAAACACATAAGAAAAGAAGATGAAATAGTTATACTATTTGATAAAAAAAATGGTAATACTAAAATCGAAGAATTTTTAAGAGGAAATTCTGTTAATAGTAAGTTAAACTGGAGTGGGAAAAATTTCAATGGAAACTTTTCACAGTGGAAAAATAAATTAAATAAAATGTGTAAAGGAGATTACATATTTCAAATTGATGCTGATGAAATACCTAATGAAATATTAATTCAAAATCTCCATACTATTCTAGAAACAAACCCTGATGTTGAAGTTTACCATGTTCCAAGAGTTAATACAGTAGAAGGTTTAACTGATGAACATATTAAAAAATGGAGATGGAGAGTTGATGATAAGGGTTGGGTTAACTGGCCAGATTATCAAATGAGAGTATATAAAAATAAACCTGAGATTCAATGGAGAAATAAAGTACATGAGGTGATTGAAGGTCATACACAATTCTCAGCATTCCCTCCCCAAGAAGAACTTGCATTATATCATCCTAAAGATATAAAAAGGCAAGAAAAACAAAATGCTTATTATGATACATTGTAAATGGAAAATAAACCAAGTTATAATGTAACAATATCAATTGATGATATTCACCCTGAAAAAGGTTGGGGATTGGAAGGAGATGAACAAATGGTATATTTAGAAGAATTAAATAGGTTATTTGGTGCTAAGTTTACTTTATTTATACCTTCAAATTATCATAACACATCACCTTTATCAAAACATAAAGATTGGGTTGATTGGTTAAAATCTAAAGATTATTTTGAACTAGCAGCTCATGGACATTTTCATCAATGTGAGAGAACTGATATAGGCGAATGTGAGTTTTGGGAATTAGATACCACTGAAAAAGCACAAGATAGAATTAAATTAATGTTAAATGAATGGGAAGCAGTAAACCATAAACCTTCAGGTTGGAGAAACCCAGGTTGGTTAGGACACCCTTCAGCAGTTAAAGAATTAGGTAAGCATTTTAAATACTCAGCTATTCACTACCAACATAATAATAATTTAAAATGGGATTGTAAAACATTTTTTGGTGCGGATGGGATTAATACAAATGATATTAAAATCCATAATGAAAATACTATAATGTTCCAATCCCACATAGCTGGAGAATGGAATGATAATATATGGAGTGAAAGAAATTTTAATCAAATGAGATTATCGTTAGACCACTTAGTTAAAAATATGAATGTAAAATTTAAAACGTTAAATGAATTATGAATTTACCAAGAACAGTAAGAACATTAGAAGATAATATTAAAAGGTGGAATTATGATAAATGGGCACAAACCGGGATTAATCTTCAAGGCAGTCATTCCCCTACTTTTTGGGCTCAAGCATTAACCCATCTAGAACAAATATTTAAAGACACCCACCAATTTAAATCTATAGCAGATATTGGGTGTGGTGAAATACCTATTGACTTTAAATCTCTTAACCAGTTCCAATCAATTGAAAATATAATTAGAGCAGATGGTAGTAAAAGAGTTGCTGAATTAGTAAAAGATGTTAGAGTTGAAAATTTTAATAAAAACCCACTTCCACTAAAGGAAAATGAAGTAGAATTTGCAATTTCACTTGAAGTAATTGAACATATGTACTCAACTTATGGTTTTTTAGAGGAAATGGCTAGAATTTCTAAATATGGATTTTTAATAAGTAAACCAAATACAGATTATGATGGTTTAAATTCATATTGGTATGGTGATAAATATTTCTTTGCAACTGATGTTAAATTAGCTGATGGTGGTATTAGATTTGAACATATAAACTTTATACCTAATTATGAATTATTTGGATTTGCTAAAGTTTTAGATTATAATTGTATATTATTAGATGCAGAAGATGAAGAAATGCAATTCTTTTTATTTCTTAACAATGAATATTTTTAAATGACAGTAGCATTTTTTACAGAAATGGATAGTTTTCCTAAAGAAGCAATTACTAAGGAATACAATAATATGAGAACCGAGTTTGCTTGGATGGTAGCTCTAAACTCAGACCATTACAATTTAAATGATAACAATATTTCTAAACATTATGATTTAGGTATAGTTATCAATTCAAAGAAAAACCCAGAGTGGGTTAATGTTTCTAAGTTAAAAACTTATTGTGATAAGGTAGCTGTAATGCAAGAAGGACCGTTTTGGTATTTTCAAGACTACCCACTATCAAAACAAATTCAATATTTTAATAATTTAGCAGATGCTGATATTATATATGCTCATAATAAATCTGATGCTGAATATTACAAAGGACTAGTTAATCATAAAGATGTTAGAGTTTTAAAATCACTTATGTATTCAAACCCAATAAAAACCATAACTCATCCTGGAAATAGAAGTGGGGTGATGATTGGAGGCAATATGAAAAGCTGGTATGGTGGGTTTGATTCTTTTATGCTAGCATCATCTATTACAGATAAAATATACCAACCTAAAATGGGTAGGAGAGAAGAAGGTGAAGAAGAGTTAGGGTTAACCCAATTACCTTATATGATGTGGGATGAGTGGATGTCGGAATTAAGTAAAAGAAAGATTGGGATTCATATGATGCGTACGCATGCTGCCGGTACTTTCGCGTTAAATTGCTCATATTTAGGAATTCCATGTATAGGTTATGATGGCTTAGATACCCAACGAATACTACACCCAGATCTTACAGTTAAAGATGGGGATTTAAATACTGCAAGAAAGTTAATTTTAAAGTTGGATAATGATAAAGATTTTTATACATTATGTTCAGAAACAACAGTGAAAATGTATAATGAACATTATCACGAATCTAAATTTAAAATATGAAAATATTAGTAACAGGTGGAGCAGGGCTTGTAGGGTCTAATCTTATTAAGAGATTATTAAAAGAAGGACATAGAGTAATATCAATAGATAATTACAACACAGGGTTAGAATCAAATCACCAAGAAGGTTGTACTTACTTAAATTATGATATCCGAAACATAAAGGATTATTCACCCTGGGGCGATTTTGATGTTGCATTTCATATGGCTGCTATTGCTAGAATTCAACCATCATTTGAAAACCCAAAAGATTATTTTACGGTAAATGCCAATGGTACTATGAATATCGTAGAATGGTGCAGTAAAAATAATGTGCCATTAATATACGCTGGTTCATCGTCAAAACACAGTGGTAAATTCAAAAACCCATACACTTTTTCTAAGGATATAGGTGAAGATATAATAAAACTTTATGAAGAACATTTTAATTTATCTTCTACTATTACTAGATTTTATAATGTATATGGTCCCTACCAACTGACAGAAGGTGGTTATACTACTTTAATAGGTCGTTGGTTATATAATATGGAAAATAACATACAATGTGAAGTTTATGGAGATGGAGAACAACGCAGAGATTTTACTCATGTAGATGATATTGTAGAAGCTTTAGTTAATATTATGGATAATAAAGTTTATGGTTATGATTTTGAGTTAGGTAGAGGTAAAAATGTATCTGTAAATGAAGTAGCAAAGATGATGAATATAACCCCAATCTATAAAGATGCTAAACCTGGGGAAGCAAGACATACCTTAAACACAGATAATACAGCAAATCAAATATTAGGTTGGAATCCTGAAATAAATTTAGTAGATTATTTAAAAACAGTAATAAAATGAAAGAATCAGACAACACCCACATTGATGAATTTGATAGATTTAAATATCCGGCATCCTCAACATCAGTAGATAGATACATATTTGCAAATAGTTGGACTAAAGGTAAAACAGTATTAGATGCTGCTACTGGGTATGGATATGGAGCTGGAATTTTATTATCTTTAGGGGCAAAAAGTGTAGTAGGAATTGATATTGATGTTGATGCTATAAATGATGCTAATAAAAGATTTGAATCACCTAAAGCCGTATTTACAACCTGTGATATTTTTAATCTTACAGACACATTTCAAGAAAATGAATTTGAAGTATGCACTTCTATAGAAACATTTGAGCATCTCCCCCCTGAAAGATTAGATGAATATTTACAATCTATAAGAAAAGTTACATCTGAAGCAGTTATTATAACAACTCCTAAACGTAAAACTGAAAAGTGGGTTTATGATGGAGGAACTCATTTATATGAATATGACCCAAAAGAATTTATGGATGCTTTAAATCGTAATTTCCCTAATGATAATGTTGGGGGATTTGGGATAGTTGAAGTACCATTAAATTCCTCAGTTCCTGGAGTTGATAGACAATGGGGTTCAGGTATAACAAATAATTTAAATGAAGCTTGGGTTATGTTTGGGGTTATATCATTAAATAAATAAAATGAAAAAAATAACATTTGTAATACCAAGTAGAAATAATTTAGAATTTTTACAATTAGCTTATAAATCAATTCGTAATTTAAATACTAAACATGAAATATTAGTATTAAATGATGCTAGTACAGATGGTACTGAAGAATGGATTAATAAGCAAGATGATGAAGATTTAATAGTACACCATAACCCAGGCCCTGAAAGAATAGGTATTGTAGGTATGTTTGATAAAGGCATTGAAATGGCTCGTACTGATATTATCATGGCTTATCATGCTGATATGGTTGCAGGTCCTAATTTAGATGAACATATACTAAAACATCTAAAAAAAGGTACGGTTGTAAGTGCAACTAGAGTAGAACCTCCATTACACCCAGATGGACCTGAAAAAATGTTAGTGGATTTTGGGATTGAAGTTGAGGATTTTGATATGGATAAGTTCAATAATTGGGTATTAAATGATTATAAACCTAAACATGGTAAAGATGTTACTGAAGGTATATTTGCACCCTGGTGTATGTATAAAGAAGATTTTTTAGCTATTGGGGGACATGATGAATTATTTGCCCCACAATCAAAAGAAGATTCAGATATATTTAATAGGTTCGTTTTAAATGGTTATAAAGTATTACAAACATGGGAAGGTTTAGTTTACCATTTTACAAGTAGAGGTAGTAGATTTAATAAACATGCTGGGGGTGCAGCTGGAAAAAATTCAGATGAGTGGTTACAGACAACAACTACTAATATGAAAAAATTCATTAAAAAATGGGGTACAACAGTACAACATGATGCTTTTATGAAACCTATTATCTCCCCAGTGTATAAAAAAAGTGTCATTATTAATAATACAAATCCTCAATTAACAGAAGCTTTAGAACCTTGGTTTAACGATTATGATCTTGCATATCAAGATATTATAGTTGAGGTTGATGGTAATACATTTACTCAACAGGATTTTCAAATCATTCAAAAATTAAACGATATTGTAAAAGATAGTGGTGAAATAGGAAAATTTGAATTAGGTAACTTAAAAATTACTATTAACTCTCTAACCGAATACCAGAATGATTTAATCAAAGTCTAATATTTATAATGGAATCCCAAAACATTATATACTATGGAAGAGAAAACAAAACTCAAATCACAAAAACCATCTATTACAGCATTAGAAATAGATTTTTCAGATAAACAGGATTTAATTGATTTAAGTAGTGATGAAAAATTCATTAATTTTATTTTAATGGATACTTATAAAAGTTTAAAAATCGCAATTAATGGCAATTTATCCAAAGTTACACTATTTGATATATTTAATTTATCCATTTTAATAGAAGTAAAAAAATCCAATTACATTCCAATTTTAGGAAAGATAATGGGTGTATATGAGCTAGCTGAGGATTATGAAGAATGTTCTAAAATCAAAAATTTAATAAAAAAATTAAATGAAAAAGTATAAATATTTTTACGCAATTGATAAACAAAAAGAAGTTTGTGGGACAGTAAAAGCCAATGATATAGATGAGGCCTTTTTAATTGCCAGTATTACAAAACATCTTAATCTTGAAGAGTTTAAAAAAATATTTAATATAGAGAAAATGTAATGGAAGAATTTGAAGGAAAAAAAGAAATAATAGACCTATTTAATAAAGTTTTAGGATCTAAAGTATCTATCAAAGATAATATTGATAAAAGTGAAGAAGCTTTGTTTACCTATTTTGTAAATGAATTAACAGATGCCCAAACATCAGAACATAAATTATTTGAAGAATCTGGAATTGAGATTAACAAATTTACAGATCCTCTATGGAATGTATTAGAATGCATTTTAAAACTATTATACGGTGATGAATCAACAAACATGATTATGTGGTATATTAATGATCGTTTTAATTCTGATGGAACTATAGTCCCAATTGAAGATGAAAACGGAAAAAAATATATATTCACTAACCCATCAGATCTTTGGAATTATATAAACTATAGATATAGTAAAAAGTAATTTGATGTTTTAAATTATCTTTTGTATATTACCTAAAAACACCATAATTATAATATATGAAATGTATTAAATGCAATTTTGAAATAAATCCATTAAGAGTTAAAGCATTACCCAATACAAGGGTATGTGTCGATTGTTCTTCAACTGGAGCTTATAAAGCAGTAACTACCACAAATGGGGAAGGTGATCATACTTGGAATGGTCTTGAAATAATGACCCCAGAACAATATAATAATTACCAAAAATCAAATGGAGGGGATGATGATGCCCATACTATTACATTTGGTATAGAAGATACAAATAAATAGTTTATGCCAAAAGCTAAACCACTTAGTAAAGAGTTAATAGTTGGTGCTATATCTCAAACTCGTTCTAATAGGGCGGCTGCTAGATATTTAAATGTATCTTACCCACATTATAAAAAATGGGCAACATTATATAAATCATCCAAAGAAGAATATGATACTTTATTTGATCAACACTTAAATCCCTCAGGTAAAGGAATACCTAAATTTTTAAGTAATAAAGGCAAAGAACCTGTATTATTAGATATAATTGAAGGTAGAGTAGATGCTTCCTCATTTTCACCTGATAAAATTAAGTATAGGCTTGTAAGTGAGGGATATTTATTAGAGGAATGTTCATCCTGTGGGTTTCATGAGCGTCGAGTATTAGATTATAAAATTCCTATACTCCTCCACTTTAAAGATAATAATAAGAAAAATTATCGTAAAGAAAACATTGAGTTTTTATGTTATAATTGTTATTACCTTTCAGTTGGAGATATTTTTAATGATAAACAAATTGAAGGTATTGAAGACCATAAACCAGTTAATTCTGGTGAAGTAGATTGGGAATTAGATCCTTATACAGAACAACGTTTAAAGGAATTAGGCTTAGGGAATGATGATAAGAATGATGATATGGATATTGTAGCTTATATATGAAAAAGAAAACCAGAAATATCAAAAGTTCCAAACATGGCAAAATAATAAATGATTATGATAAAATTAAATCAAATCATTTAGAAAAACTTACAAATAAAATACTTAAAGACGATGAGAAAAATCAACGTCTAAAATCCAAAACAATAGATAAAAAGTTTTTGGATTTATTTTAAGGTTAACTTGGAAATTTAAACCATATTTCGTATATTAGTGAATATAAACATAAACTATATGAAAAAGGTTATATTATTATTATTTTTACCATTTGGGTTTAGTGGTGGGGGTATTACCCCAAATTTTAACAAACAGGTTACACCTGTTGATAGTTCGTATATTACCCCACCTGTTATATTACTACCACAACCTGTGGATGAATTAGTTAACGCACTAATACACGTGGAGTCACGTGGTATAGACAGTGCTATTGGTGATACACATCTTGAATTACCATCAATAGGAGTATTACAAATAAGACCAGTTATGGTTCGAGAAGTTAATAGAATCCTCAAAAGGACCAAATCAGAAAAAAGATATAAATTAAAAGACAGATTTAGTAGAGTAAAATCTATAGAAATGTTTATGGTTTGGAAAAACTACCACCATCCCAAAGATGGATTTGAAGAAATAGCTCGTTGTTGGAATGGTGGTCCTAGAGGTATGAAGAATAAAAGAACAGAAAAGTATTGGATAAAAGTTCAAAAACATCTAAATGGAAACTATTGAAAGTATTAGATGAAAAACCCCAATTATCTATAAGTGAGGTAGTTGACCAATTTGATGATGATATGTGGGTTGAATTAATTATACATTCACCTCAATCAGTTAAAAATATTTGCATGTTTATATCATTAGATTTACAAATAGAAAAAGAATATAATGAAAACCATAAATCAAATTAAAATATTAATAATAGGGGAAACATGCGTTGATAAATTTATTTACTGTAATGCAAATAGATTATCACCTGAAGCCCCAGTTCCAATTTTAAACCCATTATATACAAACAACAATGCAGGCATGGCCGCAAATACTGCAGCTAATGTGAAAGCATTATGTCCAAACTCATCTATATCATATTTAATCCAAGATGGGGACATTACAAAGACTCGATATATAGAAGAGAAATCAAATCATATGTTTTTACGTGTTGATAAAGGTGAAGATTCTATTAAATCTTTCAAATGGAGTTTAGCAGTTGATGTAATGTTAGGAGAAGCTGATATTACTATCGTAAGTGATTATAATAAAGGTTTTTTAAATGATTTAGACTTACAAGAAATTGCAGCAAAGTCAAAATTATCTATTTTAGATAGTAAACGTAAGCTCACTAATGATATTATTAAAGATTTTACATTTGTAAAATTAAATGAATCAGAACGAATTAATAATTCTGACTTAACTACTAGAAATATTATTACTACATTAGGTAAAAAAGGAGCTCATTATGACGGTAAATCATTTGAATCTCCTAACCCACAAGATACAATTGATGTTAGTGGAGCTGGAGATACATTTACAGCTGCATTTATATTAAAATACTATGAAACTAAAGATATTAGTGCATCTATTGGATTTGCTAATGAAAAATCATCGGAAGTAGTCAGTAAACGTGGCGTAGTCGTTCCTTCTTAATATTTATAATAAAATAAAATTAATTATGTATAATTCACACATAACAGACCCTGGGGAATGGTTGTGGTTTAGTCAAAGAGATGAAAATAAATCTTTGACAATGGAGCAGAAGACACAGAAATTTTTACACGAAACATCTCTTTACCAAGAATTTCTATCGTTTCAGGCACAACAGCAAGCACTCTCCCAACAACAAATGTCTGGGGGTGGGGCTAATAGAGTATTCACTAGTACTATTCAATTGCAAAAAGCAATGGTTGGGTGGTATACAAATCAGGGAGTGTCTGATTTAAAGTATGGTCCTATAGAAAATTGGGATGTTAGTCGTGTAACAAGCTTTGCTAGTGTAGTGGGTGGAGAAAATCCATTTTATGATTCCAGGTCCACTTATCAAACAACCTACTCTCAATTTAATAGAGATCTTAGTGGTTGGGATGTAAGTAATGGGACGGATTTCCAATTTATGT
>Ga0070748_1000741_pt1 | contig 15287 bp, 4 predicted proteins | sample VirMetDEL_Nov_12_FD_77015 | JGI IMG/M metagenome (GOLD analysis project Ga0070748, IMG submission 77015) | Aqueous microbial communities from the Delaware River and Bay under freshwater to marine salinity gradient to study organic matter... | ecosystem: Environmental > Aquatic > Marine > Coastal ... | reverse complement strand
TGGAGCGATATACGCTTGGCCGCCAGTACCATCTTCTGTTAATGCAGTATAGGCAAAAGGTGCCTCATCCATATCTAAGGTTACTTGACTTCGATAATAATCATTACCGGCATTAGTTAAATTTAAGCCCGTCTCAAAACTGGTTACTTCCTTAGTGCCATCATCTAAATTACGCTCAGACACTAAAATATGTGCCCCCAGTTTTAAGTCATCTGTTGCGCGGTATTCAATATTGCCGCTAAAAGATTGTCTATCACCAACACTGTATTGAGTCACATTTTTTGCTTTGTGTGGTATACGTAATTCAGCATCATCTGGCACGCCCCAGGCTGCTTTATATTCAGCTATGTTAGTTGCACGTACACCGCCATTCGTATTCCTGCTATCTGTTGTATCTTCTACTGATACATAGTCGATTATATCAAAGGTATCTCGTCTAAATTCTTGATCAGATTGACTAAACTTAAAGGCAACCGCTAATTTGTCTTTAATTAAGTGTTTAACACCAGAGAATTTAATATTGGGGCTAATCGCTTCTGGTAGTGATTCGTACTGAGCACCAATACTGATAGTGGCAAGGCCATCCTTTTTAGACAGGGCCTGTTGTAGTTTTTGATCAATTACACCCGCGACCCCACCTTCTTGCAAATCTGCCGTAGGCGATTTAACCACGGTTACACCATCAAAAATGCCCGCTTCGAAAGCAGAAAATGGGTTAGGCGCACCAACGCTATCTCCCCCAGCCGGACTGGGTGTAGCAAAAGATTGACCAAAAGCGGTGGTTTTTACAAATCCGCTGCTTAAACCACGTAAACTAATAGTAGATTGACGACCTTCAGTTTCTGAGTTTAATTGCACACCTGGTAAGGCTTGTAACGCATCGCCAAAATCAAGGGCCGCTAATGCATCTATATCATTGGCTGAAATAGCATCAACAATTGATGCTGCTTCACGTTTAGTATTTAGTGCGTTTTCTAATGAACTTCGAACGCCAGATACTTCAATAACTTCAACTTCTTCCGCTTGTTTTCTTGCTTCTAGTGCAGCGTTCACTTCCTGCGCAATAACATTTGGCGCACTAACGACGAGCAACAAACTCGCTGTAGGTGCCAATAAGAAATGTGTTTTTGACTTTTTACCTTTACGCATAGATTGAGTTAAGTTCGATTTTCTCATTGCTTTATCTCTAGAAAGTGGACGTCCACTTTTGATTGTTTTGCTAAGTGAAATGTTAGCTAATTTAACATTCAGTATTTAAGCCTCATCACCACCCATGGTCACCAATGAACTAATAACGTCACAAGCAATCATATAAGCGCAATGTACATCAAAACATTCTATTAACAAACTATATTTACATAATTTATTTTTGTCTTATCGATAAAAATTAATGATATAGCCCTTAGTGGGCAGTTATCAGCCAGAATTGTGCAGCTTTGGTGCATGTTTAGCGCAAATTTCCCAACACTTAGGCTATGCTGGGGCGTTCTTAGGCTAATTTGTTTTGAATGGACGTTGAGGTAGTGAAATGCCTTGCAAACAATGCTTGGAGCGTTTCACAAAGATCTTTTTTCTTGTTACTGACTTTGAATCAAGCCCAGCTTTTTGTAAAAAACATGTTATACGAGCAAATACTATTGTTACCTACCATCTGTATTTGCAAACATTTAGGCCACAAAGCTCACTCAGGCTTATTGTTGATAAGCATATGGAAATGATTAACGTTTTATAAACAAAAAACCTAACCATAACTTTAGTTATGATTAAGTTTTATTGAGTAAAATACAGACAGCTTAAAATAAAGTTATTGTTTCAAATATCAGAATTTATAACTCACCGTTGCCTTATAAATACGGCCTGCATAAGTTAAACTATGAATGGCACGTTCGTCATTACCATAGAAATCTTTGCCGGTCTCATCTGTTAAGTTAAATGCTTGTAGAAATACCTTGAGATTTTTAGTTACTGCGTATGATCCCGAGAAATCTAGACGTCCCTGAGCCTTACGCGTTCTTATCCCTGTTCCTAAGAATGAATTTGCACCTTGTAACGTTTGATCATCTCGCCAGTTATACGCAAAACGGACACTGAAACCATCATTTTCCCAATAAGTAATTAGGTTATATGACTCTGGCGAAACACGCGTGAGCAGTGTTTCATCACCTGTTTGTTTTAATTTTGTATAGTTAAATACGCCACCGAAACCATTCCAAGGGTAAGGTAGAAAGTCAAGTTTTTGCTGAACAGCTAACTCAAACCCTTCAACTTTGAGTTCCTCATTGTTGTTAATTACTGAGTTGATTCGGACTTCACGATTAATCAATTCGCCTGGCTGGTCATTTTCATCAATCTGTTGAAACAACTCAACTTGCTGACATGTAAACTCTGTATCAGATATAAAGACTCGTTCAACCTCACCAGCTAATTGGTTTACAATTGGGTCTGAGCTATTTTCTGGACAGTAACCTTCTGCGTTTTCAAACAAATTAGTAATATTTTTCTGGAAGTAACCAATAGAAATTGCGCTACCTTCACGGTTATACCACTCTAAGGAAATATCGTAATTATCTGACTCATAAGGTCTTACAGTTGATGCAGGTAGATCGACTGTGACCAACGAACTACTTTCTCTAACACCGGCTGACGGACGCTGCGCTAAAAGGTTTGGTCTGACAATGCCTTCGTAATAGGCAGCTCGTAGAACAACGTCTTCATGCAAATCAAAAGCGATATTCATCATAGGTAAAGTATTGGTGTAAGTATCTTCAAAGGTCTCAGCTACACCTATCGGGTTGTTGTTTTCATCAACACCAATTCTCGTACCATAAAAGGTATTGTCCGTTTTTATATGGCGAACACCAATGTTACCCCTATATGTAATGTCCTCGCCTAGCTCACCTGAGAAGTCAGTTGTAAGATACATTGCACTAATATCTTGTTGAGCCTCAAAATTAAAAGCTAGGTTATTCGGTAGATCAGTCCCTGCATTCATAGTGTCCCAAAAGCCTGAGCGACTCCGCTCTAGAAATGGGTAAACCGCAGGTATTGTATTTGGAAGGGCAAGATCATTTCTATCTGTGACGATGTTAGTTTGCAACGCATCAATCGCATCTTCATTAATAAATGTTACCCAGCCGTTGGTGTGATCAAATGTGCCTGGTATTTTGCCATTAAAAAAAGAACTTTGATTGGCGGATAACACTGCATCGCTTGATAAATATGAAGATCCAATGTTTGAGGTATCTATACCGCCAATACCCTGGCGTTGATCAATACTGTCCAGCGTTTCTTTTGAAAAGCGACCACCAAATTTTATTGTGTCGAATCTTAATAAATCGCCAAAACCAAAGTCAGTGAAGCGCAAAGCGTTAAACTCACCGCTGCTATAATCTTTGGTCAAGTCACGAACCCGACCGTTAACACCCGCTCTAAGCCCACGCCCCTGATTAACTTCATCTCTAGAAAGTACTGTGCTCGCTGAAACCAAAGGTGTATTCCACTCTAAGTTGTCATAAACATAAGGAACCTCTAGACCACCTGATACTTCAATTCTACCTAGATCGCCTTGACCAGTATTAATCGTTCCGTTGAAACCAGTTGGGGTTTGTGAAGTAGCTCTATTGCCTTCATGTACAAAATTAAGGCCTACATTTTCAAAATTATTTTCAGCTTTAGAGTAGGTCACTTTCGAATCGAGCAACCAATTATCTAACATATAATCAGCGTATAATATGACGCCATTGGACTTTTCATTAAATGTAGTTTTACGATTTTCAATTTGGTAACGACCATTTAGGAAATCTAGATTAGAGACGATGTAAGCGTCACCACCAGTCCCATCTTCGTTTAAAGCAGTGTATGCAAAAGGAGCCGTATTTATGTCTAAAGTAACATCACTTAAATAAAAGTCGTTTCTCGAATTTGTTCTGTTTAAACCTAGCTCATAGCTAGTGGTTTCTTTGGTACCATCATCTAATTGACGCTCAGATAAGAGGACATGTGCGCCAACCTTAAAATCATCATGCACGCGGTATTCAATGTTTCCTGAAAATGATTTTCTGTCTCCATTACTGTACTGGTGCACATTTCGGCCTCTCAGTGGCACCCTCAATTGTGCATCTTCAGGCACACCCCATGCATCTCTGTATTCTTCAATGTTGGTCGCACGCGGACCATTCGCATCAGTTTCAACAGAAATGTAATCAATAACATCAAAAGTATCGCGCCTAAATTCTTGGTCAGACTGGCTATACTTAAAAGCGACTGCTAATTTATCTTCGATTAAGTGTTTAACCCCAGACAATTTGAACTCTGGGTTGAAAGCATCAGCCAATTCTTCATAACGAGCTCCAAGGCTGATAGTCGCAATGCCATCTTTTTTTGATAAAGCCTGTTGCAATTTTTGATCAACGACACCTGCGATACCACCTTCTTGTAAGTCTGCCGTCGGAGATTTAACAACTGTCACCCCATCGAATACTCCTGATTCAAACGCGGCAAAGGGATTACCTGCCCCTACTGAACTTGCATTACTCGCAGCAGAGGGCGTTGCGAATGATTGGCCAAAAGCAGTCGTTTTCACAAAACCACTGCTCAAACCTCGTAAACTAATCGTCGACTGGCGACCTTCATCACCCGAGTTTAATTGCACACCTGGTAGAGCCTGCAATGCTTCACCTAAATCGAGTGCTGGTAAAGCATCGATATCGGTAGCGGAAATTGCATCAACAATGGATGCGGACTGTCGCTTCACATTCAAGGCATTTTCCAGTGAAGCACGAACGCCGGAGACTTCAATAACTTCAACTGACTCTGCTTGTTTTTTTGCTTTTAGTGCCGCATTTACTTCCTGTGCAATAACATTTGGTGCACTAACTACCATTAACAAACTTGCTGTACTGCCTATCAATAGGCTTTTTTGCATATTTTTTTTAACCATTTTAGCTCTCTCAAAGTATAAATTTACTACTAATCATTTTTACATTCGTAAATTCGATAACTTTTGTTAAGTTTATCTAGTTTTTATCAACTTTAATTAACAAAGCGTAAACAACTATAACATCAAAACGAGCTTTTTTAAATCAAATTAGGTCATAAAATCATCACATGCAGTCATTCTATTAACAACATATTAGTAAGCCACTGTTTATATTACAATTTACATACATCAAATAAATGTATATTTTTTAATGTATAACTTACAAAGGCAGCCATTTTTAATAAAATTCACTTAAGAGTGAAGAAATTTAAATAACCCACGTCGGTAATATTCACTAAAACAGCTGTAAGTTAAGGTTAGCTGTATCAAACTGATTAAATTTGTTAAATAGTGCTTTATCTGATTTCTAATCATAAAAAGTAACAGGGTAGTTCAATGATATGAATGGAGGTTTTAAAATTACTTTTGTAATACCTTGGCAACGATTTTGTAGAAAGAAAAAAGGGGGGATACTAAGTGCAAATAACACCAATACCTCCCCCCTTGTTTTATTCTTTTTTTGCCAATTATTAAAGATAGAAGAGAATAAAATGTCGCATAAATTTATTTTTTTACTCTAATTTTATAACTTCCCGCTTCTAAATTTATAGAATTTGATATGAGTTTTTGAACGCTAATTTTTTCGCCATTTAGGTATATTTTATCACCAATAAGTATGGTTTGTGGTTCTGATAGATTTATTTGTTTTTTGTATATCTGTGTAGGAATTTCGATTTGAGCACTTGTATTAGCCGGGATTACAACATCCATAATTAATTCATCACTTTTCCTTTGCCACTTTGAATGAATTAAACCATGGGGTGATTCATAACTCGCCTCAGCGAACAAGACATGTTCGGTAATGAGCGGAGCTATACGTATCGTTTGATAACCGGCAGTAATCGGACTTATACCTGCCATCCGATCATACAACCACTGACCAATTGCGCCGTAAGCATAGTGATTGAGCGAGCCCGCTCTATCGGCATAACCTTTATCGTGGGTGTAACCGTCCCAACGTTCCCATACTGTGGTTGCCCCTTGAGTGACTGAATATAACCATGACGGATAACTTTGTTTGAATACTAAATCAAAGGCGATATCTGCACGGCCTATTTTATCTAATACGGGGGCAATCAGTGGTGTGCCTAAAAAGCCGGTGCGTAAATGGCCGTTAGCGGCTTCAAATGTCGCTAAAAGATGTGGTATTGATTTTTTAGTCATCTCTTCATCGAGTAAATCAAAACCAATGGCTAATAGGTATGCGGTTTGTGCTTGTTCACCAATTTGTAAACGGCCATTGTCAGCAAAAAAGTGTTGTTGAAACCTTAATTTAGTTTCGGCTAATAACTTGCTGTATTTTTCAACATCGTCGCTTTTATGCAATACTTTGGCGCTGTTTAAGGTGAACTCAACAGAGCGTGCATAAAATGCGGTAGAAATTAGGCTGTTATCTGTTTCACCTCGGCGTGAATCTTCACGTTTAGAGTAGGGTTGTAACCAATCACCCACAGTCCACATTTCACTTATGCCGTCTTTTAACTGGGTTTGATGATATTGGATCCAACGGGTCATCATCTCGTAGTTTTCAGCAAGGATTTTTTTATCACCAGTGCGCCAATAAACATCCCATGGAATGGTCACTGCCGCGTCAGACCAACCTGCTTGGGCAATTTCACCCACTTCATTAGGAACAACAACAGGAATACTGTTATCGTCAAATTGCTCTTCACGAATCGATTGTAACCAAGCTGACCAAAAAGCATGACTATCGGCTATAAAAAGTGAAGTGTTAGCAAAAGCTAAGGCATCGCCAGTCCAACCTAAGCGCTCAGCTCGTTGCGGACAATCGGTGGGAATATCTAAAAAGTTGCCTTTTAAACCCCATTCAATATTAGATTGAAATTGGTTTAATTGTGAATGTGAGGTGGTGAACTTACCGTTCATTTCAAAATCTGAGTGTTGTACTACACCTGTCACCCAAGCCAGCTCAGGCTCAGCCGTTGAGTCAAAACCGCTGAGTTCGACATATCTAAAACCATGAAAGGTAAATTGCGGTTGCCACTCAATCACGCCGTCTTGTTTTGCAGTATAAAAGTCTAATTGTTTGGCACTGCCTAAGTTTTCTGTAAATAACGAGCCGTCAGAATTAACCCCTTCGCCAAAACGTAAATTTAAGGTTTGGCCTTTTTTCATAGGTACTTTAATTTTAGGTACGCCAACCATGTTTTGGCCTAAATCAAAGATGGTGTTATCACCGACTTGTTTTATCGCTAGTGCGGGTAACAGCTGTTTATTTTTTGAAGTGAAATGACGTTTGGGTTGCAGTAATACTTGTGACTTTAATGCTGTGACTGTCACATTTGACCAGTTCGACGCGTTATACCCCGTTTGATGCCAAGCACCGTTTTCGTCGATTAATTCATAGTTAGTATCATAACGCTCGCCATCGTATAAGCCTGATGTGCGGACTGGCCCGTTTTGTGTGGCTTGCCAGTTATCATCGGTTACCACCATTTGTTTGCTACCGTCGTTGTATTCAATTTCAAGTTGGGCTAAAACCTTGGGGGAGAGGTTTAATTTTTTATGCCAATGACGTTTCGGACCAAAACGGCCTGCATACCAACCTTCAGCCAGTTGAATACCAAAAGCATTTTTGCCAGTTTGTAATTGTGCTGCAACATCGTAGGTGAGGGTTTCAATGCGCTTTTTATAAGGGGTGTAACCTGGCGTTAAAATATCGTCGCCAATACGCTGGCCATTAATAAAGGCTTCAAATATGCCTTTTGCAGTAATGTATAAGCGCGCCTTTTTGATGTTTTTGTTCGTTGCTTGCAACTCAAATTCAGTGCGTAAGTGTTGCGGAATATGAATCGGTGTACCGTAAGTGTTTAACTTGATTGGTGTTGTTTGTTCGATTTCAATCCACTTGGCAGACCAATCGTTATTCGACAATAAACCTAATTCAAAGTGTGCAACATCACTCCAGTTTGATACTTCACCTTGTTCATTCCAATAACGCACTTGCCAGAAAACTTGTTGTCTTGAACTGAGCGCTTTGCCTTGATAATCAACAAACGTGCTTTGCGAACTTGTCACGATGCCGCTGTTCCATAAGTCTGCACTATTGGGTAATAATTTCGCTTTACTTGACACGACAATTTGATATTTAGTTTGGGATAAAGCTGTATTGCTGGGCGCGAGCTGCCATGAAAAATTAGGTGTTGCATCATAAAACCCAATAGGATTTTTAAAACCTTCATTGATTTTTAAAACATGAGGGGCGTTTGTTATATCACTATCATCATTTAAGCTACAGCCTTGCAAGAGCGTGGCAAATAGCAGCACCAACAAAAAGGGCTGCAGAAAAAAGTTAACTTGCTGTTTTTTTAACCTTGCTAGGTTGAACATAGTGATACTCTTTTTTATAAATGTGTTTTTATCGTGATTAGTTTTGTGTTGCTTAAAGGCCATTAACCGACCCCGTAATTTGATAAAACCCTGGTGATTTATTGCTAAGAAACTGCTTTTTTAACACTTCATTTTCTGGTGCTTTGACGCCATTAATGGCAAGCGATTTCACCTGCGATATATCAAAATTAACACGACTATTTTTGGGAATAGTGACCTGCATATCTAGTTGCCCGTGCGTGATACGCCAGGCAACGCTTATCTCACCTTGTGGTGTTTTATAACTACCGCTAGCCTGGTTTAAACGGTGATTGAACTGCGGGGCAATATTAATATCTTTAAAGCCTGCGCTGGCAGCATTAATGCCTAAAATCCCCTCATAAAACCACTTCGCGACCGCGCCATAGGCGTAATGATTGAGGGAGTTCATTGATTCGTTACTAAAACCGTCTTGTAGTGAATATGAATTCCAACGCTCCCAAGTGGTGGTTGCGCCATTATTGATAGAGTAAAACCATGAGGGGTAGGTTTCTTTAAATAATACATCAAACATTAAATCGCTACGACCGATACTTTGTAATACCGGCGCCAATAAAGGCGTGCCAAGAAACCCAGTGCCTAAATGTTTATCGCTAGCCTCAATGGTCTCCACTAAATATTGCTGCGCATTGATAATGTCTTGGCCTTCAAACAAATCAAACGCCAGTGGCAACAGATAACTGGTTTGTGTTGCCGCACTTTTTACCTTGGTATTTTCATCGTAAAACTTATTGCGAAAGGCTTTTTTTACTTTATGCAAGGTATCAGAATAGGTAGCGGCATCAGCTTCATAACCAAGTACTTTTGCTATTTTTGCTGCGTAATCTAATGAGCGTGCATAATAGGCCGTCGATATTAGGTTCTGTGGTGTTTGTCCCTTTTGAGCATAAGGTTGCAACCAATCTTTAAAGCCACGTAGACTCGACGTATATTGGTCTGACTTAGATTTGTGAAAATCCAGCCAACGTTTAATCATGGCATAATTGTCTTGCAAAAATTGTTTATCGCCGTTTAATAAATAGAGCTCCCAAGGAATAATCACGGCAACGTCACCCCATCCAGCAGAGGCTAATTTACCAAAACCATGTCCTTTGTTTGGCACAAAGTTTGGCACACCGCCATCCTCCGCTTGTGCTTCTCTCACCGATTCCATCCATGCCGCCCAAAAACCATAGACGTCAGCCATATACATTGACGGCGCGGCAAAAACTTGAGCGTCACCGGTCCAACCTAAACGTTCATCCCGCTGTGGACAATCGGTTGGAATATCTAAAAAGTTGCCGCGCAAACCCCAAACCACATTTTCAGAGAGTTTATTCAACTTGGCGTGTGAACTTTTAAAATTAGCATTTACGGTAAAATCTGAATGCAATACGCGACCTTTCACCCAGCTTAAATCAGGCGTTTTAGATTGATCAAACCCTGAGACTTCAACATATCGATAACCATGAAAAGTAAAGGTAGGTACATAATTGATTTGGCCTGATTTAGCTGGTGTATAGTAGTCGGTTGCTTTTGCCGTGCGTAAATTTTTAGTATAAAAAGTATTTTTATCTAAGGCTTCAGCAAAACGAAAGGTCATTTTTTGATTGGCAATACCAGGCAGTGATAATTCAGGCACTCCCAACATGTTCTGCCCCATATCAAACACCACAACACCCGTTTGTGGGTTAGTAACTTCAACAATATTAATGGCAGGTAAGGTTAATTTAGCCGCTGCAGCTTGATGACGTTTAGGTGCTAAAGCAACCTGCGGTTCTATTGCCTCGGTGATAACCGTGTTCCATCCTAACGCTTGGTAGTCAATATTATTCCAACCAGGCATTTCATAATTAGCATCATAGGTTTCACCATCATAATTACCGGCAGCGCGAATAGGACCATTAAGGGTAACTTGCCAGTTTTTATCTGTTGTTACCACCTGCGTTGAGCCATCGCTAAAGGTAATTTCAAGCTGTGCTAACAAGGCTGAAGGTTCGATTTTTAAGGATCTTAACTTTAAATAACGGCCGGTATGCCAGCCCTCAGCGACTGTGGCAGCTAGCACATTTTCACCTGAATTCACCAGTGAAGTAACATCATAGGTTAAGGTTTCAATTCGCTGCTTATAAGGCGTCCAACCTGGTGTCATAACATCTTCAGATACTTTTTTGCCATTAACAAATGCGTTAAAAATACCTTTTGAGGTGATGTATAAACGTGCTTGTTTGATGCTCGGTTTAACTTCTGTCTTTTCTAAGTTAGTATGGTCGTGGGTTGTAAAAGACCTTCTTAAATATTGTGGACGATAAACTTTGTTTGTTACTGTTTTAACTTCTTTAGTTTTATTATCGGTTACATCAAATGTGACCGTATCACCGTTTTCTGGATGACGGATCCACTGGCCTTGCCAGTCGTGATTAAACAATAACCCCAATTCAATAGTTGCTGGTTCGCTCCAATTAGAAACCTGATTGTCTTCATCCCAAATACGAACGCGCCAGTAGACTTTTTGACGTGATGACAGTCGTTTACCTTGATATTTTATCCAAGCGTTAGTTGATGATTGTTGTTTTAAACTATCCCATAAATCAGCATCTGCAAATTTTGAGACAGACGACGCTACTTGAATTTGAAATGCGTGTTGAAACTGGTAATTAGCCGTTGGTGATATTTGCCAAGAAAAACGCGGTTGTTTTTCATAATAGCCGACAGGATCAACAAAACCTTCACCAACTTTAAGTGCTATAGGTGCCAAATTATCACCGTTGTGTTCGTTGATAAAAGTACAAGCGGAAAATAAAAAAATTAAGCCAAGCGTTATGCTAAACCTAGTATTGGGTGATTTTTTAAAAATAACTAGAAACATAAAAATCTCGATTATAAAAGGTCGTAAATAGGCATCAGTACTGTTTACTCACTCTGTTACGTCAGGTTTAGCCAATATATAAAATGGATAAAGCACTGATCATAATAATAACGTGCAGGAGTAAACTAAACTTGGATGTGAATTGTGCCTATTTATCTTTTTTTTAAATGACAACAGTCACCTATAAATAGGTGATTATTGTTTTGTCTTATTCGTTATATTTTTTTGAATATAAAGCCATTTATTCTTAAAATTTTACTTTTCGAATAGCCTTGAGCGTTACCGGCCCCATTAAACCTGAAGGTTGTAATGCATCGTTTTTGGTCATTTTGATGTCAAAAGTGACATCAGTATTAAAGTCTTTGGGTTGTGAGCTGTCAGGGAATTGCTTTGGATATTTTAAATCACCCAGCAATCGGTTTAGCCACGTTGTGGCTACTTCAACCGTAAGCATATTTTTACCTGCTTTTGCTGCGTCATTGATATTAACAACCAATGGACGACTCCATAATTCTCCTAATGCTTTGCCATTTAGGCTAACGCGGGCAATCACCCCTACTTCACCTAAGTCGAGTTGTAATTGCTGGTCCTCACGAAGCATGCTTTTATCTAGCGTAAAGGTAGTTTGATAACTGATAGTGCCAGAATAATGTTGCAGAGCGACCGGTGTTAACTCAGTCAACGAAATTAACTTATCTAGCGTTAATTGAGTTGGCACATCGCGGTTTTCTTGGAATGTTAGCTGCCAAGGTTGTTGTAATGTAATCACTGCTGGCATATCGTCAACGGTAACCGTTTGAGAAGTGCCGTCAGTGCTAATTACCTGATACTGTCCGTTTTCGCTGACATCAATAACGCGGCCGCCTGCTGCATTAAACTGAGATAACAATTGCACTGGTTTACCGTCTTTATCAATACGTTTGATACTAGCATTGGCTTGGCTCGTGTTTGTTGCCGAGGTTGATGATGCCGATGAGATTGGATTTTTTTCAAAAACAAAGAAACTCGACTCCAAACCTTTTAATGTCATGGGTGTAATGATGCGTCTGTTATTGCGGTTATCATTGATTTGGCTATCTGTTAATTCAAATTGCGCAATATCAACAATGTCACCAGTAACGGCATCCCAGAGTTGTGGCTGCATGTGTGATGACGTAGCTGCAGTGCCATGTGCGTTGTTAACTCTGAAGCTTGGTGTTATTTCAACCGCTTGCTCGGACTGGTTGGCGATAAAATAAATATCGTGCGTATCGCTACTGCGATGACTCCAGAGCACGTCTTCAGGCAAGTCACTTAAATCTGGCAGTGTGCCTATTTTAATTAGTACGCTGGCCAGCTCTGCATTAGTGCTGCTGTTATAAAATACTTGCCCCTTACCATAGCTCGCTTGTGTAACTTGATCTCCATCAATATTTTGCCACAATGTATTTGCTATTTTTTGTACTGCTTGGTCGGCAACAGGATAGTTTTCTAAACTTGGTGAATGGATTGGTTTAGGGCCATAAATAGCGCCACCTTGTTTCACTAATTGCTGAATTTTTTCTAATACCGCAGGGCGCATATTGTCTAAGTTTGGCAATACGAGTAGTTTAAAGCTCATGCCGTCAGGTAAATGATAGGCACCATTTTTAAAGGTTAAGCGCTCTAAAATCACTTCAGCATTAATAAAGTCGTAAGAGTAACCGGGGGGGACGGCAGGATTAATTTCCCCTGTCATTTTAGGCGCGTCTTCACCAATAAAGTACATAATATCGGCTACGTATTTACCTTGCTGCATCATATAGTTGGCGCGTTTTATGTAATCGAGCCAACTGCCCATAAAATCAAACCAAGTATTATTTCGGTTAAACTCTGAGCCAAACCACGCATTGACGCCAGGAAAACGGTCATCATAAGCTTGATGTATATAAACGTGTAATAAGGTGTGATTTATTCCTTCGACAAACGACCAATCACCGCGCTTTTTAAAATTCCACGGATGGTTTTTAAAGCTAGTATCTCGACCTGAGGTAAATGACTCAGACATCACCGTTTTTTGGCCGTAAATATGCGCCGCCGAAGAGGCTGCTTTTAGCTCTATCGCGCCTAAATCACCACTGGCCCAAAATTCACCACTGACTATATCAGCTTGACCACCATACTGTAAAAACTCGCCTGGGAACCCCCAATGGCCATAGTTTTCTAACCAGAGCTTTAAACCGTTTTGATTGGCACGCTCTCGCAGACCGGCGGTGTATTCATAAGCAACACCATCTGCAACTAAACGGCGAACGTCCCATAAAAAACGTTCACTTTGTTCAACGCTGTTCACTGCACGGCCGCTATAAACCGGCAAAAACGGGACAGGATCGTAGCCGTAGCGTTGTTCAAATTTTTGTGCAAAGCCGTCGGTCCAGTTTTGTGCACCTTTCTCATAACTGTCGACCACGGCATATTTTAATGCGGTACGATCTTCCGCTGGCATAGTTTCTAGAAATTTGCCGATGTACGCATCAAAATGGAACTGGGCGATTTCTTTGCTGAGTTTGTCTATTTCTAGCCCTCGTGCTGGACCACTTGAAGGGCCGTTTTCAGTGCCAGTAGGACGCATAAAATATCGGATGATAGTCCAGGCTCCTGCTGGCGCTTGCCAATTAAGTTGACCATTATGGGTAAAACTCGTGATATCTACTACTTCATCGCTATTAATTAGAAGTTGCGGTTCGTCGGTATCCGTAGACATTGGCCATTGGTAGGTATCAAATTTTGGCATGGGGTTGGGAAATACTTTTGACAGTTTTTTTTCAGCATAACGCTCAAGTTTGTACGCTTTTGATAAAACAATGTCTTTAAATCCTACTGGTTCTTCGGGGTTGTTCTTACGACCAAAGTTAAAGCCTTTAAAGGTTATACGAAAATGTTTGGCATCAACTGCGGGAAAGGTAACAACAATAGGCGCGTCATGATCAGGACCTATGGCAGCCATATCTCGTGGTCGTTGAACATCAAAGGTTTTGATTACTGCAAATTCACCAAGTTTATTTTTGGCTGAAAGGCTGGCTTGGGTCATAAAGCTATTATGAGGATAAATTTCTAACGTACGAGCTTGAAAAGACTCATTATGGACTAAGTCTATTTGTAATTGGCCAGCACTGCTTGGCCCTTTACGTTCATGGTTTAGCACTTCTTCTGGCAGGGTATAAGTGGTGCTGGGGTCGCCATCAAAAAGCGCCCCTACTGCTTGATCTTTTAATAAGGCATTCGTTATCGGGTTAGTCAGTTTTATTTGGCTATTGGCTGAGGTTAACGTGTCTTGTTCAAAAACAGGTGTTTTAAACGCTAACACGCGCACATCTTGAAAAAAACCATCAGGTTTTTCTTCAGGGACAGTTAACGCCATGTCCAGTTGTTGAGGACCAACAATTTGCTGTTCGGTCGAATCTAAATAACGCATCGATTTATCAAGGGTAACCCAAGGGCCGCCAGATTGACTCCAACCGGGTGAGTTAAATAAACCTATATCAATGTTAAATTCTGCGGCTTTTTTAATGGCAAAACGGACATGATCCCACCAAGGGTCTGACAATGCTTTCACATCGCCTTCTTTACCTTGTAAATGAATAATACCTATGAGAGCGGTGTTAATACCGGCTTTTTGCATCGCGGCTAAATCTTTTTCAATGCCGTTTTTTGAAATATTATTACTGACCCAGTACCAATACACCCAAGGTTTTATTCGCTCTGGCGGTTTTTTGAAGTTTGCTTTTAATATATCTGCGGGCGCTTGATAAAATGACACAGACGACTCAAATGCTGATGTTTGAATATTATTAAGTTGATTAACAGATTGTTGTTCTGAGACTTTGCAAGCCGACAGAAGCGCCATACAGATTACAATCAGGGAAAAAAGCCAAGATCGAAAGACCAGAGTCAAAGGTTGTTTAGAACCAATTTGCATTAAGTGCCTCAAATGAGTTGTTAAATAAGGACAAACACCTCTTTGCAGTGCATGCCCTTTTTAATTTCACGTTA
>Ga0070748_1000740_pt1 | contig 15302 bp, 17 predicted proteins | sample VirMetDEL_Nov_12_FD_77015 | JGI IMG/M metagenome (GOLD analysis project Ga0070748, IMG submission 77015) | Aqueous microbial communities from the Delaware River and Bay under freshwater to marine salinity gradient to study organic matter... | ecosystem: Environmental > Aquatic > Marine > Coastal... | reverse complement strand
TAACAGATAAACAAGGCTTTGAATATACATTCAATGAAGATTATATAAATAAGTACATGGGTGGTGGAGAGAATATTAAAAACACATATGAGTTTATATTTATTGACTTTGGAAAATTACTTAAATGATAGATTATAAGAATATTGCCATAGGGTTTATCAATGCTACTAAGCATACGTTTGGTGTTAGTAATGATGCCATTGAAGCTAAAGCTGCTGATAGGTATGAGATATGCTTGCAGTGTCCATTAATATCAGAGACTAAATCTAGTTGTACTAAATGTGGATGTAGTTTATATTTAAAAACACGGTCAGGTTCTAACTGTCCAGATAATAAGTGGTAAATGATAATCCCTGCTAGCTTTAAATTATTTAATCAAACTATAAAGGTAATTTACAAAAGAGACCTAATAGAAACTAAGGGCTGGTTTGGATGTTGGGATTATAATAGAAATACTATATATCTTCAGCAGTCAACAAGAAAGCACCCTTTAACTAAAGACCAGATAGAGAATACTTTTATACACGAGGCTACGCATGCAATGCTAAACCTTATGGGTGAAGAAGAGTTATCTGATAACGAGAAACTAGTACATACATTAAGTAGTTTAATACAACAATTTATATCAGAGACTAATGATTAAGATTCATAACAACACACAGGATATAGTTGTTCAGGTAGAAGAATACACCAATATATCTAAAATATTTAATTTATTAAATCTAGATGTAAAGCATGTATTAATTATTTGTCCCAACCTTTTTATACAAAGGTTTGTTCAACAGATGCATGACAGTATATCTCCTGTTGAATTAGAAGAGTTAGAAAAAGATTTAACAACTAATAGCAATAATACAGGATTTGATTTGTTATACAAAGGCAAGTGGTTCTGCTTTAGCTTTATAATAACACACACAGAACTTAAGACTATTAACCACCCTATTAATGGTAATGAAGAATATAAGGTAGGTTTTAATTTAATAGATATAAAATGAGGATATTTGAACTAAGTAATAATCAACCAATAGTAACAGTAGAAGCTTTACTTGTTCCTGAATTTAAAAAGATTTGGGATAGAGATAAGACTAAAGATAAATCAAAGGCTTTTAATGAGTTAAGATACATATACTTCAGTACAGACTTTAAATCACTATATCTATCAATAGAAGCTGAATACAGGCAACAAAAATTAGCTGAGGATTTTATTGGAGACTCTAAGTGGAAACCTGATAAGGATATACTGTCTGCTTGTAGTAAATACAAAGACTTCCAGAACACTGCAACAATGAAGTTTCTAGAGTCTAACATATTTGCCATGGAGTCAATGAGTAAATATTTCAGAAATATAGATTGGGATGAAGCTAATGAGAGAGGCATTCCTAAGTATAAAATCACTGAGGTTTCTACAGCTGTTAAAAACGCTGGAGGGATTATAGATAATATAGAGAAGTTAAAAGAAAAAGTTTCTAAAGAACAGAGCTTAAGTAAGGATAGGGCTAGAGGTCAAGGTTCTGGAGGTTTATTAGAATTTGAATAATATATAAATATGCATAGTAACACAGATTCATTTAGAGAAGCAGCTTTACATTTTAAAGAGTATGGTATCTATACAAAAGAGGTTGTTGGTTCTAAATCTTGGCTTAATTTTTGGGCGCAAGAAAGAGAGAGATGTCTTCATGGAGTTAATTTAGGTTTTGATAAAATAACAGGGTATCACTACAATCTATTAAACTACTCTCCAATACTTCAGACAATTGTTATTAAAGAATCAGAAACTGAAGAAGGACAAAATCAAGCTGCCCGTGTAAAGGATTTTCCAAAATTCTATGATGGTCAATATGATTTGTGTTGGTATATGCAAGAAGCTGAAGAGTCTGGTGAGCATGCGATGATGCTTGGATCTAGGGGCAGAGGTAAGAGTTTGTTTGCCGCCTCATTAGGTGTAAGAAACTACCATCATATTAGAGATTCTAAATCTTATTATGTTGCTGCTAGGGAGAACTACCTATTAGGTGATGGTATATTGCCTAAGGTTTGGGATATTATGAACTTTGTGGATCAACACACTCCGTGGGCAAAGAGAAGACAAGAGAAGAATACAGAGTTACATAGGAGAGCTTCTACTAAAATAACTACAGCTGAAGGTGTAGACACAATAGATCCAAGAAGTTATAATTCAGAGATCATTGGATTAACCGTAGGGGACAACATAAATAAATTAAGGGGTATACGTGGTAAGATTATTGTATATGAAGAAATTGGTTCTTTTAAAAATGTAAATAAAGGATGGAATATTAATAGACCATCAATGGAATCTGGTAAAAACACATTTGGATTAATGCTAGGCATTGGTACTGGTGGTGATGAAGGAAGTTCGTTTGAAGGTGCTGAAGAATTATTTACAAGTCCAAAAACATATAAAATTCATGCTGTAACAAACGTCTGGGATATTGGACTAGAAAACACTGAGTGTGCATTTTTCTATCCAGGAGATCAAAATTATGAAGGAGCAATGGATGCTGATGGAAATTCAGACAGGGAGAAAGCTAGAAGATATATAGAGGCAGATAGAAAGTTAGTCTCTACAGGTAATGATCCGCATGCTTTAACTAGAAGAAAGGCTGAGATTCCACTGACGCCTAGAGAGGCTATGATGAAGATCTCTGGTACTCAATTCCCTATAGATGAACTAAAGCGTCAAGAAGCAGAAATAGTATCTAAGCCTCATCAATATAAAGAGGCGGACTTCATAGGTAAGTTTGAGCTAGACCATGAAACACAAGAGTATAAGTTTAGGTATGACATTAATTGCCAACCTATATATAATTTAAATCTTAAAGATAATAAGAATTTAGCAGGCGCTGTAGTAATTTACAGTCATCCAGCGAGAGATAACGGAGGTAAGGTATACCAAAATAGGTATGTTGCAGGTATAGATAGTTATGACTTTGATGAGTCAACTACCACATCCTTAGGCAGTTGCTTCATAGGAGATTTATATACTAGAAAGATAGTAGCTGAATACACAGGTAGACCTAAGACATCAGAGGAGTTCTATGAGACTACAAGAAGAATGCTCATGTACTATGAGGCTAAAGCTATGATTGAGAATGCTAACAAGGGTATATTTGACTACTTTGACAATAAGAATTGTGGATACCTTATAGCTGATGAGCCAAGAATAGCTAGAGAGACTTTAGAAGATAAAACTATTAGATCTACATCTGGAAGACGTAAGAGAGGGTTTACGCCATCTAAAATCATGAATCAGACATTGAGAGGGTTCTTAGCTAAATGGTGCTTAGAATCAACAAATAACCCTGACGCTAAAGAAGAAATACAGGTACACAAGTTTAGGTGCTTGCCTGCAATTAAAGAAATGGTATTATGGAATATTGATGGTAACTTTGACAGGGTAAGTGCTTTAGGTGCTTTGATGTTAATATTCCACGATAGAGAGCGCTATAATGCAGAATCAACAGAAGACTACACATCATTAGCTCATGATGATTACTTTACAAGGAATTACAGAAAAAATGGATAATAAAAAATTAAAACTAATATACGATATCTCTAGCGCTCCTGAAGGGTTAAACTTTGAAAACGTTTGGAATATAATGAATAATACAGGTATAGTTGTTTGGGACTCTACTTTTGGTGGAAAAGCACCAGAAGTTATAAGTGAAAGTGATTTACATTTAATGGATGTACACTTTCTTAGCATCAAAGAGATAACAGATAAGTTCTCAAATATATCTTAAATAGCTATACAGAATCAAATAAATCTTTAATAAACTTTAGTCTATGTCAGTATTAATTATGATATTTGCAAATTACACATACACCGTATAAATGGATTATAATAATAAATCATGTAATACCGTTCCTGCTACATGTCCAAGACAAAAACTTAGTACTAGAGAGAAAACAGACCAATGGTGCAAGGATAATGCATTGTACTGGGAACATAAGCTAATTACTGGTAACAGTAGTATTGAATCTGATAGGATTAGAATGAAGAAAAATGCAGATCTTTATTTTAATAATATTCTAGATCCACTAGATGTAGCTAAGATTGTTAATCCTCACAACATTAAGGATTTTGTAATGCCAGCAGACTTTAAGCATTATAAGATTGAGAATCCTAAGATACAAACCCTTAAGGGTGAGGAGCTTAAGAGGAGATTTGAATGGAAGACTTATGTGTCTAATAGAGATGCAGTAAGTAAAAAGGAGAGAGAGAAGCAATCGCAGTTTGCTAACTTTGTTACTGAAAAGATTAAGGCTGAAGCGTTTGATCAAAAAGAAGCTGAAGCTGAATTACAAAGACTACAGGAATATTTACAGTATGATTGGCAAGATATCAGAGAAAAGACAGCCGACCAATTACTTCATTACTATACACAATATCTAGATTTAAAGACTGAATACAGTAGAGCTTGGGAGAATGCACTTCTTTATGGACATGAGATAATGTCTATAGATGAGCATAACTTAAAGCCTGTTGTAGAGTCTTGCGATCCTAAAACAATATTCTGGCTGAGAAGTCCAGAGAATCCATATATAGATAATAGCGATTGTATTATCAGAGAGTATTATATACCTCTAGGTCAAGTAATTGACTACTACTATGATTACTTAAGTTCATCTCAAATATCAGACCTTGAAGAAAGAATTGACAAGAAAAGCATTGAAAACAACTTTACGTTTAATCAATTCTACTCAAAAGATCAGGACGGTTTTCTTATACCAAACACAACAAACGGCTCAAACGATCTTAATCCTTCTTTACTAAACAATCATACTTATAACTTTAATGGATACTATGACTCTCATGGAAATATTAGAGTAGTACACACTAGATGGAAGTCTATGCGTAAGATAGGTATCCTTAACAGTTATGATGAATCAGGTAATGAACAAGAGACTTTTGTAGACGAAAACTATAAAATAAATAAATCTCTAGGAGAAACTATTAGATGGATATGGATTACTGAAGCTTGGGAGATAACCAGGATTGGTGAAGATGTATTTGTTAAAGCTAAGCCTAGAGCTATACAATATAGAAAGTTAGATAATATATCCGCATGCTCTTTAGGATATGTAGGTACAGCTGTTGATAATCCTGTATTTGACCTGATGAAGGAATACAGCATTAAGTATGATGCTTATATGCACAGGACTGAACAGGCTATGATCAAGGCTATTGGTAAGATTGGTATACTAGATCTTTCATTGATACCTGATGGTTGGGATGTTGACATGTGGATGCACTTTGCAACTAATATGGGATGGGCTGTTAAAGATAGTTTTAAAGAAGGTAAGAAAGGTGCAGCTATGGGTAAACTCGCTGGATCTAACAATACTAATGCTGATGTAATAAATCTAGAGCAAGGACAGTTTATTCAACAGAATATGGCTATGCTTCAGTATCTAGAGCAGCAAATGGATTCTTTAATAGGTATTAATAAGCAACGTCAAGGTGCAGTTAATGCATCTGCTGGATTACAAGTTACTAGAGAGGCTGTGGATAACAGTGCTACTATAACAGAATCTTACTTCTCTTTGCATGATAATGTTAAATTAAGAACATTAAGAATGTTACTTGAAGTGGCTAAATATTGTTTAAGAGGTAAATCTGAATCATTACAATATATTACAAGTGAATTCACTAATGAGATATTTAATGTTGATGGAGACCTTATAAATGAGGCTGAATTTGACATATTAATTGGTGATGCTACTAATGATTCAAATACTATTAATGTATTACAAGAAGCTGTTAAAATAGCTTTACAGACAGGCGCTGTAGATCTTATACAGTTGATGGATATATTCTCTACTGATTCTACATCTTCTATTAAACGTAAAGTAGAAAAGTCTGTCAGAGCTAAACAAGAACAAGAGCAAAAGAATCTAGAGGCTCAAAATGAACAAGCTCAAGCTGCTATGGAACAACAAGCTGCTATGCAAAGAGAGATGCTTGATGATAAAGATTTAGATAGGGAATTAGCTAAGTATAAGATAGATACAGAAGCAGCTACTAAAATACAGATACAAGAATTAGCTAACTACTTCCAAATGACTGAAGTAGATGCAGATAACTCTGGTGTGCCAGATGCAGCTGAAATAGCTAACAATGCTTTATATCAACAAGAGATTAACTCTAAATCATTTATAGAGCAACAGAAGATATCTAATGACACCAATAAGCATAGCAGAGAATTGGAGCACAAGTCTAGAGAGCTTAAAGCTAAGATGGATTTAGAAGATAAGAAGATTAAGGCTATAGCTGTACAGAATGCTAGTCAAGAACGTATTGCTAGTCAACATGATAAGCTAGAGAGAGATAAACTTAAAGCTAAAGAAAAATCAGATTTATTAGACGCTAAGACTAAAATCCAGGTGGCTAAGATGAAACCTAAACCTAAACCAGCAGCAAAAAAGAAATAATGGCAAAACAAACAGCATCAACAGGGAAGATAGAAAAGAAGAAATCTACTGGCTTAGCTAAAAAGCATAGAAACAAGAAAGATAGCTTTAAGAAATCAAGAGGTCAAGGATAAGATTAAGCTATACAAAATTTAAAAATAATAAATAAATATAAACGCTAACTAAATAATACTGCCTATATTTGCAGCAATAGTTACTAAAACCCAAAAATGGCTAACGAATTATTCGGAGGTTTAGATTCTTTGATCTTTGATCAACCAGAAACTATAGATACCTCAAGCTTTAATAAAACAATAGAGACTCCTGAAAAGGATGTCATAGTTGATGCTGAAGATAAAACTACAGTTGAAGCTAAAAAAGTAGAAGGAACATTTATTGATCCTAATGATTTCTTTAATAAAGTTAAAGAAGACAAAGAAACTACTGAAGATGATATTACTACTACTCCTACTAATAATAATGATACTGAAGATAGCGGAAAGCCAGAAGAAGTATTAAATACATGGGCTAACTACTTCAAAGAGAACAATTTACTATTAGAAGATGATTTAAAAGGATTTGATGGTTCAATGGAAACATTGATGTCTGCTTTTCAATCTAGAGAGAATAGAGTTGGGCTAGAGATGGTTGATGATTATAAATCTCAATTACCAGCAGAACTAAAGTTTTTAGCTGATAACTGGGAAGAAGGCGTTCCTTTGAATGAACTTATTGATATTAGATCTAGTAAATTAAAGTACTCTCTTATTACTAATGATAGTCTAGAAGAGAGTGTTGATACTCAAAAAGCTGTTCAAGCTGAATACTTAAGGAAGACTACTAAATACTCTGAATCTAAAATAGAGAAAGAAATAGCTAGACTTGTTGACTTAGATGAATTGTTTGAAGAGTCTAAAGATGGTTTAATTGAACTTAAAAAGTTTGATGACGCTGCTGAGGATACTTTAAGACGTGAAACTAAAAAAGAACAAGAGCTTAGAAAAGAAGAAAATAAAGCTACTATCAAGAAATACGAGAAAATAGTATCTGAGACTAAAGAGATTATTCCAGGATTAAAACTAATTGAAAAAGATCAAGCTGATATACTTAACAAAATCATCAACCCTATTGGAGTTGACGGATATGGTAATCCAGTTAGCTACATTTCTAGTTTAAGAAATGAAGATCCTTATTCATTTGATATGGCTGTTACTTACTTAGCTAAAATGACTACCAATAAAGAAGGTAAAGCATTTAGTGATTGGAGTAAAATACTTAAGGCAGGAGAAACTAAAGCTACTAAGACACTTGAAAATGTTATTAGTACACCAGCTCCTAAGTCAGCTAAAGATAATATTAAGACAACAGGTAAACAATCTTTACTTGAGTTGTTAGAGAAAAATAAAGGTATTTTCGGTAAATAATAAAAACAATAAACAAAAACAATTAAAAACAATTAAATTAAAAACAAATGCAAAGAATATCACCATTTCAACTAAATGATGCTTCTCAATGGTCAGGATTGACTACAGAGAATCACCTAGGATATATGGGTATGCAGAACCGAGTACTTATCTCTCCATTGATTGATCAGATCATGGAAGTTAATTTGGGTATGGATTTTGACCGTTTTATGGACAACTTCCCATCCTTTACTATTGACAGAGATGTTGAATTTGAATGGTTGCTTGCAGGTCCAGATATTAAGAATTATCCACTTATATCATATTATGATGTAGCTGGTGCAGTACCTGCTAAACCAGGTATTAACCAATCAAGATTCTATATGGAATTCCCAGTTAGAATGTTTGAAGTAACTGATGCAATTGCAACAGAATCTAAAGAGGTTTATCAACTACGTATTACTGAAGTTGTTCCAGTAGGAACTAATTTCCGTTTTGAAGTTGAGTTAATCACTGGCGATCCAATGTTGTTTGTACCAGCATCTGAATTAGCAGCAGGTAAGCGTTTTGCTAAATTGTATTCACCAGTAGAACAAACACTTTCTCAAAGAGGTGGTACTGTTCAGCATAGTGGTTACTTTAAGATGTATAACCGTTGTTCTTCTATCAGAAGCCAGTACGAAGTACCAGGTAACATGATTGATGCAGGTGACAACAAACCTATGGGTGCGATGTTTACTGTTAAAGATGCAGCAGGTAAAATTAAAACTGAAGCAACTTGGTTAGGTAAATTAGATTTTGATTTCTTGAGTCAATTCAAACGTCAAAAAGCTAATCTTGGATACTATGGTATTCACAATAAAACTACTCAAGGAACATACACTAACAAAGGTGAGTCTGGTTATGAGATTAAAATGGGTGCTGGTTTGTTACAACAAATCTCTCCATCTAACGTTCATTACTTGAATAACTACACTTTGGATCAATTGGAAGACATTCTATTGTCTTTATCAGTTGGTAAATTACCTTCCGATCAACGTAAGTTTGTTCTAGGTATGGGTGAATATGGTAAAAAACGTTTCCATAAATTGGTACAAGCTGCTGGTATGCCATTTGCTTCTACTAATGCAGGTGGACGTATCACAGGATCTGGTAATGCACTAAGATTTGGTGGTCAATTTACTGAAGTTGGATTTGTTAATGGTATTGAAGTAACTTTGATGTTGCTTCCTTTCCTTGATGATCCTACCTTTAACCAAGCACAACATCCAGATGGAGGTCTAGTATCTTCTTATGAGATTTTGGTAATGGATATTGGTACATCTAATGGTAAACCAAACATTGAAAAAGTAGTTCTTAAAGGAGCTGAAAGTGATATCGTTGGATATGTACCAGGATTACGTGATCCTTTTACAGCTAATGGTTCTCAAGGTAAACCTAAGATGGCTGCTAACTTGAAAGATGGTTATCAAGTAGGTTGCATGCATATCAGTGGATTGAAAGTAAACAATCCAACTAAGATTGCACGTATCTTGCCAAACTTCGTTTAAAATAAAAATAATTGTACTAGCCCTTCGGGGTTAGTACTTTATATAATATAAGTAAACTAATAAAACAATACATGTCAAAGAGTCTAGAAACAATTTTAGAGGATAAAAAAATACAAGTAAAACCAATAGAGAGAGGTGGAGATTACTTACCAAAAGATCACGATGGAGCATCACTGTTCTCTGGTGCTGTTTGGGGTACATCATTACCAACAGATAGAGCTACTAATTCATTAGTACGTATATTAGATAAAGAAGAACAAAGAATTTTTGAGAAAGAGTTAAATCTTAAAGAAGGTGAACTTGATTTCTATAATAAGAATAATAGCTTTTGGAATAGTTTTGAAGTTAAGATCACTAAAGAAGGTCTTACATTAGACTTAAGCAGACCAGTTGATTATCTTAAATACTTAATTTTAAAGGCAGACCCTAAAGTAGCTAACTCTTGGTCAGAAAGAAATGATGACGCAAGGTTTAAGTTTGCTCTAGTAGAAGCTGGATATGAAGTAGCTGAGATTAATAAGAAAGCAAATAAAACTAAGCGTGCTTGGGTTGCTTTTGGTAAAGTAAGTGATTCAGTTAGTAAGATGTCAGATGTTCTTGAAGTGTATGGTAAAAAAGTACCTAAAGACGCTAAATCTGATTGGCTAGAAGCAGAACTTACTAAGATGATTGAAGATCCTAAAAAGATTGATGACTTCTTAGCTATAGTTGAAGATAAAGACTTTGAGATTAGACTATTAATAACACAAGCTGTTCAGATTGGAGCATTAATTAGAAGCGGTAAGAATGCTTATAAATTACCAGGCGTTGGTGAGTTAGAAGAGCCTACAGCAGATAATGTAGCAGAGATGATTGAGTATCTTAAAGATGCTAAAAATCAACCAAAACTATTGAAGATTAAAGCACAATTAAAAGCAGCAGTAAAGTAATATGACGAAACAATCATTTTTAGATCAATTTTATGTAGAGTATGACAGTGTGTCTGATTTATCAGCGCCTGGTTATACTCCTACAGAATTATCAGTGATTGTAAGTAAAGTTCAGGAAGATTTAATTATAAATTCATATAGTCCTAATAGTAACAGACTAGGTGAAGGTTTTGAAGAAACTGAAAAGAGGGTACAAGATTTAGGGGAATTAGTAAGATATAAAAGTTATACAGTATTTACAGCTGGATTCTTTACTAACTCAACAGAAGTAACTTTACCTAATACTCTTTTAACAGTTGGACCAACAGATTTTTCAGATGTATATTGGTTTACTGTTTATGAAGGTTGTGTATCAAATGTTTTAGATTGTACAATATCAGGCAATACTACAGTTTATGTTAATCCTAATATTGAAGACACTACACATGCTGAATTACCAATAGTACTTAAAGATCCATTCAGAAAACCTTATATTAAAGGTAATAATGGTAAAGTATTAAGAACTAGACATGAAGGCAGAAAGCATACTTTAATAACAGATGGTACATTTACTATAACAAGATATGATGTAGGATATATAATGAAACCTACACCAATAGATTTAACAGCAGGATTAACCAATTCAGTATCACAGTTATCAGATCATTTACATCGTCAGTTATTAGATAGTACAGTTAATTATTGCTTAAAGATAGTTAATGATAAAGAAAAATTAAGTGTAGATATACAGACAAATAAAGAGTAATAACAATAATATAAAGAAATTATAAAATGTCAACAACAGCAACTAAAGTAACAACAACAAAAATATTAGCAGGTGGAGACCCATCTGTATATCTTCCTGTATTATCAAAAGATTTTAACCCAGTAATTGACGATGTCCTAGACCTAGAAACTAGATTAGATACAGTTGAAGCTGGAACATTTGCAGGTGTAATATCAGGAACATTAGGCACATTTACAGCTGGTGTTTCTAAAGGTACTGCAAATGCAGTTGAATTTACAGTTTTAACAACATTAACCGCAACAGAAATTGTAGGTACAGCAGCAGGTGATATTGGTCATGCTAGTGGAGCAACTTTAGTTACAGCACCAACATCTAGTTATACTCTTGAGTTTGTTTCAGCAGTAGCAATTTATGATTTTGCTACAGCAGCATACACTGGTGGAGCATCAGATTTAGTAATTGCAATTGGATCTGCTGGGGCAGCTATATCTGGAGTAGCTACAATGGCTAATCTATTAGGTGCAGCTGGAGATAAGATAGTATATTTTGTCCCATTAGCAACAGTAGCGGTACCAATGTCAGTTGGAACAGCAATTAGTTTAAGAGGAACTGCTATTACTAATCCAGGAACAGCAGCAGGTGTATTGAGAGTGTATACTACATACAGAAAAATTCTTACAGGATTATAGTAATTAATAATAAAAATATAAACTTATAAAACATAAAATAAAATGTCATTAAACGCAAAAATTAAAAAAACGATAGGTCTTGGAGCAGCAACAGTAGCTTTAACCGCAGATCAATCTGGTTCTGTACAATTATTTGATACAGCTGTTGAAGCTTTTACACTTCCTGAGATTACTCAATTAACAATTGGTATGACTTTTGAGTTCAAAACAACTTTAGCATCAAGTACTGCACAATCTGTTACAGCAGGAGCAGCAGCTGATTTGTATATTGGTGGAGTTAGAATCTGGGATGATACAGCAGCTTATACTGCACCTCAAGCAGTTGTTCTTAAAGCGGATGTATCTAACGATATTATCTTAACAATGAATGGTACAACAACAGGAGGTAAAATTGGATCTTCAGTTAAATTTACAGCAGTATCAGCTACGCGTTGGTTTGTTGAAGGAGATTTGTTTGGGTCAGGAGTGATCGCAACACCTTTCTCTTAATAATTAAAATATTTAATAATAATATATAAAAACATTTAAAAAATAAATAAAATGGTAACACAAAATTCAATAATGAATCTATTAGTAGGTAAAGATGTAGCAAGAACAGCTAGTGCAACAGCATTAGACTTAAATGCTTCTACTTATCTAGCAGATGGAGAAATCGCAGTAGTAGATATATCTGGTACTGTATTAAACACAACAACTGTTCTAACTGCAAATCAAATTAGAATTGTTCAAAGTCAAGGTATTTTACTTCCTAGTATTCAATCTCCAATCATAGAATTGGCTGGTTTGAAATCATATAAAAGTAAAGCTTATACAGCAGCTGTAGCTCAAGTTGATTATATTGGATACAATGTATCTACTAATGCAGGAGCTATTGAAGTTATTAACTCTAATGGATATGAAGTAATGATTCATGATCTAAATTCAGCAGCCTATGGCTCAAATGGAGTTAGTAAGTTTGGTTTTTATGTATCTGATTCAGCAGCAACTCAAGCTGAAATATTTGATGGTATTGCATTAAATTTATATCAAAACACAACTAGAGTAGTTCGTAAACCATTCATTGTAGAACGTGTTGCTAGTGTTATAGCTGGAACAGATACTACTGGAGCTATGGGAACAATTACATTTACAAAAGACTCTAACATCATAACACCGTCAGTAGCAGGGGCTGTAACAGCTTTAGCTAACGGAATTGCTGTTGGGGCTTACATTAAACTTGTTGGTACAGCAGCAACTGATGCAGGAACTATATATAAAATAACCGCATTAGATGGAACTGCAAACACTATTACTCTTGATATTCCATATCAAGGGGTTTCTGGAACATCAGTAGCTGGTCAAGCCGTTGTTTATACAGCAGCTTTATTAAATGGTGGTTCTTTGGGAATTAAATTAAGTGGAATTGCTCCAGTATTTGTTGGTCCAATGTCAACTGAATCTTATGTAAACCGTTGGTCTACTAATCTTCGTAACTTTGGAACAACTACAGCAACTAATGTTACATTAGCGTCTGAAGGTTCTGGAACTTATATTTTAATGGCTTGTTTAGAAGCATTCGTAGTTGGTAATGAAGGATTTAATTCTAGAAATGATATTCCTTATATTTCTCCTAGAGCTTGTGTATTAGCAGCTGGAACTTATCATATCCTTTCATTAGAGTGGGATTCAGTTAAATCTGGAGGTTTATTTAATCAACAAGCTAATTCTAAACAATTGCTTATGGCATTTAACTTTGTTGCTGCTTCTGCTCCAACATCTGTTTTAGGATCTGTAACAGCTGTTCAAGATGTACTTAACGTTTGGATTAACTCTGCAATTGGAGTTGGTACTCTAGCTTAATAGTATAGATTAAAATAATAATACAAATAACTAGGGAGATGAGATTATTCTTGTCTCCCTTTTTAATAACTACTCAATGGCTTTAATATTAAAACACGAAGTTCATGTTGGTGATAACTGTAGAACTCTATACTTCTCTGATACTACTGGATTGTATTCAGCTGGTAATTTAGGTGGATGGAATAATGTAGGAGGAACTGATCCTAATATATTAATATCAGCAGTAACAGAAACTCATATTATTATAACATTACCTGATGGAACAACTGTTGTAGATATATTAGATCCAACAGGATTACCTTCATCTAGTTCAATATTTGAATATGAAATACCTGTATCTGGAATAACTACTGGAGCTGTAATAGCTGATGGGTTATATCAAATAGAATATACTGTAACTGATGGTATAACAGAATATACTTCAGGTAAAAAATACTTTTTATTCACATGCAATGTAGAGTGCTGTTCAGCGCAATTATTTGCTAAAATAGCTACAGCTTCTGACTGTTCATGTGATTCTACTATTATAAAAAACGCTCTATATGTAGGAGCTTTAGTTGAAGGTCTTTTAGCTAATAAAGATTGTGGAAACATAATCAACATAAACAAATTACTTACTAAATTAAATACAATATGTAACTCTACTTCAAGTAATTGTGGTTGTAGTTAATAATATATAAACTCTTTTATACAATAACACATGAGCTGCGGATGCAATAACAGTACAAGTTTACCCATTGGTTTAACAGGGTCTACAGGAACTCCAGGAACTGATGGAATAGATGGAACAAATGGAACAAATGGTGTATCTTTACTATATAATAATATATCTAATGTATCCACCACAGATGGAGCCGCAGGTTTATTTGAATCATTACAGATATATACTTTACCAGCGAATACATTAATTACAAATGGTGATTCACTAGAACTAATGAGTTCATTATCGGTTGATGTTACTACATCTATAGCTTACGTTGAATTATATTTTAATGGAGCATCTGTAGTGCCAACGCCACCAGCTAATTTCAGATTATATCCAGGAACTAAGTACTGTTTATTTAGAGCTACAATATCAAGACAAACTAATACAACTGTATTTATTCAATTTGATGTTGAATTATCAGGAGGCCCTCACTATACAAATACTGGAAGTTATCAATTTCATGTATTAAATGTTCCTGTCAATAGTCTTACTGGAACTACAAATACAATAGCAATATTTGGTGCTGAAACTCCAGCTGTAAATACATTGACTGCACATAATTTAATGATAACAAAATACGTAATATAATGCCTAAAATACAAACATACGATACATATACAATATTAGCCGCAGGTGCAACTAAAACATATGCAGCTACAGATATTATAGATGTTTATGAGATAAATGCTACAGCTGTAGTTTTATTAGCAGATATGATATTTTCTTATTCAGGCACTCCAGCTATAGGTTGTGAGTTTAAATTTCAATATAGTGGAGGTGTTACATCTTCTACAACTACTGGAATAACTGTAACATTCTTTGGTACAGACTTAACAGATGCTCAAGCTCTAGTTCCGTTAATAATATTAGCATATTGGAATGGAGCAGCCTGGGAAATAACAATTATTAAAGATACTAAAAATGATGTAGTATCAGTAACAACATTTGGATCTACAGCTAATGCTAATGGATTAACAGTTGCAACAGGTGGTATATTAAATATGCAACCAGCTAGTGCATCATTTGG
>Ga0070748_1000735_pt1 | contig 15341 bp, 18 predicted proteins | sample VirMetDEL_Nov_12_FD_77015 | JGI IMG/M metagenome (GOLD analysis project Ga0070748, IMG submission 77015) | Aqueous microbial communities from the Delaware River and Bay under freshwater to marine salinity gradient to study organic matter... | ecosystem: Environmental > Aquatic > Marine > Coastal... | reverse complement strand
CTTTAGTAGAAACTGTTAATGCTTTTGACATTGTTGAGAAAATAGTTAATATAGTCCCTGATATAGTATCAGCATTTGCTAATGCTACTGTTCCAAAGTTATCTATTGTTTCTACAACTGCTTTCTCTTCTGCTACAGCAATAGTTTCAACTGCTTCAATTTTAGCTTCTACAACTCCTTCTACAACTTTTAACTCTTCTTCTAAGTTCGCTATAGCTTCTTTGCTTCTTCCATCTTCAGCAGCTTTTTCAAGTTCTAATGCTAATCGTTTCTTCTCTTCAAAAAGAGCTTCAAGTTCTCTAGTTTCTTTTATGTTCTTCTCTAGTTGTTTGACACGTTCTTCTTCAAGATCTATTTCATCTTGTATATCAGCTTGTTTTTGTTTTGCGTCTTTACTATTTTGTATTGCAAACTCTGCACCAATCTTCTTTCTATTTGTATCATTCTCATCATAATAATCACCAAGTGCTATAATACCTTCTTGTTCTTTTTCTAATAATTCAAGTTCTTTTTCTTTAGATCTTATAAGACTTTTGCTACTACTTAATGCAAGTTCTTGTTCTATAATTTCTGCAAGCTTTATATTTAATTCAAGCTCTTCTTCTGCTGAAGATATTGCTTCATCATTAGCTTTTATAGTTTCCTCAATTGCTATACCTTGAGCTATATTCTTTTCTTTAATAAGAGCTATTTGGTCTTCAATCTCAGTAGTAGTATCTTTCTCAACTACAAGGTTTTCTTCAACTATATCTGTAGTATCTTCTGTAACATCTTTTCTATCTTCTTGAGATTTTAAAGTATCTTCTGAAGCTTCTTTGATTTTATCTTGAATACCAAATTGATCTTTGATATAACCTAATAATCCACGATTAGCTTTAGCTATTTTATCATCAATTTCTTTCTGTTTAAGAAGTTCTGCTGTTCTTTTTTCTTCAGCTTGAACTTTCTCTTCACCTAAAACCTTAGCAAGTTTCTTTCTTTCGTCAAAATAGAATTGCTCAATAGCATCTGTATCAGCACCTATTTTATTTGCTGAAGCAATTGCTTCTTGTTCTTCTAAGTTTATAAGTTCTAGTCTTGATGCTGAAGATTTCTCTACTTTGTCAAGCCATTCATCTTGGAAGTCTAATCTTTCTTGCTCTTTTTCTCTAGCTTCTCTACCTTCTTCCTCAACTGCTTCTAATCTTGCTTCTTTTAATACTTCTATTGCTTGAAGTCTATTAGCTTCTTGAGTTGTGTTCTCAAAGCTTAAGTCTTCTAATCCAGCTATTTGATCATCAATAAGTTCTACCTGAGACTTTTCAGATTCAAGTATGTTAAGAATGTCTGCATAACCTTCTTTGTATTTTCTGTTTATTGCTTCTTGAAGTTCTATTTGAGCTTCTTTTCTAGCAAGTATTTCACTTTCAGTTTCTAATAAGTTTCCTGACGCTGTTAAAGATTCTTCTTGCTTATTTACAAGATCTCTCTTTAGCTGTAATTGTTGCTCAGCTTCTTCTGCTAATTCTTTTTCTGCTGTTAGTTGATTATCTATAACAGTAAGATTCTTCTTCATTTCATTTGATAAATCTTCTGATGCTAAACCAATAGATACAACTTCTTCTTCAGTCAATCCTAAGTTCTTCGCTAACTCTTTAACCTGACTTGATGTTTCTGCTAAGTCACCTTGAAAGTCATTTAATTTTAAAGCTTTCTCAACTTTTGAAGCAATTTTAACAAAGTCATCCATCTCATCAGCTGTTTTACCAAGTTCTTTACCTAGATCTCCAAACTGTTCTGTAAGCTTCTCTATGTTTTTATCTTTTGCATGTTTTACTAAAGCTACTATACCTAGTCCTAAAGACGCTACACCTGCAACTGCTAATACAATTGGGTTTGCTGCTAAGAATGCCATTGCTGTAGATAGTCCAGCTATTGCTGTTGTTGCTGTTCCAATTATCGCTATAACTGGACCAATTGCTGCAACTACTGCGGCTGCTACTAATATTGTAGTCTTTTGACCTTCAGTCATATCAGAGAATTGTTCAACTATACCTGATATTACTTCTACACCAGATTTTAAAACTGGTAGTAATATTGTTCCAAACTCAACACCTAAATCTTTTAAATCTGCTGTTAGTTTTGCTGATTGAAAAGCTGCTGTTTCTTGATTCTCTTTGAATGAAGCTACTGCGTCTGATGATTGATTGTAAGCAAGTTTAAGAGTTGCTTGACCCTTTGCTAATAATAATTCTTGTCCTGTTAATTTTTCAGTTCCATCTAAAAGTAATTGTCTTTTAACTGCTTCTTCTGATATAACAATACCAAGACCTTTAAGTGCATCTCTTTCACCTGTTAAAGCACTGGTAATAGATTTAGACGCTTCTGCGACTGGAACACCATTGTAAGCTGCTAAAGAAGCTGCTAATACTTGTGTGCTTTCTGCTAATTCTAATGCTTGTATCGATGTTGCACCGAAACCTTTTAATAAGTCTCCTGTAAATGCAAGTAAGGCAGTTGCTTCTGATTTGGCAAGACCAAACTCTGTGTTTAATCTTTCTACAGCAGTTGCTGCTTCATCCCCAGCACCTTCAAATGCTTTAGCGAACTTTTTGCTTGATACTTCAAAGTCTGCCGCAACTTTAAGTGACACAGCCGCTAAACCTAATAGTGGAGCTGTTAATTTTAACGATAGTTCTTTACCAACTTTGCTAGCTTTGCTACCAAAATCTGCCATCGCTTGATTTGCTCCTCTCAAGTCTTGTTGGAAATCGCTGTCTTCAAGCCCTACGCTGAATATTAATTCTCCTAAATTTAAAGCCATCTATAGACCTCCTATAGCTTATTTATTTTATTTGTTAATTCTGTGATTTGTTTCTCATAGAAATTCTTCTCAGGTTTTGTTTGTGCTTTCTTTAAATTTGCTTTTGCACTAGCTCTATCACTTTTTAACATTGCTAATTCAAATGCATTTTCAACTGCCTGTACATCTCTATCCATGAAAGATTCTAAGTATTTATTCTCAGCTTCCATTTTAGACATTCCAGGCGATATTGTTACTATTCTTTCTGTAGGTAATTGAGACATTAAGTCTTGCAGTTGATCTTCTGAATATTCAGTTAATGCTTCTGATTGACTTATATTGTATTCTCTTTTTAATATACCATAAGTTTTTTGATAACTATATTTCCAATTTATTAATTTGCTTTTTTGGTTCTCGGACTTTTCTTCGCTTTTTTTTTATCTTCTAGTCCCATGATAAAGTTTATGGCAAATGCTATTGATTTCTGAGAGAAGTTATTAAGTAACTCATCCTCATCAAAGTCTTTGTAACCATTAGATTTCATTGTAAAAACTATTAAGTCTAATCCACATTGAGCAGCTTCTTTAGCTAAGTCTGAATAGCTATTAATTGTAGCCATATCTTCTTCTGTAATTATTCCACCTTCAGTTGCCTTTTTTTGAACATCTATAAACTTATGTAACTCTACAACCATATCTTTATTGTATTCAGCCCATCTTACGTAATAAGTTCTGTTTATAATTGCTGGAACAAAGCTAACATCATATTCTTTACCAGAGTCTGATATTAATGTTCTTCTTTCTTTTGCTGTTTGATTTTGTATTGATAAATCATAAATATTTTTCATCTTCTTTTCTCTCCTGAAAATTCTTTTATTTAAAGACGTTATTGCCTTTAGTATTATCTTTACCAAAGCTGATAAAGATTTGATAAGATATAATTGTTGTATAAATTGTTACTATTATTACTCTATACTAATAAAAAAAGGGAATCTGTATTAGATTCCCTTACGTTTAATTTAATACAGTATTATCTACTGTATCAATCTTCTTCTTTTTATACGAATAATGAAGCTGCTACACCAAACTCTTTACTGTTTAGTTGATCTCCATCTGCTCTATTTGTATCTTTCTTTGCAGAGAATGTTAAGTCCATTGTAATTGGCTCAGCTGAGTTCTCAGAACCGAAACCATGACCATCAGCACCATCAGAACTACATTTGTAGAAGATGAACTGGTTGTAAGTTCCATCGTCATTAATTACTTCAAAACCGATTTCGATAGGAGTAATTGTTTTAACTCCACCTCTTGTAAGCTTTGTGCTTCCTACTGGTGTATAATTATATACTAAATCAATGTCTTGTGCTTCAACTGTTACAGTTGCACTATCAACGATTGCTATTCCCCAACCAACATTAGGTAAGAATACCATATTGTAATCAGTTCCATCAACTAAGGCACCATCTACAGAACCTGTTACAGAAGTCATTGATGGCTCTGTTAAGTCTCCGTTTTGATTCTCTACTAGAACTATCTCGTCAAATAACCATGCTCCACTTGCTATATTCTGAGTAGCACCTACAACTGGTGTTCCATCTATGATAGTCTTAGTGTATAATCCACCTGTGATATCATATATAAACTCTGGGTCTAATACTCTACCACTTGAAATTGAAATTGTAGCTGTTTCGTTTGCTACTTGGTCTTGAACGTCACCAACATCATCAAATGAAATTGTAGTAACTTCTGTGTTCTGTGTATAACTTGCTCCGTTTGCGAAAACAGCTTTAGCGAAAGGTGCTCCTGATCCATAAGGTCTATAACCGAAGAAAGTAGGTTGAGCTAGTAATGTATCTAGATCCGTATTTGTAAAATTTGCCATTTTAAAATCTCCTTGATTTTAATAGATTACTTTTCTTAGTATATCTATATTTTAATTTTATTTATATATTATCTTACCCATTTAATATCAAATATTACTGGGTAATGCCATATATCTCCATCCATATCATAAGTTGCTCCAAGATCAGAGTTCATTACGAATATTAAAGGTTTTTCATCATACCAACCAGCTAAGCCTAATAAAGCTTTAATAACTTCTTCTTTATATACTTCTGCTTGGTAAATATCTTTGTCCCAAATATCAAACTGATATTGTGATACACTTGTTCCATCTGTGAAGTTAGCTCCAGGCGATGGTAATAAAAAGAAGGTTAATAAACCATCTCTTGCACTTTTGTCTTCATTAGCAAACCCAGCATAAATGTTAGGTATTGTTATATCAACTGAAGTGTCTAATATATTATATATAATCTGTGTTAATGTCATATATTCTCCTATATATCAAAGCTATCAATAGTTACGTTATAATTCTTATTTGAAGGTGCTAATCCATTTAATAAAATAGATCTAAAAGCTGGAAGACTTTTATTAAACCCTCTTCTCATATAAGGATTTGCAGATTGTTTCCAAGTTCCTCTCTCTACATATGAAGCATATGGAGTATCATTGATAAAATTTACAGTATCTTTATCAACATTATAATCATTACCTGATTGTAACCTTCCAGTTAATACAGGAGTTTCTGATTTAATATTTGCAACTCCTATTTTACCTATCTTAGTTAATACATTTGCTTTGTTTTTAGTATAACCAGTTAAGAACTGATCAATTTCAGTATGAAACTTTACTGATATAGCTCCCATTATGTATTCCTTGTTACTAGTCCAATAGAGAAGTGATGATTTAAGTTGTTAGTATTCTGAAGTGATACTGTGTCGTATTCATTTCCATCAACTACTATATAATCGCCAAGAACTATTGGAGTATCTACAGAACAATATAAATTCTTTTCTATTGCAAATTGCTTCTTACCAAAGATTGCAAACCTTTGTGATGTTGGTGTAAATATAGCACATCTGTAAGTTGTTAAGTCTTCAGTATAAGTTGTTAATAATCTACCATCAACTTTAGCTTCCAATCTAGTAAAAACTGTAAAGTCTGTATTATATCTACTTTCAATCATTATAAAGTCCTCATCATTTTGTATCTATTTAATCCAGTTGTTATTTCTTCTGGATAACCACTTTTGTTATTATCTGTATATGATTCTGACCAAGCATCTAATGATTGAGACTTAAGACCTTGTGTCTTATCTCTTGTCATTACATCATATCCTATCATTCTACAAGCTATATAAGTTATATAGTCATCATAATCAAGTAATGCGATTGAAGCTGTGTCTGTTCCATTTCTGAGTTTCTCTTTTACAGTTATTTCATTATCTGAAGCTTTTGCTGTAATAGTATAGAATCCGTTATTTCTAGTTGATTGAACAATTACAATGTTATCTTCTATCTCAAAGTCTGCAAAAGAGTTTGTAGTAGAAGTTATTGTCTTTAGTGTTGAATCAAATGTGAAAGTTCCAGAAGTAAATACATTTGTATCATTATAGATTTCATATCCCTTATTACTTTTATCTTTACATCTTCCAGAAAACTTTGAACTAGAATAACCAGTTGAAACTAAATTTTCTGATAAGAAGTTATTGTTTGTGTATTCATGAACAAATTGCTCTGTTGTTGGTATTCTCAATTCTATTAAAGCATCATAAGTTGCTACTGTTATAGAATTAAATGCCTTAACTTGTTCTAATGTGCATATTGCCATTTATCTATTCTCCTTAAATTGGTGTTACATTTGCTGATTCAATTGTACTTCGTCTTCCGTCATATCCAACCCAATAAGCATTAACCTTGTATTCAACTCCAGTAACTAGACCATTGACGGTCACTCCTACTGAATCTTTATCAGTTAGTATCTTTTGAACAACTAATTTGTTAGTGACATTTGAATAAATATCTACAACAAAGTTTGCCATATCTGAAGTTTCTGCTGGTGTTTGTAAATCCCAAGAAACTATAATAGATTCTGTTCCTGCTACTGCTGAAAAGTTTCCTAAGTCAATAGGAACTGATCTCTCTTGAACTAATACACCTTGCAACACTGATGTTACACTATCAGTTGCGTTCTCTGTATAACCTCTAGCTTCAAAGTCAGTTCTTTCTCCAACTTTAATTGGAACGTTTGAAACAACTTGAAATGTTGAATTAAACAGATTCCAGTTTGCTTGAACTCTAAAAGGTGGATCTATTAAACCTAAATCTTCAGCAGCTTTCCAATTTCTAGCAACAACATATAAATTTGTTTTCCTTCCACTAAATGAAGAGATATCAATACTTTCTGCTAAGAATGAATGACCTACTGCTATAGTTACAAAAGCTTGCTGAGTTTGATTTCTTTCGAAATTACCATCAGCAATATAACTATAAATTGGTGATGTTGTTCCAGTTTGAGTAACTTCTACATTACCTACTAATCCTCCACCACCTATAATAGACAATCTGTTTATTCTAAGATATTCATATATAGTACTAACTGGAGTTGTTCCATTTAACTGAACTAATTCTTCTTGTAACTTCCAGTGTTTATCTAAACCTTGTATTATCATTGTTTGCGTATTATCAGCAATATTATCTGAAACAGCATCCATAATGTATGCTTGATCTGGATAAATATATAAACCTGGTTGTTGAACAGAACCTTTCCAAACTGTAGTTGGTGTTGTTGAAACATTACCTTCTCCAAACTTCCATAGTTTCTCAACTCTGTCAATTCTTCCTAATGCAACATCGTATTGAAAGTCGTTCATTTGTTTTACGTTCATTAATGCTCCTAATATTTAGTGGTTAAACTAATAACCACTATTGTTCTCTCCTAAAAGATGAGGTGACACAGAACAGGAGAGAAAGCCTATGCCACCTACTATTTTACTTTTTAATTACAGTTTTAGCTTTAACTACTTTCTTAGCTTCTGTTTGTAAAGCTCTTAATTCCTCAAGTTCTTTCTTCTCAGCTACTTCTATAGCAATCTTTTTAGCTTCTGCTTCTGGGTGTTCTGTCTTAATAAAGTCTGGATCTAGTATTAATCTATTGAATAGATCTTCATACTTTAATCTTTTACCTTTCATTGTTTCATTGTCTATTTCAAAACTTAGACCTGTTTTTGTATTTTTAAACCACTGCATATTTTTCTCCTGTTTTTCTAAAAAAAAGAAGGCCGAAGCCCTCTCTATTGTTTATTGATTATTACTGATTAGGCTTTGTTGAAAGTTCCTAATGCAATACCTTTGGATTGAACTAATTTACCACCGTATAGATCTAGTGATTTAATAGCGTCTGCAAATCTACCTTCTGGCTTGTAAGCTACAACTTCTTGTAACTGAGTAGCAAGAGTAATAGCTTCGTTAGTTCCGAACATTACTTTGTACTTAGTTGCTGCAGTATTTACAACGTTGTTAGAAACATAAATTGTAAAACCTGCGATTTGACCGATCATACCATTTACTTTGATTTCGTCACCTAATTTAGAAGCTGAAGTAAATTCTGTAGAATCTAGTAACATTTTCTTCATCCATGGTGCGATTACTGCCCATCTACCAACAGTTGGAACATCTGCTTCATCTAGTAAAAGACCAGCTTGTGTAATTGTTTCATAAATGTTTGCTGGTGTAAGAACAAGAGGAGTTGTATCATTTCCAAGACCTACGATCATTGAAGCATCAACACCAGTATATAAACCAGCGATAAATGCATCTTTAGCTTCTGCTAGTGCATAAGCAGCTCTTTCCATTGCATGATTCATTAACTTAGGAGTTTGCTGTGCTTTATCAACGTCATCTATTTGGAAGTTAATTGCTTTTGCTTGATCAATTACCAATGCTTGAGTTGTATCTGTTAAAGCTTCTGCTCCTGCTAAATCTGCGTTCTTAGTATAATCACTAACTGTTATATCACCTAATTGGTTAATATGAACTGTGTCACCCATTGCTGAGATATCACCTTCGTAGTCAGTATTTACAATATTACCAAATACTAATGCTTTGTCTTGATAATCAAGAACTTTTGATGCCCATACTTCTGGGATGAAATTATCTATTGCCATTTCTTTTTTTCCTTTTCGTATGATTCTATATCATACTATTTTAATTTATTTTTAAATAAAAGATATTTTAATATCCGTTGATTAAACCCTTTTTAGCAAGTTCTCTAATCTCGTCTCTTGACATACCTTTTAAATCTTTCATTTCATATTTAGTCTCTTTATCCCCACCAGCCTTTGGAGGTGTTGTATCAAAAGATCCTTTTATTTTTCCATCTATGGCTTTTGTTATAATATCATTTGTGTATTCATAATCTGCAATCATATTAGCTTCTGCTTCTGTTCCGAAAACAGCATATCTATCTGCTCTACTTTGATCCATTCCGATTTCCTTAGCTTTCTTTCTAAGTGAATCTTTTAAATCTCTGCTTAACAATTCTTTCTCTCTGGTAGAATTTCTTTCCTCAAGTTCTCTCACTTTCTTTTCAAGTGGTGATTCTTCTGGATTAAGTTCTTTCCTTAGCTCTTCTCTGATAGATTCTCTTTCAGCTTCAAGTTTTGTTGCATTGTCTTCTTTATAAGCCATTGCCCATTTACCTTTTTCTGCATTTATGAAGTCTATATATTCTTGACTACCAACTACCAATGATTTCTCAACAGGTAATTTATCTGTATTTTCCATGTTATTATTCCTTCAGCCATTACTCTTAAGTATTGCTTAATGTTATATTTATTTTATGCTCGCAAGCATTTGTTTGTTTTATTAAGAACTCGCAAGCCTTAATTCTGTATTAATGTTATTAAGCAAAAAACTCGTAAGTCATGCCTTTATGTTTGTTAGTTTCTTTTACCTTTACTTTAGACAAAAAACACTTTTTAAGTAAATTTCTTCTAAGTTCAAGGAAACTATTATCCAATAAATCATCATCAACAAAGTACTCATACTTTACTAAACTTGGATCCCTGAATTGTTTTGTTATATTTGTATCCATTTTATGTCTCCTATATTTATCTTTACAATGTTACACAATTACACTTTAAGTGAGGTCTGTGTAACATTGTAAGTTATTATAGGTTCTCTAAATCGATTACTCCATTTTCTTTATCTATTAACTCAAGTTCAAGTTCAGCATCAGATACGATTTCATTTGGAAGGAAATTTAATAGTGTTTGTTTAGACACAACTCCAACTAAGTTCTTAACTGTTTCTGTAATTGTTTTATAATCTTTAGGTAAGTTTCTTTTACCATCAACTTTTGTCTTATAACTATCAAACGTTTTTGTTCCACTGCTCAATACTTGGTTTATCAACTTCTGTCTTTGTTGTAACCCTGCATAGAAATAACCATCTATCATTGCTGCTTTAAACTCTAATCCCATTATCTTATATTTAATTGCAATACCTGAACTGTTACCAGCGAATGATTCATCTGAGAAATCTGGAACTTTAATTGTTGAATAATAAAGATTCTCAAGTCTATCTGCTAAGTCATTATAGAATGCGTTTATACTTGTTAAGTTCTTTTCTAAATACTCAGGCCATTTCTCAAACTCATCTAAGTCATCAATTATCTTAGAGTCTTTAAGTTTGGTTATAAAGTTTGCATCTACTTTTCCAGGAAGTAACATAACTAATGCGTTGAATCTATCTATCTCATTTACTGATTTACTTAATAGATTATCATGAGCATCTATGATTTCTTTTTGTGCTTCAAACAATGGCTGTGAGTTTCTATCACTTTTATAAACTGCTAATGGAACTGATGTATAAGGATAAACTGTATCACCATCTTCATTACGCATCCAGAAATCTTTCTTTTCGTTATCTTCTATCTTTACGAATGATTGCATAAATCCAGCGTAGTAAGCATCTGCATGTTTAATACCTGCTGTATCATTCCAAAATCTAATTGCTGTTGATAAAGCTTTCTTAATGCTGTTATCATATACTAATACAATCTCTCTGTTATCAATCATTGTAAATTCTGGTGTTAATATTCCACTTTCTAAATCTAAATCATCTGATACCCAAAATAGTTCGTATGATTCTCCTTGACTTAGTGACTGTGAATATAACTCAGATGTTTCAAGGTCTGCGTCATTGTGATTGTATATTCTTTTATTTAATGATTTATATTCATCTAGTTTTGCAGTCTCTTGATCTGTAAGATCTAATTCTGCAACATAATTCATTTGAATGTTTCCTACAGTTGCTGCATAACCAGTCATATCTTCTACTGCTGATTTAGCTAGAGGAACTGGTATTCTATTGTCAGGAGTCTTTGCTATTGGTTGCTTATATATTGTAGGATTCTTCCCTAAAACATATGCTTCATTCTCAGATATCCTTTGTAGCTTTCTTTTCTGAACTAATTCATATCTTTGAATATCATTACTGTCTAATATCATTTTTTATTTTCCTTTAAGCCATGATTTAAAATTTCTAAAGCTTATCTTTGTATTTTTACCTGTAGTTGGGTTTGTTCCAACTTCTATAGTTTTATCTTTACCAACTGGAACTAATACGACAACTTCTCTATCATTTACGTCCCACTTAGATACTCCACTATTCCCAGGGACTTTAACAAGAACTCCGCCTGGATATGTAAAGAAACCATTGCTATCTTCTATTTGACCATTAACCTCAATTGATTGTTCTCGAGTTACTGAATCTATTATAGAAACTATCTGTCTTTTGAAATCTTCTCCAGTTTGCTGTAACTCTAATGAATTTGCATATGCTCCTGCATTCATATTTCTATTAGCTTCTGTTCTACTAATTCTTATAGCATTATTAACAGATACGTTCATTTGTTTAATGATTTTAGTTTCCATTTGTTTAGGTGTTAATCCTTGAGATATTCCATTCTGTATAATGTTGCTTATACCTTTTCCTGTTAGTTGATTGTTCTTAATTAATATATCTGTTAGCTTTCCATACTTAGGTAAGAATTGACGATCACTTATACCATCTGCTATTCCTAATACAGAAGCTTTCATTTTGCTTTTGCTAACTTTGTTTATAGCTTTATTCTTTGTGAAGAAATTAGCTAAGTATTGTTGCCTGTAATAATTATTTGTGAAAGCTAATTCAGAACTTTCAATTAACAATTTATCTATCTTTTTCATAGACTTAGCAATTATATTATTTACTTGTCTCTTAAGTCTTCTAAGTCTGTTACCTTTTGTGAGTTCAAATAAATAGTCGTCTGGATTTATATTAGACAGATAATCATTATAGACTTTTGCAACTTTTACATTTGTTTCATCTAAGACTTTCTTATACTCTTTGATTACTTTTTTATTTGATAAAGCAACATCTTTTTCAGTTAGTTTATAAGCTTCTTCTGATGCTTGTTCTAAAGTCATTTTATCTCCTTCTATATTATCTTTACAACTATATAAATAGAAAAACCACAGGATTTAAATTGCTGTGGCTATTACTCTCTTTTCTATTCTTTTTTTTCTTTAAGCATCTAGTGAGAATCGAACTCACGTCTAAACATTGGAAGTGTCCCATAATTATCCGTTATACTATAGATGCGTTTTTTAAGCCAGCTCTCGGGATTGAACCGAGGACCTATTCCTTACAAGGGAATCGCTGCTACCACTGAGCTAAGCTGGCGTTTATTTGTACGTTTCCTGAAGGACTCGAACCTTCAACCCCAAGTTTAACAAACTTTCGCTCTGCCATTAGAGCTAAGGAAACATGTATTGTACGACTCGTAAGGGAATCGAACCCTTATCGTCGGAGAGACAATCCGAAATCGTAGCCATTAGACCAACGAGCCATTTTTATTATCGGAGATGAAAGAATCGAACTTTCGTCAAATGCATCCAAGGCAAACATGCTACCACTACACCAATCTCCACTGTACTGCTTTTACCTTTACATATCTCATATATTACTATATAACATTAGATACGTCACGTTAAACCAAAAAAAACCTTAGTCGGTTTGACTAAGGTTTGTGTATTATAATGTTTTAGCTAACTTCTTTAAATCTGCTAACTGTAAGTTAATGTATCTAATAACTGATTGATCTACATAACTATCAAATACTTTATCATCTGCTATAATGTTACTATCTATTAAGTTTATAATATTCTGTTTATTCTCTGACATTTTATTTACCTTCTCTTACTAAGTTATAGTTTGTGTATTCTTTATATGTGATTCTTTTAATAGTTCCGTTTATCTTTGTGTAGTATTCATTCTCTGAATCTCTAAACCATACATCACCATTTGCATGTTTTGTATTAGCTTCTATTATCTTTAATCTAGTTTCTTTACTAACTGTTTTACCTTTATGAAACTTAGATACAGCATCTCTTTTTTCCTGAGTCATAACTCTCTTTTGTGAATCACTCATCTTCTTTTTAGTTGCTGCTGATCTTGTAGAACCATGTAAATGCATGTGATCTTGAACAGTCATATATTGTAAGTTGCTTAAGTCATTGTTCTCTTTGTTATCATCAATGTGATGTACTACATAACCTTTTGCTAACTCAACAACCATCTCAGTTTGATAAACATATCTATGAAGTAATTTAACTTCTCCACCTTTTCTATTTCTATAGTAACCTTGAACGTCTTTATAAAATATTAATCCATTGTAACTTACTTGCTTCTCATTTAATCTTACTAATTCTTTTTTCATCATCTTTTTTTCCCTTTCTATACTTAACTTGACAAGTGCTGAAAAAAGGGTAATTAAGAATCTCATTCCTAAATCCCTTTCAGTATTATATACGATTCGGGATTTATAAATCTCATGTTAAAAATTAATAAAGTTTGAAAGTTGTTGAACTCATTTCTGTTTTGTTTCCTGCTAAATGCATAACACCATAAACCATTGCGTCTAAAGCATTAGGTGATTTCTCGTTCTTACCACCACAATATGAAGTCATCTCATGCTCTAAGATTCCAAGTCCTGAGCAATGATGAACCTTCCCTTGTTCATATAAGGCCACTACAGGTTCTGCTCTTAAAGCTTTCCCTTTCTTAGCTCTTACTGATTTAATAGCTACACGATTATCTATCGTCTTAATCAAGCTATCTACAATGTCTCCACCGTAATTGCTCTCATACAACACACAGTTTGCATCATACTTATAATATAAGCTGATTGCTTTCTTAACCCACTCTGAAGGACTACATATCTTTGTTGCATCTTCTAATATACAATATTCATCAGTCTTCTCAAACCTTCCTACAACCATTATGCCACAGGCATCACTTGTAGAGTTTGAGGAACCAGATGGGTCAATTGAAACAACAATCTTATCAAACGTTCTGTCCATATTGGAATATATTTCAAGTTCTCTTTCTGCTGGAACTTTCTTAATATGCTCATACTTAAATAAAGCATCTTCTCCAGTTTCTTTTATGTTTCCTTCCCAAATATTTAAATACTTAGGATAATTTTTTTGTTTATCATATTCCATTTCTTCTTTAAGAACTTCTGGAAAGTATGGATTATCTGGATAGTTTAGTTTAGTTACATAAGCTCTTGGATGATTATTTGTTATAAAATTATCAAAGCACCAATCATCTAATTTGTCTGGGTTGAATGCAATTAAGAACTTAGAGTTATCAGTTCTGATTGTTGGTATTAATGCTTCCCAAGCTTTTTCACTTAGTTCTGTTGCTTCATCTACAAAAACTAAATCTATTCCTTGAAGTGATTTAAAAGACTGATAGTTTTTAGCTCCATAAAATAAGAACTTGGAACCGTTCTTACACTCTAATGTATGTTCAGTAATATCGAAATAATCACTAATATTCATCATATCAATTACATCTTTTAGAATCTGCAAAGAACTTTCACTAATCTTACTTTGTGTTCCTCTAACTGCTAAAATTCTACTTCCTGGGTTTTGTATTGCATATATAATACACAAAGCTCCCATTTGAAAACTTTTACCAGAACCTCTTAACGGCCACCATATGCAACGGTGTATCTTAAATTTTTTTCATATCCTTCTAAAATTGTTGGGTGTATATAAAATTTTGTCTCGCTCATATAGTGGCTACCTCCTTAATCCAATGTAGTTTTCCTGCTGTAAATGTTTCTTTCTTTAAAGCTCTATGTAATGAGCCTTGAGAAATATTTGTTTCTATAGATGCTTGTCTAACACTTTCATATATTATATCTGTTTCAACACATCTTATAGATATCGAATGAATGTTTTCTTTTCCACTTCTTCCCATGCTTTTCTTAGTTGCTTCTGAATATATATTTGTTTTATTCTTATTCCAAACTGGAGCGTTATGCATATTTTTAACTCTTTGTTTCTTTTCTTCAACTGATAATGAGTCACAATAACTCTTGGTAGCTTTAGACATCTTTTCTAACGTTTCATCAGAAAAACAGTTTTCAACTCCCTTATTCCAAACTGGAGTATTATGCATACCTTTTGTAACTTCTATTTTCTTTTCTTCAGTCAATGAATTATAATAATCAGTATGTTTTTTTGACATTATTTCTTTATTTTCTTCTGTATGACGATACCCAATAGTTCCTTTACTTCCACCAATTGTTAAATTGTATCCGCTGTTATATGAATCAAATTTATTAATATAATATATTTCAAGTTCATTTAGCTTTTTTATTAT
>Ga0070748_1000733_pt1 | contig 15352 bp, 8 predicted proteins | sample VirMetDEL_Nov_12_FD_77015 | JGI IMG/M metagenome (GOLD analysis project Ga0070748, IMG submission 77015) | Aqueous microbial communities from the Delaware River and Bay under freshwater to marine salinity gradient to study organic matter... | ecosystem: Environmental > Aquatic > Marine > Coastal ... | reverse complement strand
TCTTCTACCATTACTACAAGCAATACAAGAAGATGAGTTTTCATTTCAGTAATGAGAATTGTCACATTGTAGACAATGTAGTTTGTGAGGTTCCTTGTGAAACTAAGTGGAGTAAAACACAGCCTAACTTAATAATGAGAGGATGGGCTTCTGGATACACTATTGTTGATAATGTCGTAAAAATATATTAATATGGCAATAAGAAAAGCTAATAAAGTTTTTGCAAGAATAGGTTTTGAAGACCTAGTTGTACCTATTTCAGATTCTGGTAAAGTTTTAAGCAGTGAGGAAACATATCTAGTTGGTCATGAAGATGAGGATGGTGAGGAGTGCGAAGAAGATGGTACTTATTTGGATCAAAAAATTTTGACAGAATGATAGAGGACCACAATCTTAGGTTAACGGAACAACAGTACAGAGACTTAGAAATACCATCGTATTCAATGTTGGCGTCGATAGAAAAACAAGGGGTTGATGTCATTAATGGTGTCAAATCAATGTTTAATCTAAAGTTTGGAAGCTTAGTGGACGTAATGTGCTTTGAACCAAATAGAGTTAAAGAATTGTTCTATCAAGGTGGCGCGGTAAAAGCACCAACATCAACACATAAAAAAGTTGTTGACGATGTTATAGAAAAAGTTTTATCTAGCAAAAACAAAGCTCCTCAGTCAGGAGTATTGAAAAGAAGAGAAATAGCAGTAACAGATGATCTGTCTTTGTACAGAACTCAGATAATCAACTCAGCTATCAAGAATCAGGTATTAAAGACCTATTCTGATGAAAAGAAGTTTGATACAATTGTTGCTTCCAGTTCTTTATATTTTAAAGACAGAATCTCTTCAATAGGTAAGAATTTAATAAAACCTGAAATGTGGGCTTTAGCCTTAGAGACAGTTAAAACTCTTAAACATCATAAATTTTCTGCTAAATATTTCAACCACAGAACACCTGGAGTTGATATAATTTATCAGTTTAAGTTTGATACAAATGTGAATAATAGGAGGGTTAAAGGAATGCTTGATTGCTTAATTGTTAATCATAACGCTAAAGTTATAATACCTGTTGATTTAAAAACAGGAGAGGCTCCGGTAAAGGATTTTCCTATGCTATACTTACAGCATAGGTATTACATACAGGGAGCTCTATACAGGGAGGCATTAAAATCGATAGTAAGTAATGATTTTGATTTAACTAATTATGTAGTTAAACCATTTGAGTTTTTATATATATCAAAAGGTAATCCATATAAGCCAATGATATTTGTGGTTGAAGATCCAATGCATAATTCAGCATTAATTGGATTCACTGATAGATATGGTTATGATTATAGAGGTGTATATGATCTACTTGAGGATTATTATGATTGCACGGAAAGTGGATTTTGTGATTATACCCAAGATGAAGAGGCGAGTAAAGGTAGAGTAATAATGGATAATTTATTGTAGATGAGGAATATAAAGCTTAATGTTAAACCAACAAAAAGTTCAACATATATGCTTCCTTTTCTTGATAGCCAAGTTAATTTCAAATATAAACATTTGATATTAAATAGCTATATATATTATGATGATAACGATGAATTATTTTGTATATTGTACAATTGGAGTAGTGATCCTGAATTCTTGAAATTCGAAGGCAAACTGATGGAGCATCACCTTTATGATAGTCATGATGACTATAATGATAAGGTTGTTTACAAATTTAGATTATCTAGAGACATGGTTATTGGAAAAAACTTGTTCCTGAAAGGGGATTACAAGAGCTTCTCTGACGACCATAAAAATAGTATTGTTAGTTATCTAACTGAGAAAAAAGTTGGAAATTTAAAGAATATTATAGAAATCTTAAGTGTTGACAGTGATAGGAATTCATTAGCCCCGGACAAGGAGTTAGAGACGTTCCTAAAACATGTAACAATAACAGAAAGTAAACCAGAAGATTTCAAGTATGAAGGTAATTAAGAGAAATGGAAGAGCTGTAAATTTTAACCCTAGCAAAATTACAGCAAGATTAAAGTCTAGGAAAGGAGAGTTAAAAGTTGACACAGATCAAATGGCTATTGCAGCTATTGGTCAAATGGCCGACGGAATGAGTACTGAGGAAATTGATACATTGTGTATTGAAATAGCCGCAAGTAAAGTTCCAAAACATCCGGATTATAGTAAATTAGCCGCTGGCTTATTCGTAACACAATTAAGAAAAGGAACACCAGACAGCTTTAGTGAAGCTGTAGAGAAAATACAAGAGGAAACTAATGTATTGTCCGATGAATTTGTTTCTTTTGTGTTGAAAAATAAGTCAGTTTTAAATAAAATGATAATTCAAGACAGAGACTTAACCCATAGTATTTTTGGGTTAAGAACTCTTGAAAAGTCATATCTACTGAAAGGTAGTAGTGATAATATTATCGAAAGACCACAATACATGTGGTTAAGGACTTCTATAGAGGTAACAGGATTTGATATTAATGAGATTAAATCCACCTATGACATGATGAGTAAAAAATACTACACTCACGCTACACCAACTCTGTTTAATTCAGGAGCAAAATTATCTCAATTGAGTAGTTGTTTCTTGTTAGCAAATAAAGGTGATAGTATCGATGGATTATTTGATACAATGAAGGATGTTGCTAGGATATCTAAGTTAGCAGGAGGTATTGGGCTTCACGTCCATGACGTAAGAGCTAAGGGGTCTCATATTGCAGGTACAAATGGTAGGTCTGACGGCCTTTTACCAATGATGAAAACCTATAATGAGATTGCTAGATGGATTAATCAAGGAGGTAAGAGAAAGGGTAGTTTTGCTATATATCTCGAACCTTGGCATGCGGATGTTTATGACTTCATAGACTTAAAGAAGAATCACGGGAAAGAAGAGATGAGAGCTCGGGATCTTTTTTATGCTTTATGGGTTAATGATGAATTCATGGAGAGAGTTAGGGATGATAGAGATTGGCATTTATTTTGCCCAAACATTTTAAAGAAGAATGGTATAGTTCTTCAAGACCTTGTTGGGGATGAATTTAGTTTTCATTATGACAGAGCTCATTCAATGGGTTTAGCAATTAAAACTGTTAAAGCTAGAGATCTGTGGGAAAAAATATGTTTGTCTGAAATGGAAACAGGAGTTCCTTATATTGGTTATAAAGACAGGGTTAACAAGTCTTCTAATCAAAAGAACCTTGGAACAATAAGAAGCTCTAATCTATGTATTGAAATTAATGAGTATTCTGATCCTGACGAACAGGCTGTGTGTAATTTAGCTAGTATAGCCTTACCTATGTTTGTTTCAAAGGTTAGAGGTAAGTTTATATTTGATTATGTTAAACTTAGAGGGGTTACAAGACAGGCGGTAAGGAACCTGGATAATGTCATTGATGCTAATTATTATCCTACTCAGGAAACTGAAATTAGCAATTCAAGACATCGCCCAATAGGATTAGGAGTGCAGGGATTAGCAGATGTCTTTGCTAAAATGAAAATAGCTTTTGATAGTCCTGAAGCAAGGGCTTTGAATAAAGATATCTTTGAGCACCTGTATTTCTACGCATTGCAAGCTTCTACTGAGTTGGCTCGAGAAAAGGGGGAATACAGTTCCTTTAGAGGATCTCCAGCTAGTGAAGGTATATTGCAGTTTGACATGTATGATGAAGAGCCTGATCTTAACCCGGAATTGAATTGGAAAGCTTTAAAAGAATCTATTATTCATGATGGATTAAGAAATTCTTTATTGCTAGCAATGATGCCAACAGCATCTACATCTCAGATACTTGGAAATAATGAGGCGTTTGAGCCATTCACAAGTAATATATCCACAAGAAGTACTTTAAGCGGAACATATGTTGTTATTAACGAACACTTAGTTCATGATTTAGAGGAAATTGATATGTGGACTCCTGAGGTAAAGAATGCTTTAATGAGAGACAATGGGTCCGTAATGAACCTTCCTCTCCCTACTGAGATTAAGGATAGGTACAAGACTGCTTATGAACTGTCTATGAAGACTATTATTGATATGGCTGCAGATAGACAAAGGTTTATATGTCAAGCTCAATCAATGAATCTGTTTGTAGCAGAACCAGATTTAGGTAAAATGACGTCTATGCACATGTATGCATGGAAGAGTAAACTTAAAACTGGAATGTATTACCTCAGAAGTAAACCCGCGGTAAATGCCACTAAGTTCACAGTAGAGGTGGAAAGAAAGAAAGAAGAGGAGATCACATTAGAAGAAATAGATCCAAGTGACTTTAAAGCAATGATAGAGAAATCTAGAAATGCAGTTGAAGATGACGAGGATTGTGTTATGTGTGGATCTTAAAATAGTTATAGGGAGTTATCGCTCCCTATAACAACTAAAGATAAATATTAATTAAAAAAATAAAAATATATGATTTTAAAGAGAAGATCAGTAAAAGATCTTGATATAGGTGATTTCTGCAGTCTTAAAGAGATTGTTAAGCTTAATCTGCCATTAAGAATTGACTCTGCATCTAGAGTTTCTCACGGAATGATAGGTAAAAAGAGTATTTTAAAAGAACATGGTGTTTTGATTTCGGATATAGATATTTTTCATATAAAATCAAAATCTCCTTTTGGAAATGAACTTTTAACTTTAACTCCTGTTGTTATAAATGGAGATGGTTATGGTTTGGCTTTTGATTTCTTATTTGATTCACATAAAAAGTTTGAAGTATCAAAACAGCATTTAGAAATATGTCCATTTGATGTTCAAAAAAGAATAAATGAATCATTCTTATTTTCAGATAAAGGGAAATCAGTTATTGAAAAGATAAACTCATGACACCTGGTAGGCAAATAACTCTTTTAGAAATGATAGAAGATGTTGAGAAAGAGTTAATTAATGAGGAGTCAATGGACGACGATAGTGATGATGAATAGAAGGTTAACTAAAGCGGAAAAAAATACAGAAAGACTAAGAAAAGCTGATGTAAATAAAAGATTTATGTCTCCTAATCTTATTGCTAGAAAATTCTGTTGGGAAAACGGAATGACTGTTTATGCTTCGGCTCAAGCAGGAACTGCAAATAAAGTTAAGGTTTTTAGACAAAGAGGTGAGAATTTCTTACCAATAAGTAATACTTTATATGATCAAGGAGAGTTAGATGAAGTTAAAGAATATTGCTATGCAATTGACAAAGAATATGAAAGAATATTTCTTAAGATGAAGAATAAGGTAAAATGATATTAATTTTTGATTTGATTAATATGTTATGTTAGAAAAGCCCTGATGGAATGAACTATCGGGGCTTTTTATTACTCTACTCTTGGTAATTTTTTTTTACTTATTTTGATTAGAAAGACATCTGAGTCAAAAACTTTAATGATTCACCTAGGTCTTTCTCAATCTGAGAGGAAATAGGGAATGCTTTTAATGCTTTAACCGTAAGCTTTCTTCTTCCTTTATTATTTCCTTGAACATACTCTTCTAAAGGATCCATAAGCTGAGTAGCTACTTGAAGTATTCTCTTAAAAGTACCAACAGAAGCTGTAGGTGTCGAGAATATTTTAAAAGCTTCTACAGGGTTCAAAAAGAATGAAAGCTCTGATATCTGTCTTCTTAATATATACCTAGAAGTAAGGTTCTTATCCTCATCATCATCATCATCTAAAGCTAAGTAAGCAGCCCATGATATCACTATTAATGAAAGCTCTGTGGCTACTTTGATAAGATTAGCCCTTTCGTGTGATGTTAATTTATCAGAACCTTTTTTTATTAACTCAAGGTTTAACGTCCTGATTGCAGGAAATATAACTGTTCCAAAAAATCTAAGCGCAGTAACATAGTAACCCTCTCTATTAGCTTTAGCATCTTGGGAATAAAACTGATCAGCCTCAGTTAATTCATCTGATTTAGTACGAACAGTACCTAATCCTCTCCATCTTCTTTGAATACCAGGTAGCGTCCACTTTCTTAAAAAGTACAGTAGTTTACCATAAAATTGTCTTTGCATTTCTGCCTGTACATCTGAGTCATAGTTACCATGTAATTCTAGAACCTTATTTTTAATTAAGTTTCTAGTCTCTAATAATATAGCTTCTCTTCCTCCTGTCAATGTGAATGATGTCGAATTAACCATTGGGTTTATATCCATTGAAATAGATCCTGACACCTCATCTTTAGTGAACTCTATCATTTCATCAAGAGATGCTGCCTTTTTTTTACTAACAACATTACCGTCTCTATCTATAAACTTACCGTCCTTATTCATGACCTTTATATTATGCATGACCGCATACATTAATTGAGATTGCATCATGTGCTCCCCTCCTTTAGCAATTGGCCTCATATTATTCATCTTCATCAATGCTTGGAACCTGGTAGTTTCTTCAAACTTATTATCCATATACTCCCTACCTCCGGCAACATTAAACATGTTCATGAATAGGTTAGTCCTAGAAGTATTTACAACTTTCCCTGACATATCATCTAGTATATTTTTAATATCCATCCAATATGTCTTTCTAGCTTTAGCTAAATCTTTAACTGTAAAGTGCTCACCACCCATACCTTCAATAAAATTAGAAACTGTACCCATGTTGTAGTTAATAATACTATTAGCCCAGTTACCTAAAAGAGCAACTGTACCTGAATACTTTAACCAAGACCTTGTTAATTGATTAATATTCTTACCAAGAATATCACCAGTTTCTATATTTTTAATTCCATATATTCTATTTTCTAGAATACCCATGGCCTTCTTAGTTTCTTCAGATAAACCATCTTTAGGATCCTTGTAGATAGGGCTTTCATTGTCTTCATTTGATTTTAAGTGAAGCTTTTTAAGTCTCATTACACCTGCAGTATCTCTAACTTTTCTACCCTTCATAACCTCTAATATGATTAAGAATGTTGCTTCTAGCTTTTTCTTTTCGCTATATTCTTTTGCAGCAACAGTATTCATTAAAGTTATAGTGTGAAGATCCAAACTTTGATCATCACCCAATATTTTAGCTCTAAACTTAACTGGAACTGATAACTTCTCTCTGTTTGAAAGATTTGCTAATACCTTTACACTATCCTTACTTGTCTTTACTTCTCCAGATTCATAATCATCTTTTTGTCTTTGAGTTAATTCACTGTATTTGTGCTCAAAGAAATCCTTAATATTTCCTTCAGCCAACCTCTGGGTACCACTTCTAAGTACAGATGGTAGTTTAATCCACTCCTGATTATAAGACTTTTTAATTAATGAGTTGGAACCCTGAGTTAAATCATCAGCATCCCTTATTTTTGATTTAAACCAATTTAACTGGTCTTTCTCTTCTTTAGTTAAATTGAAGTATAATTCATTCTTCCATGACTGAATAGGCACAAACTTAGAAACTCCGTCTACAAATATTTTTTCAGTATTAGAGTTTATCCAGTACTCTTGTTCAGATTTAGCTATTGCTTGTTCTTTTGTTATAGATAACCTTTCTCCGTGCTGAGTAAAAGTAACATGCATTCCATTCTTAGTGAATTCAAATGAGTGAGCTCCATACCATTTTATTTGAGCTTTACGTGTTTTATCACCATCTTTTATAGTATAGGATCCTTTTTCATTCAATGAAACATCTTTGTATTTTTCCATAAAAAGATCTCTATCAGCAGCATCATTAATTTTACTCATTCTCTCCTCATTGAACTCTGCTTTGTATTCAGATGCATAATAATGGCTTCCAGATTCAGATTTATAAATAAATGGATCATATTTTTTTGATTGAACTAATTTTTCACCAATTTTTGTTCTAAATTCTTTGTTATTTTTATCAAATTGAGAAGCTTGATCGGATGCGTACTCATCAATATTTCTATCTGCTGAATCAACAACTTTAGATAGAACTTGAATATCCTTAGAGTTTGCATTTTTTTCTGATAAGAAAGTGGCAGCAAACCAACTTATATCTCTACTAATTTCTTTAGACCTTTCGAGAGCTTCCGTATATGTTCTATCTTTAATCTCTTCAGCATTAATATTTAATTGTTCTAATACATACTGCTCTTCTTCAAGACCAGCCTCTTTTAAGTTCAGATCTTTAAAATCACGAGCATAACCCAACTTATAGCCCTCTCTTACTTCATTATCATTTTCTGCAAGAAATTTAGCATAAACCTCTCTGCTTGCATATAAAAGTTCTGACTTCAATTCACTTCTTAATCCTTGAATACTCTTTAATTGCTTGTCATAAATAACCTTATCTTCATCTGATAAAGTACCGTCTTCATGTAATTTTTGGGACAAATCTTGAATATCATCTATCATTGTGAATGTGTTCTCCCACTGTATACTTGCTAATATTTTGTCTTTAGTTAAAGTATCATTGATTTTTCTTTTATCTAAAACCTCCTTCATCTTATGAAGCTCACTAGTAACCCAATCAACATATTTAGAAAGACCTAATTGCTGATCAATTTTATCAAATTTTTCCATTTGCTTAGTAAGCTCCTCCACTGTTTCAAATCTAGTTGGACCTTTTTTTGATCTCTCTTTCTCAGCTTTAATTTCTATTGAATTTCTAGGTTTTTGTAAGTTATAAACATTAGTCATTCTTGACAATACCTCGTTGTAAACAGATTGTAGAGAACTAGTTTTCTTTGACTTATTCTTATCCCTTCTTCTTTCCACTAGTCTTTGATCCGTCATTGGTATACCAGCAAGCAAATCCTTTTGGATATTTTTACCTGAAAGCATTTCCTGAGTCATAGATATAACTTCATTTCTTGGAATACCGAATGTTCTATTTATAAAACTAATAAACCAATCCTTAAATGTCTTCCAAGCGGATACACTTTCAGCATCTTCCCAAATATCAGCACCTTCTCTACCCATGGCTGTAGCTATTATTTCCTTAGCTAACATCTCTTCATTTAAGTCTGGATACAACTCCATAACTTCAGATTCCAATTCAGTTCCTTTTAATTGATTAAGTGCTTTTTTAATTCTTGGATTCTTTAATCCATTTGGAAATGAATCTAGGAATATATGAGAAAATTCATGTATAGCAGTCTCTCTAAATAACTGATTAGGATTTATTAATATCACTGGTTTTCCAGCATCCTTAACCCTTTTATCTCCTTTTCCAAGAACTCTAGAGCTATCGATAGTGTCATCCAAAATAACATCAACATCCATTGATTTCTTAAGTTGATCAACTTTTTCATTGAATACATCGATAGACTCCTTTGTATATGCTTCTCTACCAATATTTTGTTTATTTCCGTACTTTTTAATCAACTTAGGATCATGAGAAAGAACTGTTAATAGCTCTTTCTCTGAGTAATCTTTTCCTTTGTATGTATAACTACAACTCATATTTTATTCTTTACAATTATTAGTTTCAATATCTTCATCTTTCTTAATCTTCTCAAAGTTAAGCTTTAATTGACCTAGCGTTAATGATGTTGAATTCATTTCATCAAAACTAACATCATCTTCAGACCCCTCAAGCTCGTACTCTTGCTGAGATTCATAGATATCTTTAAAATTAGTTCCATCTATATCAATTCTTTCACTTTCAAATGTAGCTCTTTTTTTATTAACAAGGTCATTAAATTGTGAGTTACTGTCAAAATTATTATCTTTAACTATAGATCTACTTGTCTCTTTATTAAAGTTATATTCAAATATTTTGTTTTTACCAGCAGTATAACCAAGCTTAGACTCTCTAGAGTACATTGGCTCTCCAGCATCATTTACTCCTATCAACTTATAAAGACCAATTACGTCTTGCCCAAGTGATATAGATGTGAATATAGGGTGCTCTTTTCCAGACTTAACTTCTTCTGGAGTATGAGGAGTTCCGTAATAACCATATAATTGATAAGGATCTTCAACGGTAACTCTAGGCACCAATTCTATATCTTCCGAGTTATGCCTCAAGAACTGATCAACAAAGTTTTCAGTATCAAATTCAGTTACAATTTTCTGAAACATACCTTGAACATCAGAATTCATTCCTTCATTTTTTAGTATCTCGTGAGGTATATATGAAAAGAATTGATTTAAATTTGGATTAAATCCTGACTGGCTATAAGCATATTTAGCTAAATTTACAGCTAGATCTTCAGTAGAAGGATCCCTGTATAAATCTAACCAAGCCCTATATATGTCATTTTGATAATCAACTGGCTTGTTCTTATTGTTAATACCTAAGAAATCAAAACCACCTTTACCTTGAATTTCAAGCTCATTAATAAGGAAATTATCTGTCCCTTTTGTTTTAATTTTATCAATTTCTGAAGGAAGATTTACAAAAAGCTTACTAAAATCTTTTCTGTTATTTTTAAGCATTTTAGTCCCTGACATTAAATAGCTATATATTCCATTACTAATCTTCTTTGCTAATTTAGCGCTTGTCATATACTCACCTTTACCTATGCTTACTGAAATTCTATTAAATATATCATTATATGCATCTGTACCAGAAAGTAGCAATTGACTTTTATTAAGAACTTTTTGCACCCATACCGAGGCGTTATCATCATAAGTACCTAAAGCTGTTCCATTGAACTTCTGCTCATAATTCAACACGAAACCTGTTTTGTAAACCTTATTAATCTTATTTCTATTAACCATTAAGTCAACAGGGCTACCACCTCCTCCTTTAGTGTCTGATTTAGCTGCAAGTACTGCATTTGTAAATTTTAAAGCATCTTCCTCAAACCTAAGAAATGAATTCAATACAACAGAGTCCAGATTATTGCTTCTCTCTCCGAATATACTTTTCTCAAGTTCAGTCATAGTTATCTCAGATAACTTATCTACTTGTAGTGGGTCTTTTTTGAACCCATACTTATTAAGTAAATACTCTCCAGGATTCATAAACTTTCCATCAACAATTAAAGGCTCCCCGGTAATACTATCAGCTCTCTTTTTTAATTCAACATATTCCTTAAGTATTGGTTGACCTATGAATCTGTTTAAGAACTTAACATCTACTCCAGATCTTATCAGCATGAATGTGACATTTGCTGTAACATCATTATGATTAGCTCTAGAGATATACGGATCCTTAGCTATATCAACATACGCGTTTAGAAATGCAGAAAGAGATGTAGCTATAGATACGCCCTCTTTAGGCCTATCTATCAATGTTGTTCCTTTGTTTCCTACTATACCAAAATCTGCAGATAAAAATAAGTCTAATGACTGATTTGCAACATGATCAACGAGTTGATTAGCTGTAAGAGCTACTCCCATTTTACCAGACATATAATCCATTTTAGTCTTCAACATTTCTATTGGAGAAAAGAATTTCATATTCAACTGAGGTTGCGGAGGAAATAGTCCTTTTACACCTTTCTTAGGGTTACCTGTGATATCATCTTTTAAGAAGCTTGAATCAATAGAAGTCATCATGTTGTCATAAGTATGAGGACTTTGTAATATTGCGTTATATAGATTTATTACATTATTTTGAGCTATCTGCTTAACTGTATTCTCTGATTTAGAATGAGATTTGTTTTCTTCCGAAAGTACTTCTAGCTTTCCAGAGTCAGTATTAAATACTAAATTTGGAGCCATAACAAAACTCTTATCAATATCAAAGTCAGATCCAGTCTTAGCGGGTATTCCGTCGTACCCTATGATACTATCTCCCATTCCTGGAGGAAGTATTCCAACAATCTCTAAAGTATCGTTAGAAGACATCCCTTGATTTGGTATCCTATATGATATAATTTCCAAAGCCTTAGGATCAAATAATTCAAGCCATTCGCTGTCTTTAATTTCATTTATATTTTTGTATCCATTTTGTTTTAATAATTTCATTGCTAAACTATGAGGTATCATAGCTTGACCTGGCAGTGTTTGACCATCTGGACCTCTCCTTGGAGGAAGTAATGCTTCGTTGTTGTAATTCTTAGATACTATTTTTATACCGGATGATTTATTTTCATTAGATATTTTCTCTTTAAATTCAATAAATTTGTCAATATCATTTTTGTCTCCAAGTATATGAACTTGATTAGAGTCAAATACAGCAACTTGATCAAGACTCATCACCTCTCTCTTTCCGTCTTTTGTAAAAGCTGGCTCAAAAATAGCTGAATCATAAACACCCCCTTCTTCATCATTTCTAAACTTTTTTGGATTTTGAACTAAATTAGCTCCACTTCCATCCTCGTACTTGGGGTTTGATGTGTTTATTACAACCCTGTATAGATTGATCTCACCTCTATTTATAGGCATATTTCCACCATGACCAGCTTTCCTTGCTTTATTTGGACTACCAGTAAACCAAACTCCTTTTTCAGAGCTATCTTCATTCACTTTAAATTTATCAAACTTAGATGGGCTTCCGTGATAAAGCATATCTTTTACTTTGCTTTCAGGAAATATACTCTTCATGTACTCCTCGTATTCTTGAGGAGTACCAACTTCATTTAATTCAGGATTGGACTTAAACAACCCATCAACCTGGTTTGATACTTTTATTTTGGTGTAATCTTTTATACCAATAGTTTCTAACCCAAACGGACTAACTTGAATGTAAGATCCACCTTCAGTAGATATTTTTGTAATAGCTTTATTGAATATACCCATTAATATACTATCCACTCTACCTCTAATTTGAGGTATTGCATCAAATTTAGTTTCTTTTTCAAGTGCTGAAATTATATTCTCATTACCACCTCTTGACTTAAACTCATTGATCAAAACATCGTATAAGTCATCTTTTGAAGTGATTTTATCATCAATAATACCTAGTCTTTCAGAAACCTCATCTTTACCAATATTAGATAAAGTTGAAATAGCATCATGAATCTTTTGTAGCAATATAGATCCTTTTACTTTCTCATTACCTAGTTTATATTCCTCATTAACTTTAAGTCCTTCGAGGATATTCTTTTGTATTTGAGATCCTAAATTAGTCTCATGCATTGTTTTAACAGGAAGATCTTGCTGTAATTTCCACCCTCTATTACTAAGTACTACAGGGTTAAGATCAAATTTATCATCTAATTCAGTAGTATCTCCTTTATTTATCTTAGAGGGAGCTATTGCACCCACTTTAATACCATCAATTGTAATAACTTCATGAATCTCTAAGTGAGCATCTTTATCTTCATATGTTTCTCCTGTTTCAGGATTAGATGTCATTTTATCATAAAGTCTTTGCATTGGCGTACCTTTCACTAAAGAAGGTATCATAACTGCTTGAGAGTATTTTAAATAAGTAGGAACTCCATTATTTATTTCAAAATACACACCCTTCATTGGTTGAGCGGCAAGTTTTAATTCACTTTTATCAGTGATGTCTTTACCATTCATCATCTTCTCAAACACCTTGTCATGCTTAGGGCTCCATTGTCCAAGTCTCTGCTTAAGAAATCTCCATCTTCTTGGAGTTATCCAGGCCTGTGCATCAGTAGTATTTACGTTGCCTGCGTACGCTAAAGCAATAGATTTATCACCTAAAGAGTCTTCTATTTTTTTAAGATATCTTGATGATACTTCTACTCCTTGAACAATAGCTGCATTGAATCTTAATTCGTTAGCATTACTAATTGCTAACTGAAGTCCATCAGTATATGTTGCAGGAACTCTTTTTATTAAATCAGGTAAATTTTTATAATAAGCAGGATCTCCAGAAAACATTTTAGTGTATTCAACTGAAGAGATTATACCATTAACTACGTAATCTCCAGCTAATGATATCATATTATTAGAATAAGCTTTAGATAGTCTTGGGTCCAAAGATTTGAGCTTCTCTATCTCAATTGAAGCCTCCAAGACTCTCTCTTTAAGTGAGTTTGAAATAGCTTCTCTCAAAAACTTCTCTTGAGACTCACTTATTCCTAAGTCAGAATCATCTAAATGAGGGTAACCACTTTCAGAATACAAAGCTGTTCTGATTGGAGCGTATTTCTCATCAATATTATCAAAATCAAGTTCTGGAAAAAGTTGAGACCTCATTCCATTATTACCATAACCATGATAATGTGTTACTTTTTCATTATCAGGAAGATTCTCATTTTCACGCTTAACCTCTTTCATTCTATTATACTCATCGGTAAAGTATAAAAGAAACTGGTCTATTGTTGATTCATGTATTTTTATATCTTGCGCAGTACCTTTTATTTTTGAATTAAAGAACTGAAGTCCTTCAAATTGAATAAATCTAGACTTGTCCGCGGGAGTTATTGTAGAAAAATAACTTTTCTCTCCAGCTTTTTCACCTAATAACTTAAATATATTGTCATGTAATTGATCTTCAAAAGATATATTAGTATTATCAACTCCGTCATTTTTACCTCTAGACTTAAAAGAGCTAGACATTCCTGCCTTAAATTTACTTAATCTAAGTTTAGACGTTTCTTTTGTATCCTTAGGGCTTCTATCTATTTCTGTTCCTAATAACCACTTAATCCATCTTGAATTTTTGTGATATGATTTCTTTGCCATATTCTCTAAACCAGTAGGGTCTTCAATCCATTCAGCTATCTTGTTAGATATGTATGTAGGATTCGAATATGCAAAATAATTTTTATTATCATTAGCAACTATGCTTGACTCTGATATATCTATATCTCTTTGAGCTATGGCAGCAGCTAAATCATTAAGTGCTCTTTCTGTGGTAAAAGGATTTATAGAATCACCATTATCAATAAAATTCTTTCCTTCAGGTAGAATAGCATCTTTAATCATGAATCTCACTCCTTTAAACAGGCCATTCATTGTTTTCATTTGATTCTCAACACCACCATTCATTAATATCATATTATTAATGTCTACAGGCATTATGTCGAATACACCAAGTTCCCTTAATATTGATAAAAGAGAATCTGTAGCGTTAGTAAATGAATCTGATATTAACTCTACATTGTTACCAGACAAAAGAATAGTTTCATTAAATTCAGTAAATACTGATTTTATTTCAGCATCTAGAGATCTAATTCTCTCCTTATCTTCATTAGACATGATGGCGTTTCCTTTCAAGAACTCATTTTTAAATCTATGACCCCATTTACCAAGTATCTGACTCTCTCTACTATTAGTTGAGGTAGCATTAATTACTTTATATTGTTTATTGGAAGAGTTAAATTCAGTAACGTAATAGCTTATTTTTGTCTTTGAGAAAGCTTGTATGAATTCATATAGCTTATATCTATCCCTACTCTCAAGATCATCAAGTTTGTCCATTAAGTCATTCATCCAAGGATGAATTTCTTTCATTTTCTTTAACTTAGCATACATCTTACTGTAAGAACTCCTTACATCCTGCCCAGTACCTGTTGTAACAATATCTGACAACATTGGCTGAAGAACCTCCCAGACCTCATTAAGAGACATGAATGATTCAGTGTTTAGGTAACCGGTATAGTTACTCTTTATTGCATTATT
>Ga0070748_1000731_pt1 | contig 15380 bp, 24 predicted proteins | sample VirMetDEL_Nov_12_FD_77015 | JGI IMG/M metagenome (GOLD analysis project Ga0070748, IMG submission 77015) | Aqueous microbial communities from the Delaware River and Bay under freshwater to marine salinity gradient to study organic matter... | ecosystem: Environmental > Aquatic > Marine > Coastal... | reverse complement strand
TAGACGATAGCCAGCACGATCACTAGCCATTGACTCAAAGTTTACATGAGAATGAGCTTCTTCAATGTCATCAATTTTAAAAGCAAAGTAGTTAGCTTTATCAACGACTAGAGTAAAGTCATCATCTTGTAGGTCTTGTGGCTGTACTTGTGTGCCACGAGCATATTCTTGAACCGTTATTTCAGGCTCTTTAATGATACGCACTGTATCACCAAAATTTGCGATCTCACCAAAGTAATCACTGTTGGTAATATCTTCACATATACTAGTTTTACGAAAAGCTGACTGTACCTTCTTACTATAAATTATAGGTGAGAAGTTACCATTAGGTAGGTTTCCGTAACCAGTTGCAGTCTTAAAAGCCATTGGTTATCTCCTTTCGGCTATATATATCGAAACGAGCCAACTTTGACAGTTTCAAGGCTACATCTTTAGGGTGAGGGTAATCCTGGCCTAACGATTGTAGGTAGTTGATATGTTTAGAGTTAGCGTGAACAGGAGGTAGTCTTTTGTAACTTCAGAAGAGGCTCCTAAAAGAAACTAGCTATGTTTTATTTATAGCTAGTTTTATAATTGTCTGTAGTATAACACATTTAGTTTAAATTGTCAAGTACTTTATCTAGCACCACCTGTTAAATCATATGAAAATGTACCATTTTTAATTGACTCTGAAATAGCTTCTTCATGTTTATCCCAATCTGAACTTGTTAAATTCTTTACTCTAGACTCAGACCAAATATTTCTATCTTGATTTGCAGGTTCACTAGATCTGGAAGTTCTAGAAATTGCTTTAGCTGCATCTTTATTTGATTTTAGTTTGTTAGTTTTTTTAGTTTCTAACTTATATAAATCAATTGCTTTTGCAGCTGCTCTAGGATCATTATCATTTTCATAGAGTGCTGATTGTATCCATTTAGGTTGATCTGAAACCCAATCATGGAACTCTTGATCTGCTCTTATATCTGCAAAATCAGGATGAAGTTTTTCTAATTCATTCTCTGCTTTTTCCATTTGGACTTTAAGTTTTAATTCATCAACGTATTTAAGTTTTTCTTCTACATCTTTACGAGCTTCTACTGCTTTCTTTGTAGCAATAGTTTCTACTATCTTAGCAACATCAGGATATTTTTCAGTCCATTCTTCTAGCTCTGCATCAGTCTTAGGTAATTTAACTTGCTTACGTGTTAAGCTTTCTACCTGTTCTTGAAGCTTACGTAACTCACTGCTATGTTGCTCTTGTATTTGTTGAGAGTGTCTTCTAAGATCTCCATATCTTTTCTTAAATGTTTTTTCTTCTGGTTCTAAATTTTCTTCTGGCTCTATTTCTTCTTGATTACGTTGAGCTTCTAATTCTTCTATTTCTTTATCTACCTCTTCAATAGATTCTCTTTTATAACGTGAGTTTAAAGGGGATGTTTTAATTTCTTGTTGTACTGATTCCATTTTAGTTTCTTTCTTTCGGGGCTACTAGTAGCTTCTCACCATAAGAAGGGTAGTAGGTAGCCTATACTAATGTCACACTATTCATCTTTGGGTGACATTAAACTTGGAAGAGGAAAATAACCAACTCCAGGTATATACACATTTTTTTCTTTTAAGTCTTCTATTACTTTATCTACTTTTATATCTTTTCCTTTAATTTTACCATCTAAATTTTCAAAGTCCATAAAATCAACCTCACCACCACCAGCGATGTCCATGTCTCTTGAACCTTGAATGTCACTTTCATCTTTAGCTGCTTGATCCATTATTGAATCTAAGTTTGCTTGAAGACCAGCAGATTTTGAAGGGTCAGCAGTGGGAATACCTGAAAGACCAGCTAATGTATTTCCACTCCCACTCATTTTATTAGCAAGATTACCTGCTGAAAAAACTGCACCAACAGGACCAGGCATAAAACCGCCTACCATTGATATTCCAGACATTAAACCAGCCATCGTAGGATTTTCCATTCTAAAACCTCTGTCAAGTGCGTTATTTAAATCTAGTTGTGACATAGAAGGGTCATGTGACAATCGCGCATCTACCACTGCGTCTATAGCTTTATCTTTGTCTTCTGCTCTAGACAAAGCTTGCATAGCAGCAATTGAAGACATTAAACCAAAATCTTTTGCCTGATTAAATTGACCAGGGGAAAGCGTTTCCCGTAACCCTTCATATTCCTTAGAAAAATCCAATGGGTTTTCTACTCCCACGATATTTTGCGCCGCTTGCGCTGGCATATCAATACCTATATCCGCTTCCACTGGACCTAAATCACCTATTGGGCCTCCAAAATAATCTCTATCTCTATCGTCTATTTCATCAGGTTGACCAGAAACATCATTTGTTCCTGCTTCTGTAGGTGCATCCTCACCACCATCATCTTGTCCATCTGCTGCTGCTGCTGCTGCGTCTGCTGCTGTTCCTTCAGGTCCATCACCAGCGTCATCTCCTCCAGAACCAGAATCTGCTCCACCTCCACCATTAAACTTTAATGGCTCTGGACACATCATACCTTTTGGTTTAGATGATGCAATAATAAGTGTACCTTTGGATACAGCCTCTTCACCTTCTTCTGGTTCTTCTGGTTCTAAGAACTTCATCTCTTTGTCATCTTCTTCAGGCTCACCATTTTTATCAACATTCTGGATCATACCTAGATCTTCCATCTGTTTTATTTCTGATAATATCTGACGATGCATATCCATGATACGCTCTAATCCTATATATCTTACAACATTAGCAGGTAGTACATATTCACCTTCTGACAATAATGCAGGTATATCGTCTGCTACTTCTTTTGGTGTAGCTAATGGTGGAGGATCACCTTCATCCTCATCTTTACCATCAAAATTTGCTTCTGCTACTCCACCTTCTTTAAATCTAGCTACATCTTCATTAGGATCAGCTTCACCACCTAAAGGATTTACTTCATCAGCAAAGTAATCTGTGTCACTGTTCGTGCTACTATCTGTATCAAACCCACCTGAAAATAAACTTTTTATAAATGAAAAATCTACTGGACTACTTCCAGCATCTATATCCTCTTGTTCAGCTTCACCACCTCTAGGTTGAGCTTCATCTGCAAAGTAATCAAGATCTACTTCAGATCGTTCTCTAGGTTCTCTGTTTCTTTCTGGTTCTAATTCTTTACCAGAACCTATCTCAGTAGATTCTTCAAACCTATCAACAAGACCTAATTCATCACCATAACCCATTTCGGTATCATCATCTACTTTAGCAACGATAGAATAATCTACTTGCTCGTTAGGATTTTTTTGAGTTTCAGATCGTTCATTAGCAACAGCAAGATTAATATCATCAGTTCTTCTTGGTGGTCCTACAACTTGCCCCATAGGTGGTTCTATTCCTGGTAATGGTTCACCTGCTGGATCATCTAAATTATCTTCAGTTAGGATACCTTCTGTTTTTCGGCTATTGTCCATATCTACTTTATCAAACTGTGTTCCAGGGCCATATGTCATTGTACCACTTCCTGCATCTCCTCTTGGAAGACTCCCAGCTTCTTCTGAAAGAATATCAGGTATTTCTGTTCTTTTTACTCCAGTATCAGATGTATCAAATCCTGGTCCTGTTCTAGATATCATATCATTAAATTTTTGTTGCAAAGTTTTAATTTGATCTATATTAAATTTTTCAGATGCACCTGCTTCTTTAATCCCTAAAATTTCATTAACTGCATCACGCATATATTTAAATATATCAAACGTAGATTTATCATCTAAATTATTTACATCTTTTTCAATGTTTTTACTTTTTAATAATTTATCTACTACTCCTGATAAAGATGTACCTGGTCCTGCTGTACTTAAAACATCTTGAGCAGTTTCAATTTGTTTGAGAGTTTTTATTGTTTCTTTTTCTTTTAAAACATTACGAAATCTATTTACAATTTGATCTATAGTAGTATTTTGATTTTTACGATCTTTATTTGGATTACTTTGAGTTTCAGATTGATTTGATGAAAGACCTAAATTAGACATTTGATCGTCTGTAGTTTTATTATCTAATGGTTCTTCATCATACGTTTCAACTAATTTTTCAATATAACCTTTTCCATAATTAAGTTTTGGGGTTTTTGTTGTACTTCTTCCTACATATTCAAGATCAGTTATACTTGCCCATCCATCTGTATTTTTATTTCTAGGATTACCATTTCTACCTATTCTAGAAATAAGTGCTGAAGCATTTTTTTGTGAAGGTTCTCTAACATACTCAGTTAATTCTTTATCGGCAATATTTAATATTAACTCTTTAGCTAATGTTTTTTGAACTTCAGGTGTAAAAAGAGTATCATCTGATAAACCTGCTAATTTTTGTAATCTTCCTAAATTTGAAGAATAAGGAATAACTTTTTTTATACCGTCTTTTTGATCTTTTTTAAATTCATTAGATAATATTTGAAATGCACCAACTGCTGAAGATCCACCTCCATTTGGATCATTTAATTTTCCTTTAGTTTTATTAACTATCTCTCTACCATTTGCTCTTATTTCTCCTATTGTCATTTTAGTTAATGGTTTGTTTAATTTTACTATATTATATCCAACAATAGTATCATAAGGATTTTTATCTAAAGTTTTAGGAACTTCACCTCTCATTATTATTTTTAATAGTTGATTTAAAACAGCTTCTCTTTTTGTACCCTCTGCTTTAAATTTCTTTTCTAAGCCTTGTTTGATTTGTGGTTCAATAGGTCTACGAGCCATGTTAAGTTCCTTTTAATACTGTTTGTACTTCTACACGCATACTTTTTAACTTTCTGAGTATGCCGATAGCACCTTGCGCTCTATATATTTCTATTTTATTATCGCTCTGTTCTAGTACACGTAGCGCATCATGTCTTTTAGAATCTAAATATAAGTTAAACAATTCTTCAAAGTCTGGTGTATTTACTAACGGTAAAATGTCTCTAGCAGTTTTAACGTCAAGCATTACCACCACCTCCTTGCTGCATCATTGCTAATAATTCTGGTGGTATTTGTTGTCCACCACCCTGACCTTGAGGTGCTTGAGCCTGTTGCTGTTGTTGTTGTGTTCCTGCATTAGGACCACCCCCTGTAGTAAAACCTTGCTCACCTGGAGCAGGAGCTTGACCAGTTCCTATATTACCACCTCCTGTTCCAGTTGGATCTAATCCTTGTGGAGGCATTGGGTTTTCTTCTACAATTTCTTTTTGCATTTGCTGTAACAATATTGCCTGTCTAAATGCTTCTTCAGGATTGTTTGTTACTTTATCAACATCTAAATCCATTGTCGCCGCTATCTCACGCATGATGTATGGGAACTTAGCAAACGGTGCTAATACAGGACTACTTGCAATCTGTAAGAAACTAATAAGACGTTGAGATCTAACTTCATTCTTCATAAAGCTTTCAGTACCTCTAGCTCTTACTTCTAAGTCACCACGTATCTCTGGATCAAAATCAAACTGCATATTAAATGCAAATAGTGATTCACCCATAGGACGTAACATATAGTCATCCATATTCTTAATCACTGTACGTATTGAATTACTAGCTGCACCCATTAACATAGAGATACCTGATGCAGTTCTACCTGTTCCCTGCACACCAGTTTGTCCATATGAATACGATGGTAGACCTGATGACTCATCTGATAATACTCTTGCTTTATCAAATAGCATCATGTTTTCACTTGACACGTTTGGAAACTTAGTACCAAATATAGCTTGTCCTGGCGCACCACCTTGTCTTCTAAAGATTTTACCAGGATACACTGTAAGATCCTGACCAGGTGCTAGGTTTGTTTCATCTACCTCAATCAATAGATTACCTGAGAGTATAGCATTATCTACTGCTAGTCTCATAAAACCATTCATCAATGTTTGAGTGTCATCCATGTTTTCTGCTAGACCTACACCAAAGAAACTGTATGGGTTAATCTCGTATGGACTTGCAACGTAAGGAATACGTTTAGGTGTGAATGGATTAATAACAAATCTTAGGATCTGATTGTTACACACCCAACAGTTAATTTGTATTTCATCATCATCAATATACTTTTCAGGTATTTCTAAATCTTGCATTGATGCAATGTCTTTATCTATTGTACCCCAAAACTCTAATACTTCAAATCTTTCTACATTACCTGATCCAGCAGAATGACCATCACTTCCAAAGTCAGAGGAAGTTTCAGAGTCTTGTATACTATCTTCCCACCACTCTTGTGAATAATTTTCACCAAAACTAATAGCTTCTTCTATTGCACTAGACCTAAAGAACGGACGTTTCTTTAATGCTCTTAATTGAGGTCTAGTCAAACGATGACGTTCAATTGTATAAGTAGCATCTTCTATATTAAATGCATCTGGATCAGGATAAAAATCCCACACAGAAGTATACTCTACCTTTGGTATTGTTTTAATTATTGGATCATACTCACCTTCTTCATCCCAGTTTGCATATTCTTTATCTACAGCAAACGGACCTTTCATTATTGCAGTACCAAACAACACACACTCAAACACAGAATGTCGTAGGTGTTTAGTTGCAGAAGATTCTTCTAATTGATCTTTAATTTTCTTTTCCATCTTCTTAGCTGCAACCATAGCAGGATGAAATGTAATAGCAGATTGTGTCTGTCCTGGTCCTTCTTTAAGGCCTTCTAATTCTTCTAGGTCTTCTTTTAGAGGACCAAGCATCTCTTTGAGCATATCTGTGGTGGTTCCAGGTTTTAAATCTAAACCATCACCAGCATAACCGTATTGGTTTTTTATTTGATCTAACGCATCTTCCTGTTCCTGTTCTTTTGGGTCTATGTGAACAGTATCTAATACACCATCAGGTAAAGTTGTAGGTTCTATACCTATAGGAAATCTATTTTGACTAAATAGAACATCTATAAGTTGACCGTATGCAGCTAATACTTTTGTTTTAGTTACTTTAATAAATACTCTTGACTTTTCAGTTTCAGTAAATTGTACATCAGGACCGTATAAACCACGATAGTTTCTATACGCTTGCACCCACCTTTCCTCATCTGAATATCGTCTAGTTCTTGCTCTTTCATACCTACCCTTAACATAGCTAACTAAATTATCATAGGTTTCCTCTTCAGTGTCATCATCTTCTAATGCACTTAATTCGTTTTTATCTACCATATTTTTTCCTCTTAGGTTGCAAGGTTCTATTAATTTTTTTAGAAACTACTGCTAAATTTTTCTTGCTATTGTCTCTAGGATTACCATTCTTATGATGTACTTCCATACCTTTTGGAGGATTTAACATCTTTCTAGCTTTATTTCTACCTGCTCTATCTAGTTTACCTTTAGCGGTTCCTTGAGTTCTAACATATTCTTTTTTATAATTTCTAGGTTTCCGCATAATTAATCCTTATGACAATACACAAATACACCGATAATCAATATAAACGCTGCAATCATAGCAACGTACACCCAAAACACTTAATACCCAAACGTAGAGTCGGAAGCTTGGTAACGGTGTTTAGGTGTATTTTCATATGCTACTCTTATGTTTGTTGGCCTAGACATTATCATATACCTTAGTGCATCATACAAGTGATCTTCTGATTTAGTATCTACATCTTCTGGGTTTCTAGGGTCAGTTGGTAGTGCAGCAATCTGACTAATTAAATTCTTACAATTCTTTAGTATCTTTATCTTAGGTTCATCTAGATCTTCATCAACCATCAATCTTTTATGCAACTCTATCTTACCTGCAACTCTAGACCCTGGTGATCTATCTGATGGTCTAAACCTACATCCTTCTCTATTTATAGTCTCTGCTATTGATGGACCTACATCACCTCTTTTAGCCCAACATGAACTATCTAATAGTGCATCTTGTATTCTACCATCATCAGACTCTACTTCCATAATCATCTGACCTAACTTATCTGCCGTCAAACGATTGACATATAACTCTCTGTATATCCACAGACAGCCATCATAATCTACTGCACCCCATAATATTGCTGAGTGAGCTGCATATCCAAAGTCTGCTGCTCTTATCTTAGTCCACCCATTAGGTATCTCAAAACTGTCACACGTATGTACTGCCTTATCAAACTCAGGGAATGCACCTTCATCTACGACATCCCAATCACCATATAGAAACTGCTTACGTTTAACTTCTGGTAAAGATGCCAACATAGCAACATAACTTTGGTCTTGTGTGAGATACGGATTATCCCATACTGATGCTGCTATAAACTTTCTTGTTATTTCGCTTGACAGTGTTCTACCATCTAGCTCATATTCTATCTTCTCAGTTATTCTTGTATTTGGTTCAGCAGGATCTATAAATAACTTCTTAACCCATGCTGATCCTATATTACCTGGATTACCTGTAGCCCTCATATGTAACGGTATACTGGTATCTGTAGTACGTAGTGATGACTTTAAGAACTGCCATATATCTGAATTAGCATACTGAGGTAGCTCATCTATACCAATCCAAGAGTAAGACTGTCCTTGGTATCTTAACACATCTTGTAAGTTTTCGCAATATCCAAATTCTATTCTAGCCCCACTTGGGAAGTACCATGTATTCTCTTGACTCTTAAACTTAGCTTTCGGTTCAGCCTTACGATATATCTGCTGAGTCTGAAATATAACATCTCTTAGTTCTGGCATCGAACGTCTTATAAGTAATGCACGATGAGCAGCTTTATGTACGTATCTTAATGGAGCTATAAGCAGAGAATAAGTTTTACCCCCACCTCTTGCTCCTCCATAGAAAACCTCACGCTCATTTGCAGAAAGAAATTGTGTTTGAGGACCAGGATTTGCTTTAAAAACAACTTCAGGTTCTTTCTCTACTGAGTCTGCAAAGTCTAATAGTTCTTCAGGTTCTTTGCCTGTACTTAATACTTTACTTAATCTTCTCTTTGCCTGATCTGCTTTAATTCTAGTTTGCTTTTCGGTATTTTTAAGGTCTTCGATTTTTCTTTGCTTGGGAGATAATTTACGTCTACGAGACTTTCTCCTAGCATCCAACTCTTCCTCAGTCCATGCCAACTTGTGTAACCTAGTAGCAGAAAGTTTTCTACCAGTTTCATTTTCTAACCACGTCGCCACCTTTCGTACAGAGTGACCACCTTCACGAATTTGAGTAACCGCTTCATCGAATTTACAAAGCACTCCTTCATTCGGCAGATACCACGCCACATTCCCTTCATCAACCTCGTAATCGTATCCGTATGGAATTTTCCCAATTGCTTTAATTTTTCTACGACTTGCATGATCAATCCTTTTGAGTGTCATCATCTTCCTCTAAGGGAGGTAATATAACAACAGCAGAAGCTACACCCTTGTGTTCGATCTTCTCTGTTTTAACTATACCAGTACGGTCTAGAATTTCTTTTGCAGCTGCTAAACGATCCCTGTTACCTAAAGCACTAGGATCATCTAGTATGCCTGACATAGAGAGAACTGCTTTAGGAGCATTAGCAGCTAACATATTTTCTGCTCTCTCTATTATCTCACCCTTCATTTGACGAATAAGCCTAGCAGGATACTCTGTTGGAGCATAACCTGCAATGTTCATGGCGTTACGAAAGTTACCTTGCGCTTCTCCAAACAAAGCATTAAGAAAATTTTCTTGTTGCTCAGTCACATTAATAACCTTTCTTGTACATCCCACCTCGTTTGGTGAAACCGCCTTCTCTCATGCCATAAGTTTTTTGCATTGCACCGCCCATGTTCTTTTTTACTTTATCTTTTTTATCTTTCTTTATATTAAATAGCTCTTCTTTTTCCTTAGCAATTTTATCTAATTCTTTTTCTGTTAATTTTTTTTCTCGCTTACTAAGTTTTTTGCCATCTTTTACAAACATAACATCAGCCATAATTAAGTTCTCCTGTAGGATCTAGTCTTCTTTGCAATACTCTTTGGTTGTTTTACAAACTGTTTACCAGCTTTCTTACCTTTTCTTTTTGCAGCAGTTGTTGCAGCATACTCTTTATTACTTAAAGATTTAATTGCTTTAGCAGGTAAGTATCGTTCACCTGTAGCCTTAGAACCTTGAGTAGAGTTCTTACCAGACTTGGTACGCCACTTCTGCTTTCCCCAATCCGTTAAACTTTTTTGTGATGGTTTCATTTTGGTCTAGAGTTCCATAAATCAAATAACGTCTTAACTTTATCTTGTAATACTTCTATCTGTCCATGCATCTTAGCTAGTACAATAACTAGAGTTACGAATCCAAACACGATAGGCCATGCTTGTACCATAGTTTCCCATGTCTCTCCCATATCACGATTTATAACCTCCACCTGCTTTCTTATACGCCTTGGCTACCATCTGAGCTTTACGTGCAGACCATTGACCAGGCGAACCACCTTTACCTCCTGCTTTTATTCTGTTAAATATTCTTTTACGTAGTGCAGGTTTAGTATAGTTACCTGCTTTGTTCACTGTTGATTTAGATTTAGGTTTAGCCATATTCGTCTTCCAAATAATAAGCGACTCCTGAAGTCATATTACTTCCCCCACCAAAACATAATCGCCATCCCAAGTTATTATTTATTTCTTTTTCTTCATTGCACCACCATGCATCATTTTCTTTTTCATCATGGCTGCTGCACCACCTTTATTCATCTTCATCTTCTTTTTCATTGGTGGCCTTCCTACTTGCTTTCCGTATGTGCCTTTTCCTTGGGGCATATGTATCTCCTTTAGCCTCTGTTACGCCAGAACTCTTTAGTTTTTAGATATTTCTGGATATCTATCTTCTCCTGCGATGCTTTGTGACATTCACATCTACATACACTAGGATCACAACCACATTCTATACAACTATCGCAGTGTGTACCATTAGTTGTTAACGTATCACACTCACATTCCTTTGTTTCTTCTGCACCTTCACATTCACATAGTTTAGTAGTGTCTACTTTTACCCATTCCTCGTTTAATAATAACTGTTCACCTACATCTTGTATCAAAGAACCTGTAGAATCAAACTTAGGCTTTACCATTTTACTTTATGACTCCAATATTTAGCTGATAACTTAGTCGTAGGCTTACCTTGTGCATTATGTCTAGCGTAGTACGACTTCTTTCTGGCCTTATCCTTAGCAGATTTAGGATTCTTACCTGCTCCACTTACACCTTGCTGACCAAATCTAATCAGTTTGATGGTTTTTCCTTCTTTAGCAAGTACTGCATGGCTCTTAGTCTTGTGTTTAGGTGTTCTTTTGGCTTTGTTGTAGCCAGAAAACTTCTCTCCACGATACTCGACCATAACATCTCCATAAAAATAAGGGAGTTACCTACTACAATTTGGAAGACTCCCTTAATAATCTGTTTTTCGCTGCAATCACAAGCCCAATCACCATATACTCCGCAGAAATATAGATAATATAGTCGCAGTAGGTATTATGTTACGGAGTATATCACATTTTAGTTAAATTGTCAAGCAAAATTACGTAGTACGGTGTTTAAATACGCATGATATGCTGTTTATTTCTTAAAAATCTATATATTAGGAGCCGTAGCCCCCCAAGGGCGTAGGCGATCCTTATTAAATGTTATATAACCTGTTGTACTACTATAATACTTGTTTACACTTTAACATATTAAGTATAATATATAGGTTGTGCGTGACAACCTTAGTAAGATACTCCGTTTGATCTTCGCATCAAACTAAGATTACGAATCTTACCATATTTTTATTCATTTGTCCAATCACTTTTTGTTACAGATTGTTACAATAGTGTAATATTTTGTGATAATGGCTGCTAACTACGTGTTTACATTGGTTTTTTGCTAATTTTGCGTATTCAGGTATATGGTAACGGGGGAGAGGGCTATGGCGATTACCCACCCCATATCTGATACTTCTTGGTACGCAAAATGCAATGACAGGATGGATAAAATTTATCTAAAATGCAATATATTCCAGGATCTTGGTCGAGAGCTTTTGAGTAGGTCGAGATAATGGCATGAGAAATAATATATCCCTCTCATTTTATAGGCTTCACCCATATGGGGTGGGGTGGTTGTTTACACAAATAAAAGCTGTACCAGTGGTACAAGTTTTCTTACATTTTTTTTATTTTATTTCATTTTCTCTATTGACTCTTCTATATGTCTATGGCATTATAATTACACAAGCAAGGACAACACGTTTTTGCATGTGGCAGAAATGTCACACCTATAATGGAGACTACGCTATGAGTAACGACCTAACATTTGACATTGAGTTCCTAGACCGAGTAAGTAAAGCACACGAACAGATTGATTCAGACAATAGGAATCAGTTGGAAGGTAACAAGCACTATGTTTTAAACCTTCTTAAAGACGAAGAATCGGGCGTGTATCAGTTGCTCACTTTATATGGTGAAGCATTCGATATGAAGGAAGCACGTGGAGGAAAGCAATTATCAGGCAAGGATTTGATTGAGCTAGGGTTATCTTCCTCTGATAAAGAAGAGGCTAAAGGATTGCGAAAAATGCGCGATGGACTAGCCAAGCTTTATGATGCAAAGGGCGAGGGTACATATGACAAGTTTGTATCATGGACAGAAAATCATAGTGACTTTTCATATGCCACCATATTTGATGCAATTCGTGCTTGTTTTCGTAAAGATACAGAAACAAAAGCAAACCCAAAACCAACCGATTTGAAAGCATTCGCTCTCAAGATTATCGAAGGAATTGCAAATAAAAAGTTTGATAATGACGAACAATTTGATGCGAAAGAAATCGAAGAAATCGCAATGTTGATTGGATTGCAGGTTATGCCAAAAGATATGATTGCTCCTGCTCCTGCGAAAAAGCAGAAAGTTGCATAACTAAAAACTTGTACCACTGGTACAGCTTTTGGAAGGTCGGCCATAATCGGTCGGCCTTTTCTTTTGCTTATCTTCCACATTTTGTATGACAGGAAGAATGATAGGAAGAGTTTTTGCGTTGAGTTAGTGCTGCACCAGGTGGTGTGAGTCTGAGTGTACCAGCTACCCTTTACAATTACTATCTACTATGGTATTATATATACATAATCAAGGAGTATTGAATGACTAAAGTAATCAAGCATAATTTTCTCAAATCATCTGATCTATGTAGGACTAGTTGGACGTTTCCAGTAGTACCTAGTGATGATCAACGTAAGTTTTCATTAGGTGTTGCTCAAGTTACTCAGCAAGATTTTATGAATCAGTTGCGTGATGAGAGAAGACGACATCTCCTTCTCAAATTGTTGAGCGAGGAATAAACTTGTACCAGTGGTACAGCTTTTCAGAAAGGAATCACTATGATATTTGATAGTGAGATTGCGATAGCATTAGGATTACTTCTAATAATTGGAATAAGCTTTGCTATCTACAACGAAGACTACAACCGAAATGGAGATAAATAATGCCTAGAACACCGTTTGGAAAGACCCGACCTAAAGATAACCCTTATGCAGTGTTTGAGGATGTATTAGGTGGATGGGAGTTTAGAGTTGTAAAAACATATCAACATCCATCTGTTGAGAAGAATAATAGTCATGCTAGATGGAATGTGTATGTCAAATCCCCCTATACAAGGGGATCATATGAAGGTCCAAGTGATATGTATTGTCGAGAAATAAAAGACAATGGATTGATCGATTTAGTATTAGCAGATGACACATGGTTAGAGGAGTATGGAACATGAAGTATACAGAAATAAATAGGGATGTTTGTAAGCAACTTAGAGTCGATATGAACGAAGCAATCCGATCTAAACTAGAAGAGTATGGGTTGGAGGGTGAGTTCTTGAATGGATCTTTTGATAGTGAGTTGGTGACATTCAAAGTCTCTATCAAGATTGCAGGATCATTGGATAAACGTGATAAGCAACTGTCAGATAGTTTGAGTTGGTATGTCAAATACCTGGCGAATACTTTTGAGTTAGACGAAGAGTTAATACTCAATGAAGAGTATGAGAGTAATAGAGGAAAGTATAAGCTTGTTGGATATAACTCTAAAGCTAAAAGCTACCCATTGATTATGCAGGATATTAAAACTGGTAAGCGATATAAATTTAGAGAATCCACAGTTAAAGATATTCTATCAAGGAGGGTAGCATGAGTAAATACACGCAACCAATTCTTCAGAGAAAAGTAATTGAAGCATGGTCGCGATGTGAACCTCTTGTAAACAAAGCGTACCATGATCCTGACAACTTTTCTGAAATGGATGGTGTAATATTAGAAGCGTATTCTCATTTATATGAGATAGCACAAAGAAGACTGAAGAGGTATAGCAGAAGTCGTATCTATATTACTGTGAAAGGTAATGTCATCAATTATTGAAAGGGAGTATGAAGCATGACGTTAGTATCTGTAAAGAAAGCATCTCAAATCGTAGGTAAGAATGAGGATGCTATCAAATTGTTAGTGAGTGAGGGTAAGATCAAAGCCAAAGAGATCAATGGTGTACTAAAGATTGACCATGAGTCTTTGATTGATCACTATTGGTATAAGATGTTAAAGGTAGCTCACGATATATTGAGAGACTATCACCATGCCTGAGTTAGGTGATGGTATCACTGAGTTGATATGGAAAGCTGCACACAATAATAAAAATTATGGATTGTCTGAAGCTCAAGTATTATCTGAAACTTTAGGTGTACCTGTAAAAGTAATTATGAAGATTGTTAACCATGCCCAGCGTACACCGAAGGGTGTTGAATGGGATATCATAAAAAATAGGAGATCAAACTAATGACTACATTGATACACGTTAACCAAGGTAATATCAGGAGTAATAAGCATAGAGAGGAGGGTAACAAACTTCCTGTACTCCGCGCTCAATGGAATAGTAATACCAAAGCATTGTATGGAGACTCTATACATATATTGGATGAGGATGGTGAGGTTGTAGCATCAGTTGTCTACAGCCCAGACAAGCCATTGTCATGTGGTGCAAAGGTGTGGATTGAAACTGAATTGGAGGTATCTGTAGCATGAGTATAGAGAAGATGATGTTAATGAGAGATCTAAAGCCATATGACAAGTGGTTGTTAGAAAATAGATATGATGGCCCGATACCAATTGAGGTGATCAAGAACAAGATTGCCTCGTATGAGGGTGAACCAGATATTGATAATGCGTATGGCTACAAGGGAGCTACTGAAGATCCCAGAAATGTAGTTGATGGTGAAGATCTAGAGATATGGGAAAGGTGGAACAAATGAAAAGTAATGTAAAGATTTATAATAGAGATTATTACCCAGAGATGATTGAGAAGTTGCAAGATGAAATCAAACAACTAAAACTTTATATTGATCGTCAAGAAACTTCCCATGAAGAATTAGTTCTTGAAATACGGAAACTTAGGAGAAAAGTTTATGAATATCAATCAAGCTAAAGAGATTGTTGGATCATTCTCTAACACCAGTAAGATGCCAGGTTTTTCAATCGGTATC
>Ga0070748_1000730_pt1 | contig 15388 bp, 11 predicted proteins | sample VirMetDEL_Nov_12_FD_77015 | JGI IMG/M metagenome (GOLD analysis project Ga0070748, IMG submission 77015) | Aqueous microbial communities from the Delaware River and Bay under freshwater to marine salinity gradient to study organic matter... | ecosystem: Environmental > Aquatic > Marine > Coastal... | reverse complement strand
TTTACCTATCGCCACGACCAATTCAATTTCGTATTCCACCTGTTGCGAAAACGCGGGGTAGACAAAATTGCAGTTATTTTGCGCCAGCGCGCTTTGCGGTTTAAAAAAGAAAAACGGCGGCTCGCGCTCGGGGTCGTGGCCCATTTCGCGCGCGTGCTCGGCGTAGTTGCGGCCAATACAAATAATTTTATTCACGGCAAAGCTGGTGTGTTCACCGCTGTGGTTTATGAGGGGTAATGCGTAGCTGAGGCTCATGCTGAGGCTTCCTGTTCGGCTATATAGGTGTCTTTTAGTTTCACGTAATTATTGGCGGAGTATTGAAAAAAGCTGCGCTCGCTGTCTTTGAGCGGGCGAATTTGCTTGCAGGGCGAGCCCATATACATAAAGCCACTTTCGAGGCGCTTGCCCGGTGGCACCAGCGTGCCCGCACCTATAACCTCCTTGTTTTCGACTCTGGCGCCATCGAGAATAGTGGAGCCAATACCCACCAATACGCGATTGCCAATAGTGCAGCCGTGTAAGCATACCGAGTGCCCGATGGTGACATCATCGCCAATAATAAGCGGGTGGCCGGCGGGGTTGTAGTCGCTGGCGTGAGTGATATGAAGTACTGAGCCGTCCTGCACGCTGGTGCGCGCGCCTATGCGAATGCGGTGCATGTCGCCTCGAATAACAACGCAGGGCCAGACGGAAGCATCATCGCCCAACTCGACATCGCCGATCACAACGGCGGCGGGGTCGACAAATACCCGTGCGCCTAAACGCGGGCTGTGATCTTGGTAACATCTAATAGCGCCTATAGCTTTTTTCATGGAATTTCCTCAGGGTTAATCGGTGTATGATACGTCAAACTTTGGCATATATTTCCGAGGACTTTGCCTTGGCGTTTTATTTATCAGGAGTTGTAAATGAGTAACCCCCTGTTGGAACAGCATCTATTACCCCCATTTTCCAGTATTCGCGCGGAGCATGTTGAGCCCGCTATTAGCCAGTTGGTTGCAGAAGGCCGCCAACAGTTGCAAGCATTGCTCGCCGACTTGCCACAACCTAGTTGGAATAATTTAGTGGCACCGCTCGAGGCAGAAAGCGACAAGTTGGATCAAGCTTGGGCGCCGGTGAGCCATTTGAATTCGGTCGCAAATAATGAATCCCTGCGTCAAACCTATACGGCAAGCGTTGCCTTGCTCACTGAATATTCAACCGAGTTTAGTCAAAATGAAGAGCTATATCGCGCCTATCAAGCACTCGCGGATAGTGCTGAATATACCGGTTTAAGTCAGGCGCAAAAACAAACCATCGACAACGCCCTGCGCGATTTTCGTTTGGGCGGTGTAGCGCTCAATGCCAAAGATAAAAAGCGTTTTGGTGCGATTCAAAAACGTTTGTCGGAACTCTCGACCCAGTTTGCCAATCAGCTGCTCGATGCGACTCAAGCTTGGCATAAGCACTTTACTTCTGCGGCTGACTTGGCGGGTTTGCCAGAGTCGGCCTTGGCGCAAGCGGCACAAGCTGCCGCGCAAAAGAAACTTGAGGGCTATGTAATTACCTTGGATTTCCCCTCCTACTATGCGGTGATTATGTATGCCGATAACCGCGCCCTGCGCGAGGAAATCTATCGCGCTTATGTGACTCGCGCCTCGGCCGAGGCGATTAAGTTTGATGGCAGCTCCGCTGCCGAGTTTGATAATACGGCCATCATTGCTGAAACCTTGGCGCTGCGTCACGAGTTGGCGCAGCTGTTGGGTTTTACTAGCTATGCAGAGCGCTCACTGGCAAGCAAAATGGCTGAGTCGAGTGCGCAAGTCTTGGCGTTTTTGGACGAGTTGGGGCGCAAGTCAAAACCCTATGCCGAGCGCGACTTTGCCGAGTTGTGCGCCTATGCCCAAAGCCAAGGCTGTGCAGATTTACAAAGCTGGGATGTCACCTACTTCAGCGAAAAATTGCGCGTCGCCAAATATTCCGTATCGCAAGAAGAGCTACGTCCTTATTTTCCCGTCGAAAAAGTAATCGCTGGCATGTTTGAGGTGGTAAAACGGCTGTTTGGGATAGAAGTGAAACAAGTTAAGGCGTTTGATACCTACCATCCTGACGTACGTTTTTATCAAGTGTTTAAAGCGGGGGTACAGCAGGCGAGTTTCTATTTGGATTTGTTTGCGCGCGAGCACAAAAAAGGTGGCGCTTGGATGGCAGATTGTCGTGTGCGCCGCAAAACGCCCACCGGTGTTCAGCTACCTGTCGCGTTCTTAACCTGCAATTTTACGCCGCCCGTTGGCGCTACGCCTTCGCTGTTAACCCATGATGAGGTCACCACCTTGTTTCATGAGTTTGGCCACGGCTTGCATCACATGCTCACCCAAATTGATGTGGCGGCAGTGAGCGGTATTAATGGTGTGGCCTGGGACGCAGTCGAACTACCCAGTCAATTTATGGAAAACTGGTGTTGGGAGCCGGAGGCGATTCCGCTCATCTCAGGGCATTACCAAACTGGCGAACCCTTGCCTCAAGCCCTGTTGGATAAAATGCTAGCTGCGAAAAATTTCCAGTCGGGCCTGCAAATGATTCGCCAAATAGAGTTTTCGCTGTTCGACTTTCGTCTGCACGCTGAGTACAACCCTAAGGCGCCAAAATCTGCCCAAGCAGTAATCAATGAGATTCGTGCACAGGTGGCGGTAATGACGCCGCCAGCCTTCAATCGCTTTGAAAACAGCTTTAGCCATATTTTTGCCGGTGGTTATGCCGCTGGATATTACAGCTATAAATGGGCAGAGGTGCTCTCGGCTGATGCCTACTCGCGCTTTGAAGAGGAAGGTATTTTTAATGCGTCTACGGGTGAAAGCTTCCTGCAAGAGATTTTGCAGCAAGGCGGCAGTAAAGCACCTATGGAGCTATTCAAACAATTCCGTGGGCGCGAGCCGCAAATTGATGCGCTCCTGCGTCACTCTGGTTTTGAGGAGGTTGCTTAATGGCCTATAGCAGTAAGCGTCGATTTGTCGCGGGCGCTGTATGCCCGCGCTGTTCAGAAATGGACAAGCTAGTTGTCTACTCGGAAGAGGGGAAGGATTTTCGTGAATGTGTCGCCTGTGACTATAAAGAAGAGATGCACTTTAAGCCTATTGCACGCGAGTTAGAGACGCGGGTGAATATCAGTGATCAAGAAAAGAACAGTCAATTGCAGGTGATAAATATTTTACCCTTTAAAAATGACTTGAAAGATTGAGTGCTACCATTATTGAACGAGAAGCAAGTCTATCTTTTAATGATTTCTTGCTTCTATTCTTATCTAACTATCTGTAAATACTGACTTTTTGCACATTTTTAAACATGTTAGTTATTTCTCCATTCCCCAGCATATATCCATATAGGCAATATGGTTATAAATGATTGATTGCTTATAGCAAATGGTTTATCACTGAGGCCCTTTTTGTTGTAGTCAAAGTGCATATATGTCACTAGTATTAGCACGCAGCAGGTCTGGCATTCGCTGAGCGCTCAAAATTTATCAGCCTTTCAATTCGCTTAGCGTGCGATCTTAAGCTAGCCTGCTTAACTATAACTTTAATATTGTTTTGATTGTTTGTTGCCTTGCTGGTGGTTTTTAATGCCGCAAATATCCTTTAGATTTAACTGCATCTGTTGCCTAGATGGTTGTAGTAGCTATTCACTTTTGTTACCACCAAAGTGATGATTGTTAACTCGCCTTACTGGTTACTCGAGGGAGTTGATTTGACGTTGTACCGGAATAAAACCTATAGATAAATAATCCGTATCAGGAGAGCTCCATGTATAAAACTATAAGCTTTAAGAAAAAAATGTTAGCGACAGCTGTTGCTTCAATCGCAGCTGCTGGCTTCAGCAGTGTTTCATTTGCTCAGGACAATGTTGAAGAAGTAATGGTGACGGGTATCCGCGCAAGTTTGGAGCGCGCGATGGATGTCAAGCGTAACTCTGCTGGTGTAGTAGATGCGATCAGCGCTCAAGATATGGGTAAATTCCCAGATACCAACCTTGCTGAATCTCTGCAACGTATCACCGGTGTTTCTATTGACCGCAGCAACGGCGAGGGTTCGAAAATTACCGTTCGTGGTTTTGGTCCTGAATATAACATGGTGACCTTGAACGGAAGAACACTGCCAACTGGTAGCGCCTATGGTGGTAGTTCAGGTGCAGATGCATCAACACGCGGCGGTAACTCACGTGCGTTTGATTTTGCGAACCTTGCGTCTGAATCTGTTTCCGCTGTGGAAGTTTTCAAAACGGGTAAAGCTGATGCTGCTGCTGGTGGTATCGGCGCATCGGTAAATATTAAAACTGCACGTCCTTTGGATAATGCAGGCTTTAGAGCATCTATTGGTGCTAAAGCAGTAGCGGACACCACTAACCGTACTGGCAGCGATATCACTCCTGAAGTTTCCGGTTTGGTGAGCTGGTCTGATGACGATGAAAAGTTTGGCGTATCGCTGAGTGCAAGCTATCAAGAGCGTGATTCAGGCTTTACAGGCTCTACCGTTAACGATTGGAAAACCGAGGTTTGGCCGTCAGGCTCTACCCAAACCATTTATGACATTCCAGCGAACAGCACTGTTTTCAAAAACGCTCCAGCGGCTGGAGACTTGTACAATCGCCCTAATGACGTTCGTTACACCTTCTCTGATCGCCAACGCGACCGTACCAATGCGCAGCTGACTTTCCAATATCGCCCTATTGAAAACTTGACTGCCACTTTGGATCATACTTTTGCTCAAAATAATCAATCTGAACATCGTGGCGAAGTAACCACTTGGGTTCAAAATGGTGGTAATTTAACATCAGTTGAATTTGATAACTCAACCATTAAAACGCCAAAATTCATCACTGAAGTATATAGCAGTGCTAGAGACATTGGCTTCTCTCAACAATATCGCTCGCAAGAAGACACGCTTGAATCAACTGGTTTAAATATTGATTGGGCTGCTAACGACCAATTGACTTTAAGTCTTGATGCACACCATTCAACCATGGAAAGCTTGCCTACTGGCCCAGGTCATTCAGGTGAATTGGACGTAGGTCTTGGCGCTCCCATCAAAACTGGCGCAAGCTGGCAATTCAGTGGTGCCGATATCCCTAACTGGACCAACACCATCACCGGTACCTTGGGCGAAGAAGATATCAGTTCCTCGGTAATGCGGGTATTTTCAGTTGAACAGCTCTCCGACGTAGATCAAGCCAAAATTGATGCCAAATGGAAGTTTGACGACGGCAGTCGCTTTGACTTCGGTATTGAGCGCCGCGAAGTGGGCTCAAACACTGTTAGCTACAACGGTAACAATAACCAAGTTTTGGGTGGCTGGGGCGCTTCTTCGCCTGGCGAGTTCCCAGCTGGTTCATTTGAACCATTCGATGTGGCCGGAGAGTTTAACGACCCTAGCACTGGTAATTCACCGCACATAGGTTTCCGTGCTGACGCACGCGTACTGGCAAACGAGCTGGTAAAATTGTATAGCGCGAATAAAGCCTATGTTGGCGTAGAAGATACTCAAGTTGCAGGCCAAGTCCGCAATAGCAAAAGTAACAACAACATCCAAGAAGATACAGATGCGGCTTACTTCCAGTTAGGCACTACCGGCCAACTTGCTGGTTTTGAGCTTGATGTGTTGGCAGGCTTACGCTACGAAACAACCAAACAAACCTCGTCATCAGATACCCCACCGCTGGATTACTATGTATGGCAGTCCGATAACGATTTTACGCCTGTCAGTAAAGCCGCAGGTACCGCAACTGTTGCCAAAAACAGCTACGATGTATTGCTGCCAAGTTTGGATTTGTCAGCCAAAGTGTCAGATGACATAGTTACTCGATTCTCCTTCAGCAAAACCATCGCGCGTCCTGGTCTAGGGCAGTTGGGCTCAGCAGTCTCTTATGGTAACCCAAACGGCTCTACGCTAAATGCTGGTACCACCGTTCAGGCAACCGGTAATAACCCAAACCTGCAGCCACTGGAATCAACTAACTTCGATGTATCTGTAGAGTGGTATTTTGATGATGCTAGCTACTTGTCTGCAGGTGTCTTTGAAAAACGCGTTGCCAATTTCATAGGAACCGAGACAATAAACACCACCTTTGCGGTTCAAGATCAAACTGCTGGTCCAAGAGCGCAAGCGGCTAGAGCAGCGCTGCAAGGTATTAACGTTAATGTTGATAACGCAAATCTTTATGCAATGATGCAAATTTTGGCTAACCCAACTCAGTTTCCAACTGGCGCAGCTGCATTCACTGGGGCATTGGCAGACGACTTTAATGATCAGGCGGGTTACCCATTCATCACTCCGGCTGCTAATGATCCGCTGATGTCCTACAAAATGAGTAGTCCTGTTAACAACAATGATGCAAAACTTTACGGTGCTGAGTTTGCAGGGCAACATTTCTTTGGTGATACAGGCTTTGGTTTGCAAGCTAACTACACCATCGTAAATGGTGACGTGAGTTTCGATGACATGGACATTACTACAACTCAATTTGCGTTATTGGGTCTTAGTGACACTGCAAACCTAGTGCTGATGTATGAAGACTATGGTTTTGAAGCTCGTTTGGCTTACAACTGGCGCGCTGAGTTCTTGGGTAGAACCGAAGTTGGCGCCAAAAACCCTGGCTATACTGAAGCTTACTCACAAATCGACTTGAATGTGACCTATCACATCACCGACGCTTTGGCAGTATCTTTCGAAGGTTTAAACATTACTGGAGAAGATCGTCGTGAACATTCTCGCAACAGTAACATGATGTTAGGCTATGATGATCTCGGCGCGCGCTACCAAGCAGGTGTTCGTTATACCTTCTAAGTTTTACTTAAAGGTTGTTTGATGATAAAAAGAGTCGCTTAGGCGGCTCTTTTTATTAGGCGGCTTTTTTATCTCAACTTATTTAATGTGTTAATCGTATAAGGTCGGTGGTGTTTACATGCAAAAAATAGAAGTACTCAATAATATAACTCACCAACACTTAAGCGTAACGTCAACGTTTTCAGCTGATCTTGGCGATGATGTGGTGAGTACCGTCACATTCGTGACTGAGTTTGCAGACGTTCAAAAAGAATACCCAATCTTGTGCCGGAAAGCGCCCGATACGGGGGAATATCAAGCTGTTGTTTTTTTTGGCTTACAAAAAGATGAAAATTTATTTTTAGTTGATGGGGATACTGCAAGTCAAAAAAATATAGGGTGGCGTGCAGAATATGTTCCAGCCGTTATGTCTAGGGGCCCCTTCTCAATCGGCGCTCAGCGTGAAATTGTGGATGGCGCAGAAGTACGGAGGCCAGTTGTGCATATAGATGTGAATCACGCGAAGGCAACCTGTGAAGGTGGGGAGCAGTTATTTTTAAAGAATGGAGGATACAGCCCGTACTTAAATCACATTACAACGGTGCTTGATACTATTAATGATGGAATGTACCTTACAAAATTAATGTTTGATACTTTTAATAAATATCAATTGTTAGAGTCAGTTGCACTGGATATAGAGTTTAAAAATCAGGAAAAAATAAAAATTGCCGGGTTTGAAACGGTCAACGCTGATAAATTATCTCAATTAAATGGAGAGGCACTTGAAGAATTGAATAGGTCGGGATTTCTTCAGGCGGCTTATTTTATTATTGCATCTATGTCTAATGTCAGTAAGTTGGTTGAGTGGAAGAACCGCAGAATTTTAGCAGGCGGAGCTAATTGATTTTGAAAAAAATAAAAACTTTACATGGGGTAGATTTGAACGACATCCCCAGGGGGGTTATTAATTCCGCAGAACCCGTCATTTTTAAACAGTTAGTGAGTGATTGGCCAATGGTTCAGGCTGGCCAAGTCTCTGATCGTGAATCGGCTGATTACCTGAAGTCATTTTATAATGGTAATCCTACAATTGTATGTAAAATACCTGCGCAAAATAACGGGAAAATGTTTTACAACAAAGAATGTACCCAGCTGGATTATGAAAGTTTTAAAGGTCGCATTGATGAAACCTTGGATGCAATTTTGGACGGTAAACATCAAATAGATGCACCAGCGTATTACATTGCCTCAAATATTATTGATACGCACTTTCCTGGATTTAACGATAAAAATAATATTGTGATCCCGCGGGAAAAACATCCTGATTCCATGAAAGAGCGTGTTAGTGTTTGGATTGGCGGAGCAACAACAGCGACATGTCATTTTGATGCGTTAGACAATATAGCTTGCTGTGTTGCAGGTAAGCGTAGGTTTACGATTTTTCCGCCGGATCAAATCAGTAATCTATATCCTGGGCCGCTAGAGCCAACTCCCGGCGGACAGGTGATCAGCTTGGTTGATTTTAAAAACCCTGACCATGAAAAATTCCCACGCTTTCATGAAGCTCTTGTAAGCGCTCAAGTTGCTGATTTGGAGCCTGGTGATGCGTTATATATACCCAGCATGTGGTGGCATAACGTAGAGAGTTTGGAACCTTACAATGTTTTAGTAAATTATTGGTGGGATGATGCTCCATCTTTTTTGACGTCTGGTATGAATGCGCTACACATGGCGATGCTTGGTATTAGAGATAAGTCTGAACATGAGCGAGAAGCTTGGCGGCACGTATTTAATCATTACATTTTCGATGGTCCGGAAAAGGCTAATGCTTTCATTCCAACAGAGGCGAGAGGTTTTTTACAAACCTTGGATGGGCTAAGCATCAGAAAATTGAGAGCCTTACTTATTAATAAATTAAATCGTTGATCCTCACTAAAATGACACAGCCAACAATGCTAAATAAAAAAATGAAAATCGTTATTGCTGGAGGGGGCACCGCAGGCTGGATTGCAGCGGCTGCGCTTTCACATCAAATGGGGGAGATTCTCGATATTACTTTAGTGGAATCTCAAGAAATAGGAACCGTAGGTGTTGGCGAGGCCACGATTCCACCCATGAGAACTTTTCATCGATTCCTGGGGATCAACGAACAAGAGTTTATGAGAGCAACAAATGCTACCTTTAAGCTCGGTATTCAATTTGAAAATTGGCGTCAAATTGGCGAAAAATATTTTCACTCATTCGGCATTACAGGCAAGCAAACCATCATTACGGATTTCATCCATTTTTGGCTTAGAGGACGTGAACTAGGAATTGCTGGTGAGTTTGGGGATTATTGTCTTGAATTTAAAGCGGCCTTAAAAAATCGCTTTTCACTCAATGAGCATAGCAAAATAAATTATGCATTTCATCTTGATGCGGGACGTTATGCTAGCTTTCTTAGAGCACGCGCTGAGGCGCGTGGCGTAAAACGAGTGGAAGGAAAAATAGCGAGCGTACAACAGAACCCCGATTCAGGCTTTATTGCGTCAATCAAACTGGAATCAGGTCAGGAAATAGTAGGCGATTTGTTTATTGATTGTACCGGTATGAGAGGTTTACTCATTGAGCAGTGTTTGCAGACTGGCTTCGAAGAGTGGAGTCACTGGTTGCCTTGCGATAGTGCCATTGCCGTCCAAACTGAAACCAATGAGCCTGTTGTACCTTACACAAAATCAATTGCGCATCATGCTGGTTGGCGCTGGAAGATTCCTTTACAGCATAGGGTTGGAAACGGAATAGTTTTTTCAAGTCCTTACTTGTCTGATGATGAAGCGACGAATATGTTACTGTCGGGAATAGACGGGAATGCACTTACTGAACCCAAAGTCATAAAATTTAAAACAGGTAGGCGTAAAAAGTCGTGGAATAAAAACTGTATTGCGATGGGTCTTGCCTCGGGCTTTTTGGAGCCATTGGAGTCAACCAGTATTCATATGATAATGACAGCAGTAACCCGTTTGCTGCAGCTGTTTCCACATGGCGAGATCAAGCAGTCTATTGTTGACGAGTACAACACTCAGGCTGAAAGTGAATACGTGAGGATTAGAGATTTTATTATATTGCACTATAAAGCTACAGCGCGCGATGACAGCCCCTTTTGGCGTTACTGTAAGGATATGGAAATACCTAGCGATCTTAAACATCGTATGGAGCTGTTTAAAAATTTTGGTAGATCTAATCAAGTCGAAGGCGAGTTATTTCGCTTGGATTCCTGGACTCAAGTTATGCTTGGGCAGGGGATTGTCCCTGCGTCATATCATCCCATTGTTGAGTTAATGCCCGAGCGAGAGCTGCAAGTTTTTCTGAATAGTATTGCTACCGAGGTTAACAACAACATTGCAATAATGTCGAGCCATCAAGATTTTGTTAATAAATACTGCCGCAATATGTAGTTAAAAACTCGGGTAGAGATAAGCTGTAAAAATATGAAGATAACAGACTTTCGCCCACTGCTCGACAGTGCGTCCCCTGAGGCGTTTCTTACACCGCCGGCTATGAATGGTCGTGAGCTGCAAGATCTTGTAAACCCAATTTCTTGTGATGAATTCACCAACGCCTATTTCTCGCGTATCTCATTAAGTGTGGAAGGATATGCGCAAAAGTTTGAACATGTTTTCAGTTGGGAAAAGCTGAGATTAGCGCTTGCGAGAGGCCAAGCGATTTCTGATAAGCGCTACAACATAATGGCTTCATTTACCAAAGGAGAAGATTCAGGGGATCCCCAAGGTATGATTGCAGCCAATCATTTGCAGGTAGCTGAATTACTCAATGCTGGCGCCACTATTTGTATCACCAATATCCATATGGCTGATCCATTTCTGGCGCAGTGGGCACAGGCAATTCGCGCCCAGCTTAACTTTACCGGTATTGTTGGCGTAAATTGTTATATATCGCCGGATGGTTCTGGATTGTCTATGCACTACGATAAAAGAGTTGCAACAACACTCCAAATTGCAGGAACGAAACGCTGGAAATTCTCCACCGAAGCAGCAATGGTTTGGCCCAATAGTAATGAGGTGTTTCAAGAGGGGCAGTGCGCAGAAAATATAGGAACTATACCTGCCGATATGGTGTTGCAAGAAGTGGAATTAAATCCTGGCGATATGCTATGTCTGCCCGCAGGTGCTTGGCACTCTGCCCGCGGTGTTGGATTTTCGTTGGCGTTAAATCTTTATTTTTCACCTCGTAACCTACTCGATCAGTTTATCCCTTTGCTGCATAACTTTGCATCTTCAAATGAAAAGTGGCGTGGTGGTCCGCCTGCTACGGCTGAAAAAATGCAAGGGAGTTTGCCTCAGACAGTCTCAACCTATATGCGCGAACGCCTCAACGAGTTTCACAAGATGGCGTTGGAAATTTTAGATAGTCCAGATGCGCTGATCGAGCCTTGGCTGATATCATTAACCAATGCCCCTATGCTGGGTGGCAAGCAGCGCCGTTATTGCCGATACCTGAGGTGGCCTCGGATCAACAGTTTTGTGTCGAAAATTCATCGTTACGTTTTATTGAATTTCAGAATAAGTTACTGGTCCTCAGTGATAATGGCTTGTTGAACTTTCCTGTTGCTTTTGTACCTATTCTGCAGCGGCTTGCTACGAGTGTTGAGTGCTTTACGATACCGGAAGTGCTCATGTGGCAGCAAAAGTCTGATGGCCCAGTTCCAAATGAAATTATGTTTTACTTGAAAAAGTTATACGAAAACGGAATTATTAAGCGAGCATAGTCATCAGCTGCTCCTGATCCTACAATGCCAATGCCAATGGATCTCGGCTCAGGTCTGAGTAAGTGCATACTCATTATTATCCCAGTAACTCTACGTTATTCAGCGTGAGCATAAAATTACAATGCAAGACTCTTTACGATTTATATTGCACCCTGAGCTTTCTTATAAGTTTTACGCTGTTGGTAAAGAGGAAGCCCCCTTATTGGTTATAGATAACTTTATTCAAGGCGCACATTCACTGGTAAATTTTTGCACTGAAAATACCAGCTTCAGTAAAGTAGATAATTTCTATCCAGGAGTGCGAATGGCGGCACCTAAGATGTACATTCACGCTATTAATAGTTACTTAGCAGAGTTGCTGAATAACATTTTTGGATTGCCACAACATAAAATTGCTGGAGGAAAGGCACTTTACTCCATGGTAGTTACACCTCCAGATGAGTTGGAGATAAGCCAATGCCTTCCGCATATTGATTCGTTTATAAGTGGTGATCTTGCTTGTGTTCATTTTCTTTGCGAGAAAGAAAAAGGTGGTACTTCCCTGTATAGGCATAGAAAAACCGGGTATGAAAAAATCACGAGTGAAATTATTGATCACTACAAGCAGTCAGTAGTGGATGAGGGTGCTCTGAGACTTGATAAAAAAACATACATGAATGGCTCAAACGACTATTTTGAACAAATTGCCAGAATTGATGCTCAGTTCAATCGAGTGATAATTTATCCGTCGAATATTTTACATTCGGGAAATATAGCAGAAGATTTTAATTTTGACCCCAATCCGGCAAGTGGTCGCCTGACTTTAAATTCATTTATTTTCAGTAAGCGCAGTCTGGATGAATGATTTTTTAGATGCGACTACGCGTACTTGCTTAGTTGCAGAAAGCAGGATGATTCGGGTAGGCAATATGAACGCGCGAAAACAGCGCCCTATTTGCTCAAGGGTTTAAATCGATAGGGTAAAATGCATCTGTACAAAACACAAAACCCTGGTCTACTAAGCTGTCCGGGGTTTTGTTTTAATAGGGGGGGCTGATTTAGTCAGCTACCACTAAGCCAATATTTTTTAATATTTGTGCAGTTGGTTCAGTTTGGTTCATGGTATAAAAATGCAAGCCTGGGGCTTCATTTTCTAAGAGAACTTCGCAGAGTTCACTTACCAAGTCTACGCCAAAAGCTTTTAGGCTTGCGTCATCATCGCCATAATTTTCTAAGGCTTTGCGCAGCCAGCGTGGAATTTCTGCGCCGCAGGAATCGGAGAAGCGCGTTAGATTTTTATAATTGATGATGGGCATAATACCGGGATAAATCGGCTGGGTAATGCCCGCTGCACGACATTGATCGACAAAATAGAAGTAAGCATCGGGATTGAAAAAGTATTGTGTGATAGCGCTGTTGGCGCCTGCATCAAACTTGCCTTTTAAAAATCCAATATCTGCGCTGTAACTTTTAGCTTGAGGATGAATCTCAGGATAGGCTGCGACTTCTAGATGAAATTGCTCGCCGAAATGGTTACGAATAAACGCAACTAATTCATTGGCGTAGACCAATTGGTAGGCGCCACCTACACCTGACGGCATGTCGCCGCGCAGTGCAACTATGCGATCAACGCCGGCTGCTTTGTATTCATTGATCAAGGTGAGCATTGTCTCTTCATCGTCGCCGCCAAACGACAAGTGCGGCGCAATGCTAATGCCGGCTTGTTTGAATTGGGTTACGAGCCCTTTGGTGTTGTCGCGGGTTGAGCCGCCAGCACCATAGGTAACGGAAAAGAAATCGGGTGCAAACGCATTGAGCTGATCGCGCACCTTAATAATTTTTTCTTTTCCTTCCGGCGTTTTAGGCGGGAAAAACTCAAAACTTAAACGCGGTTGTGAATCGTTCATAGCGTATCTCGGTAAGCAAGCGGCCTGCACAGATTTAATGCAGGCCGGCGATTAAATTAATATTTGTAGCTTTCTGGCTTGAAGGGGCCTTCAGCTTCAACGCCAATATATTCGGCTTGTTGAGTTGTTAATTTGGTGATGACGCCGCCGAAACCTTCAACCATATCTTTAGCAACTTCTTCATCCAGCTTTTTAGGCAATATGCGTACATATAAATGTTCAGCTTTTTGCGCGGCAGGTAAGTCAGCAAATTTACGCTCGTACAAATACATTTGCGCCAGCACTTGGTTGGCAAATGAGCCATCCATAATGCGCGATGGGTGGCCGGTTGCGTTGCCTAGGTTCACTAAGCGGCCTTCTGATAATAAAATCAAATGATTGTTGCTAGCTTTGTCGCGATAGATTTTATGTACCTGTGGTTTAACTTCTTCCCACTCCCAGTTTTTACGCATAAAGGCGGTATCGATTTCGCTGTCGAAGTGACCAATATTGCAGACGACGGCGGCATTTTTTAGCGCGCGCAGCATCGCGGAGTCGCACACATTCACGTTGCCGGTAGTGGTGACGACTAAGTCAGTTGTGCCGAGCACTATGTGATTAATATCTTCGTACTTACCTGTGTTGATACCGTTGTTGTAGGCAGATACCACTTCAAATCCATCCATGCAGGCTTGCATTGCGCAGATAGGATCGATTTCAGTTACTTTAACAATCATGCCTTCTTGGCGCAGTGACGCAGCTGAGCCCTTGCCTACATCGCCGTAGCCGATAACCAAGGCTTTTTTGCCCGCGAGCAAATGATCGGTACCGCGTTTGATGGCATCATTTAAGCTGTGGCGACAGCCGTATTTGTTGTCGTTTTTACTTTTGGTGACAGCATCATTTACGTTGATGGCGGGTACTTTCAAAGTGCCTTTTTTCAACATGTCTAATAAGCGATGTACGCCGGTGGTAGTTTCTTCCGAAACGCCGTGAATGCGATCGAGCATCTGTGGATATTTTTCATGGAGCAATTGGGTTACATCGCCGCCATCATCCAAAATCATATTAGCTTGCCAAGGTTTGCCATCTTGCAAAACGGTTTGCTCAATACACCACCAAAATTCTTCTTCGGTTTCGCCCTTCCACGCAAATACTGGAATGCCCGCCGCGGCAATCGCAGCTGCGGCGTGGTCTTGGGTGGAGAAAATATTGCACGATGACCAGCGCACTTCTGCACCCAAATCTACCAAGGTTTCAATTAGCACGGCGGTTTGAATGGTCATGTGAATACAGCCAATAATTTTGGCGTCGGCCAGGGGCTTGCTCGCGGCATACTTGCGGCGCAGTGCCATCAATGCGGGCATTTCCCCTTCGGCGATGTCAATTTCTTTGCGGCCCCAGTGGGCGTCTTTGGCAAAGGCTTCGGGAGTCTTGGCGGCAACTTTATAATCGGTAAAGCTCATAGTGGAATCCTGTTTTAAATAAAAAATATTTTTTGAGTCGTAACAATTGTAAATTCAAGCGTAGATTGGGATGAAGAACGAGAGCCTCAACACAAGTAACGCGGATACATATTCTTACAATGCTTTTTTAAGCAGCTCAGCTTTATCCGTTTTTTCCCACGTAAAATCAGGTAGCTCGCGGCCAAAGTGACCATAGGCTGCGGTCTGACGATAAATCGGGCGCTTCAAGTCGAGCATTTCAATCAGGCCGCGCGGGCGCAGGTCGAAGTTTTCCCGAATCAAATTAATAATGACATCGTCTGATAATTTCCCAGTACCAAATGTATTAATAGAGATCGATGTGGGTTCAGCAACGCCAATAGCGTAGCTCACTTGAATTTCAATTTTGTCAGCGAGACCGGCAGCAACAATATTTTTTGCGACATAACGACCTGCATAGGCTGCAGAGCGATCTACTTTTGAGGGATCTTTACCGGAGAATGCGCCGCCGCCGTGACG
>Ga0070748_1000727_pt1 | contig 15425 bp, 5 predicted proteins | sample VirMetDEL_Nov_12_FD_77015 | JGI IMG/M metagenome (GOLD analysis project Ga0070748, IMG submission 77015) | Aqueous microbial communities from the Delaware River and Bay under freshwater to marine salinity gradient to study organic matter... | ecosystem: Environmental > Aquatic > Marine > Coastal ... | reverse complement strand
TATTTACCACAGGTCGTGGCACGCCTTTGGGATTTCCTGTGCCCACTGTAAAAATATCGTCTAATTCTGACTTGGCCGAACGTAAACCTCACTGGATAGATTTTAATGCCGGTATGCTACTCGATGGCGTCAGTATGGATGATTGTGCGGAACAGTTTTTTACTAAATTACTCAGTTTTGCCTCTGGGCAATTAACTAAAAACGAAATAAATGAATGCCGCGAAATCGCTATCTGGAAACGTGGCGTAACGCTCTAAAGAATTTACAAGGAGCCTTTAATGGTTAACTCAACAACATTACATCTTCATCCCGACCGTCTTTTTCCCAGCGATGAAAAGGTCAGAACAATTGCGCGTAACTTATATGAGCAAATCAAAGATTTACCAATCATCAGCCCCCATGGTCATACTGATCCTCGTTGGTTTGCGTATGATGAAGCCTTTGGTAATGCCTCAGAATTATTAATACGTCCTGATCACTATGTTTTTAGAATGTTATATAGCCAAGGGATCAGCTTAGAGTCTTTAGGTATTCGTCGTCAGGATGGTGCAGCTGTCGAGCAGGATCCACGCAAGATATGGCATTTACTGGCTAAAAACTATCATCTGTTCCGTGGCACGCCATCTCGTATTTGGTTAGATACCGTTTTTCATGATGTATTTGGTATGCGCACACAATTGAACGAAAAATCAGCTGATTTGTATTATGACCAAATCACTGAAATGCTGACAACACCGGCGTTTCGTCCACGTGCTCTAATGGATCGTTTTAATATTGAATTAATTTGTACCACTGAAGGCGCTTTGGATACCTTGCCTCATCATAAAGCGATGCAGGGCACGCCCATGCAAAGCCGCGTGATCACCAGTTTCAGACCCGATGATGTGGTAGATGCATCAAGGGAAGACTTTATTCACAACATTAAAAAATTGGCAGAGTTAACCGGCCAAGATACCCAATCATGGTCAGGCTATTTACAAGCCCTTAGATTGCGCCGCGAATTTTTCCGCAGCTTAGGTGCAACTGCTACTGATCATGGACATCCCACAGCGCGCACTGCCAATTTATCCCAAGCTGAATGTGAAAAACTATTTGCTGTATGCCTCAGTGGCCAATCAACTGAAGAGCAGCAAGAATTATTTAGAGCACAGATGTTGACTGAATTGGCTGGCATGAGCGTAGAAGATGGCCTCGTGATGCAAATCCATCCAGGTGCACATAGAAATCACAATTCGATTATCTTTAATCATTTTGGCCGCGATAATGGGGCGGATATCCCATCACAAACTGAATATGTGCAAGCACTCAAACCGATGTTGCAAAAATACGGCAACGATCCCCGTTTAAGTATCATTTTATTTACCTTAGATGAAACCACTTATGCACGGGAACTAGCACCTTTGGCGGGTCATTATCCAAGCTTAAAATTAGGACCTGCGTGGTGGTTTCATGACAGTCCAGAAGGCATGTTACGTTTTCGTCATCAGACTACAGAAACCGCTGGTTTTTATAATACAGTGGGTTTTAACGATGATACTCGAGCCTTTTTGTCTATTCCTGCACGCCATGATGTAGCCAGACGCATAGATTGCCGTTTTCTAGCTGAGCTTATTTCTCAGCACCGAATTAATGAAAATGAAGGTGTTGAACTAGCCTTTGACTTAACTTACAACTTGGCTAAAAAAGCTTACAAATTGGATAAGTAGAGTAACTATGCAGCGTTTAAATAAACAAAGTTTGTCGTTATTACCTGCTTCGATTGCCCATAACCTTAGTTCTCTATCGGCTGAAATTGGCATCGTACACTTAGGTCCCGGAGCTTTTCATCGTGCCCATCAGGCCGTTTATACCGACAATGCTATGGAATTTGGGGGCAATTGGGGAATATGCGCCGTTTCAATGCGCAGTACTGGGGTACGGGATGAATTGGCCGAACAGGATAATATCTACACCCTTGCTGTAATTGATGAAAATCCCAGTTACCAAGTAATAACGGCTATAAAGGAAGTATTAGTTTTAGGTGAACAGCGCCAACAAGTGATGTTTAGGATGACTGCAGCTACTACCCACATTATCAGTTTAACCGTTACCGAAAAGGGCTATTGTCTTGATGGGCAAGGTTTATTAGATAGTAGTAATAGCGATGTACAACACGACTTGGCGAATCCTGATGAACCTCGTAGTGCTATTGCTTTATTAGCGGCGGCTTTAAAAATACGCTGGCAACAAGGCATAGGCCAACTGACGATAATCAGTTGCGATAATTTGGCTGATAATGGCGCTAAATTAGGTAAAGCTATAGTGGCATTTGCTGCGCAAACAGAGCCCAATTTGGCTGCATGGATCAGCGATAATGTGTGTTTTCCAAATACCATGGTGGATAGCATCACACCAGCAAGCAATGATGAATTACGAGCCAGAGTGGCTCAGGCCATTCATTTACAAGATAATTGGCCCATTCAGCGCGAAGCCTTTACCCAGTGGGTAATAGAAGACCACTTCAGTGGCCCTCGTCCTGCTTGGGATAGGGTAGGCGTAACCTTTACCCAAGATGTCAGTGCTTATGAGAAAGCCAAATTACGTTTGCTTAACGGCAGTCATTCAACCTTGGCCTATCTTGGTTTACGTTGTGGTAAAGAAACTGTTAATGAGGCAATAAGTCATCCTTCGTTGGGCAAATTTATTAAAAACATGCTGCAACAAGAGGTCAAAATATCATTTAAAGCACCAGATGAATTAGTGGTAGATGACTATATTGATGCCATTTTAAAACGTTATAACAATCAACATATTCGTCATCTATTGTCGCAAATAGCTTGGGATGGCTCGCAAAAACTACCTTTCAGATTATTAGCCAGTATTCAGGATAATCTGGCACAAGGAAATAGTATTGCCTTGATGTCAGTTGGTGTAGCGGGGTGGTTACACTTTTTAGTTAACGCAGCGAAAACCAATTTTAAAATAGTCGACCCTCTGGCAGATAAACTTATTAGTGAAGCAGCCTATTGCTCGGGCAACGTAGCCGCTGATGTGCAACGATTTTTGACTATTCGTCAGGTGTTTCCCGAATCATTGGCAAATAATCAAGATTTTGTACAAGCACTTACCGATGGCTATTTAGCACTTAGCGAGTTGGGTTCTGCCAATATTGAACACATCATTGATGGGCTTGTGTAAAAGACCATCAAACTGGATATAGATAAACTTTTGGATAAAGGTGTTTTGTCCAAAATATTTTGAACCTTTAAAAAGAGTAACAACTACATGGCACAACATATCATTGTGGGTGAATGCATGGTTGAAATGTCTAATCGAGGACAGCAACTTTATTATCAGACATTTGCCGGAGACACCTACAATACAGCCGTTTATTTTAAACGCTGTAATTCTGCTGAAGAAGTAAGATATTTAACTGCTATTGGTAACGATGATATTAGTCAGTCTTTGCTCGAAAAAATGCGAGCTGAAGACCTATCTACTGATCTGACTTTGCGTAGTCCAGACAAAACTCTGGGTTTGTATATGATCAACACTGATGATAAAGGCGAACGTAGTTTTGCCTATTGGCGCAGTGATTCGGCAGCTAAGCAGATGTTCAGTTTACTTGAACCCACAATACTGGGAACGCCAAAAAGCTTTTTTATATCAGGCATTAGTTTGGCCATATTAAGTGACGAACATAAACAAGTATTATTGGACCTTGCAAGCAAACTGCAACAACAAGGTTGCTGTATTATTTTTGACCCTAATTACCGTCCGCAGTTATGGCGGTCTGCAGAGCATGCCCGTTTATGGACTGACAAAGCCTACGCCTTAGCAGACATCGCTTTTCCGGGGTGCGATGATCACAAGACACTGTATGGCCATCAGAATCTCACTGCAGTACAGCAACATGTGGCAGCCTTGGGAGTACAGGAAATGGTGATCAAAAATGGCGAACATGGCATTCAAATTTTCTCCCATGGACAGCATTGCATAGTACCGGCCCATAGAGTAACGACGGTGGTTGATACAACAGCGGCTGGCGATGCTTTTAATGGTGGATATTTAGCCGCGCGTTTTGCTGGTCAAAATGAGCAAAGTGCTGCGGGTTTTGGCGCTAAGATTGCGGCTTATGTAATTGGCCACAAAGGTGCCATTGTTGATAAGGCTGACATGTCGATTTTCATTGCAGCAAATGCATTATGGTAGGCCATAAAAGTTCACTGTTATTGTTATTATGCTCACTACTGTGCAGCTGTTTACCAGCCATAGCCAGTGAGCAACTTGCCTTTCCCGAAGCCCAGGGTTATGGAAAGTTCACTCAAGGTGGACGAGGTGGGCGGGTCATTGTTGTTGATTCACTAGAAGACAGTGAAAAGGCCAGACCAGGCACTTTGCGTTATGCGGTAAAAGCACAGGGGCCAAGAGTAGTTGTTTTTAATGTTTCTGGCACAATTCATTTAGTAAAACCGCTAGAAATCAAACAAGACTTTATTACTATCGCGGGTCAAACGTCACCCGGCGGCATTGTAATTACGGGCTCAGAAACCCAGATTGACGCTAATCAGGTTATTATTCGTTACCTACGATTTCGACCTGGCACTAATAATGAGCAAGGCGATGCAATAAATGCTAAGCGCTTGAGTAATATCATTATTGATCACTGCTCGATGAGTTGGGCCAATGATGAAGTTGCCTCTTTTTACAACAATACTGACTTTACTCTGCAATACAGCATTATTAGCGAAAGTTTGAATAATGCCGGCCATCTTAAAGGCAGTCACGGTTATGGTGGAATTTGGGGCGGTCAACGAGCCAGTTTTATTAATAACGTATTAGCCCATCATATTAGTCGTAACCCACGTATTAATGGCTACCGCCTTAAACCAAACTATGCACCAGAGGGCGAGTTGGTCGACGTACGCAATAATGTCATTTACAACTGGGCCAAAAACAGTGCCTATGGCAATGAGGATGGTCGGGTTAACTTTATTAATAATTTCTACAAACCCGGTCCCGCCACAAAAGATACTCGATTTTTTCTGATTGAAGAGCCACAGAGTATGGGGCGAGCCTATTTTATGGGAAATATCATGCATGGTTTTCCTAACTTGAGCACCCACAACGCACTTGCTATTGATATTAAAAATCAAAAAAACATGCAAGTAGCGGATATTGAAAGTCTGAAATCGCAGTTTTTAGTCCACACACCTTTTGTTAATACCGCTTACCCTTTGCAATATCCACAGTTAAGTGCCCAACAAAGCTACGACAAGTTAATAATTAACAAGGAAGTGGGTGCCAATAGGAATCGTCAAGGTCTATTTCAAGATTCAGTAGATAACAGAATTTTGCAAGATATAGCTTCAGGTCAGGCCTCTAGAGGCAATGGTATTATTGACTCTGAATTACAAGTAATAGCTAGCTGGCAAGCCTATGAGGCGGAATTTAAACAAACCAACAAAACGGCGAGCACACTAGAGTTCAAGTCCAAAACGATTCAGTTGTGGATAGATGAACTGGGTAAATTTGCAATGTGAGCAAACAGTTCAATTAATAATACTCCAAGAGCAGCAAATCACAGTTTAAGCATGTTTTATTAGGTTTAATGAGCTAGAGCTTTGTCTGCATCAATTCTATTTATATTCAAATTCATATAATTAACAAATGGCTTAATACGTTAACAAAATGTTGACATTGAGGTTTTATTAAACATAAACTGCCACCGGTAGCATAGCTAAGCCAAAGGGCTTTTATGTGAAGTGCTACCGGTGGCGCAAACTTAGTAAACTTAAACCGTTATGCCACTAGCAAATTTTTTCAATGCAAATGCCAGGAGAGAATCCGAAATGAAGAGTTTTCAAATGAAGGCTTTAGTGATTGCCATAACTATGGCTCTTCCAAGTTATGCTCAACAAGCTCAGTCAGTTAGCTCTGAAGCAAAAGATACTAATATGGCATCGCAAGAGAATGCCAATTCAATTACTCAAGCAGACTCAAGCGAGGCTGAACTAGAAATCATTGAAGTCACGGGTGTACGTCAGGCTGATATTAAAGCCCGTGACCTAGAGCGCGAAAAAAATGGTCTCAGTTCAGTAATTGCCACCGATGATATAGGTAACTTTGTCGATCAAAACGTCGCCGAATCCTTACGCCGTTTACCTGGTGTTACTTTGCAGCGCTCTGAGGGTGAAGGCAAGTTCGTTAGCGTAAGGGGCTTAGGCCCAGGTTTTGTAGCGGTTAATATTAACGGCTCTGAAATGTCAGGGGTTGGTGATGATCGTAAAGTAGGTTTAGATGCTATCCCTTCAGACATACTAGGCTCTATCGAAGTACTTAAAACGTTAACCGCTGACCAAGACTTAAATTCCATTGGTGGCGCAGTGAATGTTAATGCCATTTCTGCTTACGATCGTGGCAAAGCAGGTTTGAAATTTAAAGCTCAAGATTCATACAGTACCTTAAGAGAAAAACACTCGCCTAAATTCAGTTTAGATGGCACCGAGTTCTTCTTGGATAAAACCATAGGCATTGGTTTTGCTCTATCCCATGAAAATCGTAAAACTCAGGTTGATGAAACTCGTCATCACAGCACCAACGAAATGAGTTTCTATCAAGCCGATGCAGGCTTTACTGACTCTGAAACCATGAGCGCAGCGGAGCAAATTGCTGCAGGCCCGGAGATCCTTGCGCCTAATCAATTAGAATATCGTCGTGAAATCGCTGGCCGCACTCGTAAAGCCGCGTCACTTAACGTTGAATTTAAACCTAACGATACGAGTTATTACTACGTTAGAGGTAACGTTACTCAATTTACTGATTCTGATGTGGCCTTGCGAGAGTTTTATGATTTTCAGGATGCAGGCTCGGTAGGTGACGGTGAGATACTCTATGTTAACGGTGACAGCAAAGAATTTATCCTCAGTGATATAGACGTTTTTCATCAGTACTTTATTCAAGGTGGTGATAACACCACTAAAAGTTTCAGCCTAGGTGGTGAAAACCACATTGGCGAAAGCTGGACTATAGACTATGAGTTAGCGCAATCAGAATCTAATGAGGAATCCAACAACGACCGACGTGTACAGTTCCGTGAGCGTGATTTAGTGGTCTATGGCCAAGGCTCAAAAGATAATATCGCGGCTCAAGTTGTTAGTCCTGAATATGCTGCGCAATTGGGCGGTTTTGATCCAGCTGTTATTGGTACCTCAGGCAGTGGTGACGCATCTAATTTAGCAAACTGGCAGTTCGATAATTTATTTCTAGAAGATGGTACTCGTAACGATAAGATCAAAAATGGCCAATTAAACTTAACCAATGACTTCTTTTACAAACACTTAAGTTACATCAAAGTGGGCGTGGCATTTTCGAATCGTGAATACATCAGAGATAAAAACCGCGCGAGTTATGTGCCCAGCGCCGCCGACTGTAATGGCGATGCTACCTGTATTGAGGTGGTCAGTTCCTCCCATTCTGACTACCCAAGCTCTATCCCTAAAAACAGTGATTTTCAATATCCATTTGTTGAACAAGGTCAAGTTGATTACATAGTCGACAGTGCAAAAATTACCCGTGAAAGTGCCACTAAAGGTGAACTATCCATTGATAGTACTAAAGAAGACTACACCTTAACTGAAGATACCAAAGCCGCATACGTTATGGCAGAAATGCCCATCAACGACGACTTGATCATGATCGCAGGTGTACGTTTTGTAGAAACAGAATTTTCTTCCACTGGCTTTTTATCACTTGAAAATGATGATTTTGAATTTAACGGTGCAGGCTTAGGTAGTTTAGATATAGCCATTCCTTTACCTGAGGCGTCAATTAAATACAGTGAATACTTTCCCAGTGTCCATCTACGTTATGAGCCAACCAGCGATATCTTAGTGCGTGGTGCTATTTGGACCAGCTTTACCCGTCCATCGTTTAGACAAGCTCGTGCTTTTGCTAAGTTTGATCAAGATATTGAATTATGCCCACCGCAAAGTGTTAATTGTGATGATGATCAAGGTAGTGCCAATGTACAACAGCTGCAGGACTACATTTTAGGTTCAAACAATACTTTAGATGTAGGTAACCCCAATTTATTGGCCATGACTGCGATTAACTACGATGCGTCAATTGGCTGGTATCCGAGCAAAGATTTGTTTTTTGAAGCCGCAATCTTTTATAAAGATATAGACAACTTCATCGTTGATGTTAATGGCATTACGATGTCTATTGCAGACTTACCTTTAACCTTGCCTGTTAACCAGCTTACTGAATTTGTCATCCCACAAGATCTGATACTAAACGATATCAATATTACTTTAAATGGTAATAGAGCCACGGTGCTTGGCCTTGAACTGAGCTTCAATCAGTTTTTTGAAAATGGCTTCTTTTTGCAAAGTAACCTGACCTTGTTAGATAGTGAAGCGGAACTGGATGCTTCCATACGCGCAGATAAAGTGCCTTTACCTGATCAAGCAGATACCACGTTTAACCTGACTTTAGGCTGGGAAAATGAAGACTATTCTGTGCGGATTATCGGCAATCACCGAGCAAAAATATTAGAAGAGGTTGGTGCTTGTCCAGTCGGTGTCAGTGGCGCAGATGCTAGAGTTTGTAAAGTTTGGTCTGATCGCTACCAAGATGCCATTCAAAGTGTCGATTTTAAAGCTAAGTACAACATCAACAAACAAATGTCGGTGTATTTTGACGCCATCAATTTGACCGATGAAGTAGATTTACGTTACTTCGAAGGTAATGAGCAAAGTGGCGGAAATATTCTGTATCAACGAGAAGAATATGGCAGAACTTTTCAGTTAGGCCTGAACTACAAATTTTATTAGTTCAACTGAAATGAGCTTATAGCCCCCTTGACGATTCAACGGGGCTAATAACAACCAATATTTCTCATCCCTAGGAGGGTGATTATGAATTTTAAAAGTAATGTAGCAGCCAGTGTCATTGGCGCTATGGTATTAATGGGTTGTGGTGCTGAAAGTACTACAAACGTTAAAGAGAGCCCGGCACCTGCGCTAACCGGTGTATTTGTTGACAGCCCTGTATCTGGCTTAGGCTATCGTTCTGAATCTGTTGCTGAAGGTCAGACCAACAGTAACGGTGAATTTAGTTACTTTCGCGGTGAAATCATCACCTTTCATATAGGTGATTTTCAATTTCCCGGAGTAGCAGCGTCGAGTTTGTTAACTCCACTTAAAATGTTTGATGCGGACAGTCCTTTTAAACAACCCGTGGTAAACGCTATTCGTTTGCTGCAAGCATTAGATGTAGATGGTGATCCTGCTAATGGCATCGAAATTAGCGCTAATGCAGCAAGTTCTGCCAGTATGGTATTGGCCGAGGGCCAGACAGTCGCTGATTATTTTAATCGTCCAGCCGCTGAGTTTGCTGCAGCTGTAGAGCCTTGGTTAGCCGTTGCCGGTGGGGCAATGACAACCTTAGCGCCTTATGACAGTGCTTTAGAGCATTTTGTCACTTATCTCGAAACTGAATATGGCACCTTGTTTGCCAATACCTTTGATATCGCTCAGTTTAACGGCACCCTGTATAACCCTTATTTACAAGGGACTACTGCTACTTTAGAAAAACTTGATTTCACGCCTGCAGATGCCACGCAAAAAAGTGGCAGCTTTGAACGTACTGTGGATGATGTGGTTGTTGCTGGTACCTATGAATTCGTTTTTGGCCGTCGGGCTTTAAAACTTACCACCGAGACTGACTCACAATATATCATTGTGCGTTCGTACAATACGGTCAATCAGGTTTATAGCTTGTGTAGTTCTGATGCCAGTCAGGGCTTGGCCACAGCGATAGCGGCGTGTGATACCAACGACGATAAAAAAGCCAATTTGATGGTTATTAGTGAAACTCAGGCAACCACCGAATTGGAGCAGCTAACCGAGCGCGCTAATACCGTTGAACCTGCATTAAATGAAGAATTTGATACAGATACCGCCACTTTCTTTAGCTCTGGTTATAAAAGAGTTAGCGACGATCCTAACAGTGGAGCAATGTATTTTAAAACCGGTGGTAGCCCAGCTCTTGATGCGGCCCAAGGTAACATTACCTTGGAAGGTGATCGTTTCTCAATAGGTAACGCTGCGGCCAACCCTTTAACTAATACCGCAGCCAATGACACCATTGGCACGGGTATTTTTAATATCAGTCAGGGTTTTACCCTAAGTTTTGATGTCATTGCCCATAATGGCGCTGGCTCCTTAAATATCTATGTAGACAATAACACCACAGGTCAAGATAACTCAGTACATGGCGCTGCCTCTAAGTTTTATGGCAAATCAATCAACGCCGAAAACTTGCCCGTTGGCCAACGTTTTGTTTATACCTATGTGCCCGGTACGGATGTTAGTGGCCTTGACCCAAGTGATCCCACCGCTAAAATTCTCAATCCAGCCGTAACTAATTCTTTCTTTCAGTTACGTACTGACAGCGCTGCTAGCATTACTATCGATAACCTCAGAATAGAAACCGTCGCTGATAGTGTGCCAGTGACTGAACCTGAAGAGCCAGAGGAGCCAGAAGAACCCGAAGCACCAGAGGTTATTCCACGGGTAAGTCTGCCATTTAATGCTGGTTTTGCCGGTGTTACTGAAGATATTTTCAGTGCTGTTTATCAAGCAATCCAAGATTCAACCGGTGCCGATGTTGCCATGTTTACTAAAACAGGTGGCACGGTAGTGGTAGTTGATAATGGACTTGAACTAGACGGAGGGCGTTTCAGTATTGGTAATGCGGTGCCAGGCACTAATACCACAAGTGCAGATACATCAAGTACTGGGGTGTTTGATTTAAGCCGCCCTTACAATGTACTAATGGATATTGTTGCTGTCGAATTTACCGATGCCAGCAAACATCTGCAAATTTATGTGGATAACTCTACCAGTGGCAGCGCTAATTCTATGCACGGCGGTGATTCTCGAATTTACAATGAAACTGCCGGAAGTCTAGTTGCAGGAACGACTGTTACCGTTCCAGGTTTAGTTGCGACCAAAAACTCATTTTTGCAAATTCGCACTGAAAGTGGCGTAAAAGTAGTGCTGGATAATATTCGCATTGAATACATCAATGAAAACTTATTGGCCTCTGAAGACTTCAATACAAGTACTGAATTGTTTTTTACCGCTGATTACAAAGCCTTACCCGGTGATGCCGTAACCGAGCTTTACCACATTACTGGTGGTACGAGCGGTTTAAGTATCACTGATGGTCAATTAAAAATTGATAGTGCGCGTTTTAGTTTAGACAATACCACACCAGCGACCAATACCACTGGTGCAGATACCACTACTACAGGTATTTACGATTTAAGCCGTCCTTATCAAATCTTGTTTGACGTGGTGGCCACTGAAGATACCGAAGGTAACAACAACCTGATCTTATACGTAGATAACAATACTAGTGGTAGCAGTAATTCTATTCATGGTGGTGACTCTAAGTTTTACTCTGAACAAATTCTGTCTTTGGTACCTGGAGATACTGTTGTAATCGATGGTTTTGTTGCTACACAAACCTCGTTCTTACAAATTCGTACTGAAAGTGGTGGCATAGTCACCATTGATAACCTACGTATTGAATATTTAGCAGCAGAAGAGTCAGGCCCTAAAGCTTTTAGTTGTGCTGATGCATCTGAGTTGTATTTCTGTGACGACTTTAGTACTGGCAGCACCAGTAATTATCAATTACTCGCCACTGCAACCAATACCGAAGCACCTTTGGGTTTCTTTGATACTGTGGCCGATGTGGATGACAACATGGTCTTGCGTTACAACGCGGGTAGCGCTGGCGGGGAGATTTTACTGTTCACTGAAGCAGCCATGGCCAATGTTCCAGCCAGTGGTGATTATTTTGTTGAAGCGCGTATTCGCCCTAGACAAAACAGCACAACAGCCAATAAACAGATTTTTTTGCTAGGTCGTTATGACAGTGCAGGTAACTGGTATGGCGGCGGTTTAAACGTACAAAACTCATCCAGTAGTACACAAGTTGAAGTGGCTATCAGCACCAATGGTTCCATTTCACGTCCAGTACAAAAGAAAACGCCTATATTATTAGGCGAAAAAGACGGCGCAGGCGATGGTGTCTGGTACACCGTGCGTTTTGAGTTGATTGGCAGCAATTTAACTGTCTATTTGGACGGCGAGTTAATGGGCACCACTAGTGATGCTACGTATACCACCAAAGGTTTGATTGGTTTGTTTACCAACAATCGCGCCTTTGAGTTAGACGACATCAAAGTAGGTGATCCCAGTGTTAAACCAGTACAGCTAACACTTGACTATAAGAGCCCGACTTTTGAAACTTCTACTACTGCCGATCCTTTAGTGATTAACATTACTGCGGTACAAAGTGATGGAGTGACAGCCGATACCTTTACGGTTAAGTCATCAGACAGCGCAGTGGTAACACCTCAGTTGGAAGGCAATGTTCTGACTTTACAAGCACTAGCAGCGGGTAGCAGTACTATCTATATCAAGTCGGGTTCAGACAAAACCATAGTACGTAGTATTGAGGTGACAGTGGCCGAAGGATTTGTGATGCCAACCCAAAGTTATGGTGATTTTGGCACTAAAGTTAGCCCAGCCATTGCCACGACAGATGAGTACATCGATGCAACATTAAGCATCACTTTTGATAGCGCACCTACCTTGGGCACTATTGGCGAAGTGAGAATATTTGATGCCAGCAATAATGCCATTGTGGATACCATTAATGTCAGTGGCGAAATTGATGCGCTGGGCTTTGAAGGCCAAGACAGGGTGCGCCGCGTAAACGTAGATGCAATTACTTTGAATGGTAATACCATGACGATCAAGCCGCATAATAATGCTCTTGAATATGGTCAAACCTACTATGTGGTAATTGGCGACGGTGTTGCTCTGGGCACCCAATTAAACGGTGTTGATTTTGTTGGCTTGGGTGAAAATGCTAATTGGTATTTTACCACTAAAGCCAGCGCACCCAGTGGCAATGAGCTGACCGTGGATGATGATGGCGATGCTGATTTTAGAACAGTGCAAGGCGCACTAAACTACGTGATGCAACATGTTGCCCAAGACACTCCTGCTAGCATTTTGGTGAAGGAGGGGGTTTACCATGAAATGTTGTATCTGCGTAATAAAAACTACCTGACTATTCAAGGCGAAAGTCGTGCTAACACCATTATTCAATATGATAATTACGAGAGTAAAAATGGTGGTTCGGGCACCAGTGAAGCGCCAGGAAGTGGCACGCCAGGCGGTGGTCGTAGCGTATTTTTAGTAGAAGGTGCGGATTTATTAACCCTCACTAACTTAACCCTTAAAAACACTCATATGCGCTCTAATCTGTACTCTAATCAGGCAGAAACTATTTACTTTAATAGCCCTTATCGTTTAGTGGCACGCGACGCTAACTTTATCAGTGAACAAGATACCTTATTGGTTAAAGGTTACCCGTGGTTTTACAACTGCTTGGTAGCGGGTAACGTAGACTTTATCTGGGGTTATCCAGTAACCGCCTTATTTGAAGAAAGTGAAATTCGCACTATCGGTGATTCTAAAGATGGCGACCCAACTAAAGATACGTCGGGCGGTTACGTGCTGCAGGCGCGGGTACAAAATGCTAACGATCCTGGTTTTATCTTTCTTAATAGCGAATTTACTAATGGACCTGGTCCGCTAGGTAATGGCGTATTAGACAACTCAACTTATATTGCGCGTAGTGGTGGTAGCTCGTCTTATTACGACAACGTTACTTTGATCAATAACAAGTTTGATACTCATATTGCTACTTCAGGATGGGCGGTATTAGGGGTTAATGGTCAACCTGCGCCCAATCCAGCAGAAGCCTCTGCTACAAGTGGTTGGAGAGAATATGGCAGTATGGATATGCAAGGTAATCTGTTGGATCTAAGTGCTCGTGTCGGTGGTTATTTATTGCAAGAGACGGACGTTGCTAATTTAACGGATCGCGTAAGCATCTTTGCCAGCTACGATAACAATACCGGTTGGGATCCTATGGCTGACAATACACCTGTTATTGGTCAAATATTGACTGATACCGGTTTTGCAGGGCATAACTTTGATTTAACTGGTGGAGCCAATGGTATGGCGGTCACGGTTAATAATGGTGTGTCGCTTATCAACGCCTTGAAACAAGCCAAAGATACCAATATGCCTATTACAGTTTATGTAGATGGCACTATTACCGATGCTAATAGCGGCGGTAATGGCAATTCTATTGATATCAAAGATATGGATAATGTCTCCATTATAGGTGTGGCTGATCGTGGAGAGTTTGACGGTATAGGTATTCAAATCCGCCGAGCCAACAACATTATTATCCAAAATTTGAAAATCCATCATGTGCTGACCGGTGGCAAAGATGCGATTTCTATTGAAGGTGATACAGACGGTTCTACTACTGAAAATATCTGGATAGACCACAACGAGCTTTACAGCACGATGAGTGTGGATAAAGACTACTACGATGGTTTAATTGATACCAAAAGTGGTGCCAAAAATATTACGATTTCGTATAACTACTTGCATGATCATTGGAAGGCTTCGTTACATGGTCATACTGAACCTGATACAGCAAGCAGCAATACCGAGCGTAATATTACCTTTCATCACAATCGTTTTGAAAATATTGAATCGCGCTTACCGCTGTTTAGATATGGTCATGGCCACCTTTATAATAACTACTACAACGAAATTCACTCTACCGGCATAAACTCTCGTCGTGAGGCTGAGTTATTGATAGAAAATAACATATTTGAAAACACCCAAAATCCGATTGTTTCTTTCTATACAGAGGTAATAGGTTATTGGAATTTGTCAGGCAATGTTTTCGGCGCGGGCGTAACCTGGACAACTCCAGCTAGTGGCGAAATAAATGCACAAGATGGCGTCTCAACCAGTAGTTATGTCGTTCCTTACGACTATGAACTAGAAACCGCAGCTGTGGTGAAAGCCAACGTTATTAATTTATCAGGCATTGGTAAGTTAGATCAAAGTGGCTTGGATATTCCTGAGATTGAAGATAGTGGCACACCCTCGGAAACAGACGTGAGTCTGCCTTTTAGTGAAAACTTCAGTGCAGCAGATGCCGCAACTTTCTTCAGTGCGGACTACAAAAACATTCCGGGCGATGCTACGTCACCTCTGTATAACATTACGGGCGGTGGCAGTGGTATCACTATCACTGATGGGCAAATTAGTATAGCCAGTGCACGTTTTACCCTTGGTCATCTTACCCCAAGTGTTAACACCACAGCAGATGATACCGCTGGGGCAGGGGTGTTTGACCTGAGTAAACCTTACCGTGTGGTGATGGATATTATTAGTATTGGTGGCGCAGACGGCACTAAAGACTTCCAAGTTTATGTGGATAACAATACCTCTAGTAGCGGTAATTCAATCCATGGAGGAGGCTCT
>Ga0070748_1000720_pt1 | contig 15513 bp, 20 predicted proteins | sample VirMetDEL_Nov_12_FD_77015 | JGI IMG/M metagenome (GOLD analysis project Ga0070748, IMG submission 77015) | Aqueous microbial communities from the Delaware River and Bay under freshwater to marine salinity gradient to study organic matter... | ecosystem: Environmental > Aquatic > Marine > Coastal... | reverse complement strand
TACAGAAAGATAGCGAGCGGCGCACAACCAAAAGACGCGCACGACGCGGATTGTCCGCACAACCCAAACGTCAAAATAATCAACATCGAGATCGGCGGCATCGCGCATAAGCTGGACACGTCTGTCGAATCCTACGCAGTCGTATCCCGCGACGGGCCGCATCCATTCGATCAGGCGTACGAATGCCACGACGAGGCGAAGTTGTTCTACGCGACGCTCGTTGGAGCCGCATACGTTCGGACGTTCCATAAGGATTTTAAGTGGAGCAGGACGTCATGATCGGTCCAATCAAGTTCGCCACCATTATCGCGTGCAACCGCGCAGGGATATACGTGCGCGATCCGGCGAGCACAACCACGAGGTTCGACACTGGAACGGCGAAGCTGGAAGCGTTCATACCTGAACTGAAAGACATCGATCGGTCAATTGTCGAAGCGATCGAGAGCGAGGTCCGAGCGTCGGTCCCGTGCGGAATCACGTTCTCGATCGTTGCACCAGAAGCGCCGTGATTCTGTTGATCGGAAATCGACAAGCATCAGAAAGAAAGTTGTTGACTATGCTTGCTCTGCGCGATAAGCTCTCGGAATGGATCAACGAGTTGCCCGAGTTCTTCAAGGTGTCGCAGCAGCAGAGTCTTACGTCGAGTCGTACGCAGAAGCGGCGATGGATGCGCGTACGCCGATTGACCTCGCGAACGCGCTTGCCGAAATGCGCATGTGGGATCTTACGGCGCGGGTCGGGCGCAATTCGCTGAGGTTGGCGGCGTGAGAGCAAAAGCCATTACCAAGCGCAAGCGCTCCGCCGTTTGCGCTCACGATCGACTTTACGCATGCGTGTCTGAGCGACACGACGATCGGTATGCAACATTCGTTATGTGCTCGATCTGCGGCGAAGTTAATCCAATCGACGACGCGAATTGCAAGCGTCTGCCAAACGAAATCTGGTCAACAATCTCTAACATCGAAGCGACACGAGTCAACGAAGGCGCAAGGATCACAATGCTCGCTGGACCATCGAGCGATTTTGTTGCGATGGCTTTGGTGGTACTCGCTGAGTCGGAGCAAGTGCAAGTCGAAGCGCTGGACTTTTGGTACGCGAATGAAACTCCGCCGCTTCTGAAGACGCATAGCGATGAAGCTATGGCCAAGGTGATGGCGAAGCGAGAATCTTTCAAGCTGGACAATTACAATAAGATCGCGTCTCGTTTTGCGACGGCTCGTGAGAAATTAACATCAATACCACGAGAGGTGTCGAAGTGAACAACGTAGATTCTCTTGCAAGATTCCACGCTGACCCGAGCAAGGTCCGCATCTCCGTGAGACCGAACAAGGGATCATTTCGCGCGTCCGTGGCTAGCCGAACTGACAACAAATTGTTCTGGTTCACGTGTACAGATCCTTACGTTGCGCTCTCTGTCGCGCTTGGCGCCGCGGAAGAGAGCGGCATGGAAGGCATCGACATCGAACTGCAATGGTCCTACGAGCATCCGTTCGGACGCGCCGGATTGGAGGCGCGACGATGAGCTTTCATTGCGACAAGTTGCGCAGCGGGGAATGTTGTTTCCCTCTACTCAAAGCGCTCGTGTTGGTCCTGCGTGATCACGTGACGTGTGCGCACATTCCGAACGTCGCTCGCGGTGACATGTTTGGCGCTGCCACGAGCATGGCTGCCCATGCGTCGATTGATGACCCGGCCAAGCTTGCCGAGTTGTTCGTCTTGGCAGAATCGGCACGCGGTGACCGTTACGAATTCGTCGTTTCTGGTAACACGATCGAATGGTGCGAATGGGCCAAGGGAAAGAAGCGGCTGCTCACGATTGAGATCTGGACAATGGCTCAGGCTCGCGAGAAGCTTCTCACCATCATGCGTACGCCAGCGAATCCGTCGAGTCGTGATGCGTGTGAGAAGATTCTGAGAGGTGAATCGTGAACTGGTCAAACGAATTTAGCTATCCGCTCACGAGCGCAAATCTTCTCCGCGCACGCAAGCCCATCGAGCAAGAGCACGAAAAAGCAATCCAGCGCCGCATCGAATGGGGCGCGAGACTTGCCAAGCTGATCCAGAAGTACGGACAGCGCGCGGTCAATCGGATGTCCGGGTATCGACTGAACGCGTTACTCGACGGGCGCGACGGGATCGCCGTGAAGCATGTTCCGGGCGAGAAGAACGAGCGACGCTGGACGACGCAGCGGATCAAGTATGTGCGAGTCAGGACATGTAAGGGGAAGAGAACATAAATCGTCTTCACGTAACGCAGAACACTTGACTTGATGTTTCCAACCTAGTTCGTCACTTCAACCATTCACGATCTACTACGAAACAAGGTGATTCAAGAAAAGCGCGCATGCGTGAAGAAAGTTGTTGATTGTTCCAACGTCGTGCCGTATAACTAGGGAGTCGACGGCGCGATGGAGCGGCGAAGACGAGGGAGCCAGACGGACATGAGCGCAGCGATGGCGAAGAAGATGATCGGCGGCAACGAGTGGACCGTGACGTCCGTCAACGGCACCGTTTCGATGTCGGCTGAATTGAGCAACGACGCAATCAAGACCATGGCGCTCACGATCGAAGCCGCTCACGTCTCGGGAATCACCACGGACCTGTGTTCCGACTTCTCCGATCCTGGTTTCGCGATGCTGACGTTTCAATGCGACGCGACGCGGCTTAATGAGCTTGACGATGTGTTGATGCGGTTGGCCGCATGACTCACCCACCCCGGACGATGGCGCCCGGGGTTAAGGCGTTAGAGGGCATGAAGATGCTCATAGAGCTTGTGGAAACGATTTCGTCAGAACTGCGGGCAGTGTGCGTGATCGACAGGTCTTGCGGAAATCCATTGATTGCCGTGGTGCGCAACGGCTCTGCGGACGTTGGTGCTGTGTTCTTTTCGCCCGCGAACGATGGTGAGATACTGGGTATGGGCGTTTTGCCTTCGTACCGACGCCGCGGAATTGCGCGCAAGCTGTGGCTGTTTGTGGCTGCACAAGCTGGCATCAAAACTGATGACGTTGTGGCGGAGCCTGTAACAATAGAAGGCCGTGCGTTGTGTGCGGCAATGTGGACCAAGTAATTCACCCCGCAGGTTTCGCCTGACGGGGCTTGGGTGTGTGGAGGTTCCATGATTCGATTCTGTAATTTCTTGACATTCGTCTCTTGTTTACTCGCGCCCGTCAACGCATTCGCAGATGTAACGTGCGCGAGGGCGATCGCGTTCTATCCTGCGGACGGCAAGGGCAACGCGGACAAATCAAGTCCGCCCGTTGTGATCCGCGTCGAAAGCAACTCGGCAACGGCTGCTGAATCGAAGCACGACGTGATCGTGCGCGGAGACAATCAAGTCGCGGCGTGGACGGCAAAGATGAAGCGATCCATTTCGCCGACGCTGATCATTAAGCAAGTGCGCGCAAAACCCCAAATGGGATGGGACGAGATCGGGTGCTGGACGTCGTCGAATCATCTCGCGAAGCAATATCGCGCAATCGTTGATTCATGGCCAGCGGCAACGTTCCCGGCGAATCCTCGCGCGGCGCTACCGAAGCAGATCGTGTCGCCCGCGCCCGTCGTGCCGATCGATTACTTGGAGGACGAGAATCGTCGATGGCGGTGGGTTCAGGTTGGGAACAAAGCGAGTCTTCCGCTATTCACGTGCGGCGTCACGATCTACTATCACGAGGTTTCTCCGCCCGGAGACGCAACTTCCGCGATAACCGCTGGACAGTCATTGACGCGAGACAAGCGTCACGTGATTGGATCGGACGAGAACGCGAAGACCGCGATGCGTAGATGGGTGCGGGATGAACTGCGCGCGACGGTCAATGGCCTTCCGTGGCACGAGGATGATATTTCTGTAACGTGCGGACGAGAGTGAGGTATTATGGAACTGACAATGGACGTCATTCGACAATGCGCGCAGACCACGATCCAAAACAAGCCGTTCGTTATCGATGCACTGGAATGCGAGGCTCAGAATACTGCGGAAGATCTGTCCAGCGTTGACAGTATCGTCTCCGATCTGCTTCGATCCGAGGATGCGATTTACCACGCGAGTGACGATACGAAATCAGCGCTTGGACCTGATATTGTCGTCGAATTAAATAGACTCTTGACGCCTCTGGATGTATCACGGAGCAAGCTCGCGCTCATGCTCGGAGAGGACAACGCGATCGTTAACGCTGGGCACGATTTATCGAAGAAGCAACGTGAAGCATGGAGCGAGCGTCTGGCCAGTGGATCGGTATGGGCAAAAGAGAACGCCGCGTCGACGCTTCGCCAACGATTCATTGCGGCGACAAAAGAGGATAGCTGCGAAGTTGGTGCGCATCGCCCGATCTTCTTCCACGATCTGATTAGATTGTGCGACGTGATTGAACCCGCGCCGTGCTCATCTGCCGAAGCGATTGCCAAGGTATGCGCCACGTTTGCTGGAACTTTGTTTGGTATTGATCCGTCAACGCGCACACTTCTTCAATGCAATTGGTCCGCTATTGGTCGTGAGCTGAAGAAACATCTTGGTTATGAGCCAACGGTGTACTCGGATCGAATTGAACTCCGTGACGGTTTCGTGTGGTACGACTTCAACTCTCATCGAATCACGTTTTCGATGCACTGACCCCGCCTTGCTTGCGCCATCTTATCCGTCACTCGTTCGGAAGTGGGTTGGCGCGACGTTCTTTCGACTGGCCTTGTCCGCGTAGCAAACACGCTGCGCACTGAATCTATTTCAGCGGCGACACCAGCACGAGAACCGATCCAGCAAACACAAATCCAACCCACGCCATACCGATCCGCCGCTCACCGCGAGACGGACCAAGGCGGACCGCGTCAACGCGAGTTCAGCGCGCAGAAGCCGTTCTCGCGGAACGAATGGGAAGTTGGCGACGATCAAGTTGCGCTCAATCTTTGCGAGCAGGGGCAGCTTCAACTTGCTGTCCAGCTCTGTGAAGCGATGCTCGCGGACGGAGTCATCTCCGGCTTGCTCGACACGCGATCGTCCGGACTCCTAAAGCTTCCCGTCAAGGTCACCGGAGACGAAGAACTTGTTTCTGAATTGACCGGCGTGTCCAAGACAAACCAAGACGCTCGATCTGGTTTGCTCTGGCGAATGTTCCCGCTCGCGACGCTGGCGCGCATCATTCAGTTCGGGATCATGTTGGGCGCGGGCGTTGGGTACTTCGTTCAAGGCCCAGACGATCCGTGCCCAGTTTTGCACGTCATCGAGCATCAGTTTCTCATTCATCGTCGCGACGCTGAAGGCATCTATCACCTTTTTTATCGCACTGCTTCAGAGGGCGAAGTCGAGATCGTTGCGGGAGACGGACGATGGTTTGTCTTTGCTCCTTACGGTCTGCAACGCTTTTGGGTGTACGGAAAGTGGCGCGCGGTCAGTCGTTTTTGGCTGTTGAAGAACGCGTCTGTCGAGCAACGCGAAACGTGGGGACAACGTCTCGCCCGTGGCGTCATGTGGGTGACTGCGCCCGGTTCGAGCAACGAAGACGAGCGAAACGCCATGACAAACTTCTTGTCAAGCGTGATCGCTCCGCCCGTCTTGACGATGCTCACGGGTTGGTCGCTCGACGTGAAGGACGTGCAAGGTCGCGGTTTCGAGGTTTGGAAAGACGGTAAAGACGACAGCAACGACGAAATCCGAATGGCGCTCTCGGGTCAGCTCGTCACGTCCGGCGGACAAACCCTCGGATTCGGTTCTGGAAACATCTTCGCTGACATTGCGCAAACGCTGATCGACTCGAACGCAGAGTCACTTTCCGAATCGATCCACTTTCATGGACTCGAGCCTTGGGCCGATCGTCGTGGTCTCTGCGGACCTTGGGTCGAATGGGACACGGTCCCGCCGCAAGATAAGAAGGCGCTTGGTGAATCACTGAGCGCGTACGGCAAAGCGCTGTCCGATGTTGCAAAAGGACAAACAGATCTTGGTACCGACGCACGAGTCAACGTCCGCTCGTACGCCGCGAAGATGGGAATCGAGCTTGAAGATGAAGCTGCGAACGACGACGGCGATATCCGAACGGTGTCCGGGATCAAGGTCCGAATCGAGTGCCCAGAAGGATCGATCCGTGAAGGCATCGGAGGTAACGGCGTTCCGTGGCAAACTCTCATGTCAGGCGCAAGCTACGGCGAGATTCCCGGAACGGAGAGTGCGGACGGCGAAGCTCTCGACGTGTACGTTGGCCCGTTCGGTGATGCTCGCGAAGCGCACATTCTGGAGCAGCTAGACTTCTACGGAGCGTTTGACGAGTACAAGATCTTCCTTGGGTTTTTCTCGCTCAACCATGCGCAAGAGACGTTCCGGCGCCTGTCGAATCCTGACAACGAAGGCCGATGGGTCACGGTTCCGGCTGAGTTGATCGCTGGACTCGTGAAAGGATCCAGCACGGCGAAGCTACTTGCTGCAACAAACGTTGACACGAGCGAACAAGATCCGGCCGCTCCTTTGACCGAAGAAGAGCAAGCGACTGCGCCTTCCGCTGGTGGTCAGATCTTCGCGTACCACATCACGACAGACGCAGTGAAGATGAAGGAAGTTCGCGCGAGCGTTGGTCAGGATGTCGATCCTCGCATGGGCGAAATGTACCCGAGCGAATGGAAAGCGTTTCTTGACGCAGAGTCCGCGAAGGAAGTGGCACCTGCCGAGACAAACACTTCGACTCCGAACGATTCCACATCAAACAAGGTCGACGCCCCGATCACAACGCCAGCGCTTCCTGTGGCTTCGCCAGCCATCACTCCGACGATTGCGGCAGAAGGCCCCGACGAACCTACGAACGCTGAAGCCGCTGCACTCGCTGACGACATGACGAAGGCGAAGATCGATCGCTGCGAGCACAATCGCGTGAACGAGTGTGAACGATGCGGAGTTGAACGCGTGCGAGGCGTCTTGTTTGGTGATGATGGTGAGCCATTGCGTGATGAGAGCGGCGCAGTTCGTTGGAAGATCGCTTGGCGCGCGATTCAGAAAGCAGCGTCGTGACGAAAGTTGCACAAGGTCGACTTGTCGCAGTTGCTCCACACGCTACGTCATCACGCGTGTCAACCGAGCGTCGACGAGTAGCAGCAGAAAAAACTTCTCACGGAAACGTGAGCGGCGCTGTTCCGTTGTCGTCGCGTACAGATCTGAAATCGCATCCGGCAACGAAAGCTCCACTTACTTGGATTTACGACGCGCCTTCCGAGGTCGGTGGATGGATCGGCGCGATTGAACCGGAAGCCGAATCATGGATCGCGTTCGTCTCTACAGACGGCAAGGTTTTCCTTTGGGAAAAGCGCGAGTCGAATGGTGGCGTGATCGGAGTGCCAGTCACGTTCAAGCGTCCCGATATCGTAACGAATAAAGTCACCGCTTCCTTGCATTTCAAATGCGAAACGTCTCCGCTCGGTGCGAATGCCGCAAGCGGACGTTTCCGCGTCTTCCGTGAAGGCACGACGCAGACCGACTTCGGTTTGTCGATCGTGAACAAGAAGATCGGCGCCGCGATCATCGCTGAGTTCGAGCGACGTGGAAATGACATGCCGATCGATCTTCGGCACGGGATGCTCTCGGAAAAACCCACGCTGACCGAGTCCGAAGCGTACGGGTGGATCCCGTGTCCAGGTGGACTCGAGTACGTCGACGGCGACGGGCTCTACGCGCGTGGCGTGACCTGGGATCCGCAAGTGAAGGCGGGTCTCCAGTGTATCCCTCCGAAGTGGAAGTATTTCTCTCCGACTTACGACGTGGATCCTACGACCCGCGCCGTTCTTTCTTTGACGAATGTGGCACTGACAAACCTTCCCGCGACGCATCACCTGAACAGGCTCGCGGCAGAACGAGGATCTACGAAGATGAACCTTGCAGAATTAGGAATGCTCCTCGTGGTCTTGTCCGCGAAGGCGGATGGGGGAGACGCAGAAGCCGCTGCGATGCGCGACAAGTTGATCGCGGGGCTTGGCGATCAAGTTGATGCGGCTCTTGCTGCTGCGAAGACGGACGACGCTGGTCCGGCAAGCTCGGACGACATCACCGCGAGCATGAACGAGGAAGAGAAGGCCTCGTATGCCGCGATGAGCGACAACATGAAAGCGATCTGCGCGGCTGGCATGAAGGCCATGAAAGCCGAAGCTCCCGTCGACGAAGAGAAGAAAGTCGCGGCGGAGAAACCCGAAGAAGAAAAAGTCGCCGCATCGATTTCGGCGGAACAGTTCGATCTGATTGCCAAGGGCGAACTCGTGGACGTGATGGCGCCTCGGCAAAAGATCGTTGCCGAACTGGTCAAGAAAAACCTCGTGAAGGCCGGTGGTCAAGCAGAGAAGCTTCTGCTCGATCCGACCGTCGACGAGGTCACGTTCGTGAAGATGGTCGCGCAACGCAAGTCGACTACCGTCGCGATTCCGGCGAAGGTGACTCCACCAGCCGAAGCGCCAAGCACGAAGAACAAGGGCGTCAGCGTTCAAGCCGAGCAGAAGATCAGCAAGCTCGCTGGTGCGTTTGGTGTGAGCGCCGAAGACATTCGCAAGAAACTGCAAGCGCGCTGAGACAAACTATCGCCGGGTTTGTCCTGGCAGGAGCTTTGAGTCATGAGTAGCTACGTTGGACAAGACTTCGATCGACTGGACGACTGCCTTCGCCTCAAAGTGAAGGGCGACACCGTCGCTGTTATTGGGGATATCGCAGTTTGGTCAGGCGGGTACATCACCGTCGGATCTGCTGCGACTGGTTTGAAGATCGCGGGCACGTTTGCAGAAGACGTGGACACGACCGGGATCACAGATGGTGCGTTGTTCCGCGGGTACGTTGGGCCGTTGGTGAACGTCCCTAAGCCGGACAAACTCTTCTGGTTTGACAACGCGAGCGGCGGTGACGCGATTGTCCAGGCGGACGTCGGCGTCAAGCCCGCGTACATCAATGGCGCGCGCGCAGTCACGGACACGACCACGTCGCGAAGTCTCGCTGGTGACATCATCAAACTTTCCGCCGATGCATCGAAAGTGTGCATCGCGATCAAGCCCTACGGTGCGGCCTGAAAAACCTTTGCTTACCTGAGCAATCAGGTCGGAGCTTGAACAATGAGCGGTTTCAATAACGTCCCGATTCCCGAAGAACTACGCGAGTTGCACGCAACTGTCGAGGTTGCGTTTGAAAAGGCCAAGGGCGCGGCCGAAGCTGACGTGCGCAGCATTTACGAGTCCAAAAAGCGCAAGACCGCTTTGGACCTCGTGCGCGTCACAAGCGGCAAAACGGCGAAGCTCGTGCACTCGATTCCGACGATGGCCGCTCGTCCTGGCGATACGCAGGACGGCGCGATGCCTGTCTTCACGCCCGGAGCTGCATCCGTTTCGTCTCGCGCGCTTCCGACTGGATACATCATCGAAGTACACTACTCGGATCTTCGTGATGATATCTGGGGCATTCTCCAGGATGGCATCGAAGGCGCTGCGTCCGAAGCGGTAAATTGGAAGTACACGACGATCGCGCTGCAAATGCTCGATGGTCTCACGGCACTCACCGTCGATGGGAAAACGTTCTTCGCGACGGATCACTTCGTCAATCTTCGCGACGCAAAGCTCAGCACGTTCTCGAACAAGCTTTCGCTCGCGTTGAACGCAGACAACTTCGCCGCGGCACGCACCGCGTTCCGAAAGATTCCACGCGAGAACGGTTTGCCGCGGTACGACAACGCGCCGGATGTTCTCGTCGTCAGCGCGAAGAACGAAACGCTTGCCGAGTCGATCGTTGCGAATCCGACGCTGTTCGGAGGCGCGAGCAACCCGAACAAAGACAAGGCCGAAATCGTCGTCCTTCCCGAGTGGGATGGTATTTCGAGTGGCGCGTACGAAGACGCATGGATGCTCATGAAGACGTCGAGTTCGATCCAGAAACCGATGGTCTTCAATGAACGCGAGCCGTTGAACATCACGTACATCGGCGCGAAGACTGGGCCGAAGCCGGGTCTCACGCACCAATGGATGGTCTACGGCGAAATGGTTCTGGCGTTCGTCGATCCTCGTCTCGCGCTTTACTCCAAGCCTGCTTGATTGTTTGTCATGGCATACGGGAGCATCAGTGACATTTATCTTTTGGGGTACATCCCAAAGGAAGACATTGATGCTCTCGAAGCCGACGAACCAGGTTGCGTTGCCGCTGCATTCGATGCTGAGTCTGGCAAGTTCGACGCATATCTACGTCCGCGTTACGGCGTTCCATGGCCAGACGGGACTGCGCCTCCAGAACTCGTCGACGCTGTAACCGCGCTTGTCGTTTACCGCTTCTACGTGCGTCGTGGATTCTCTTCGATTCCAGAAGGCTCAACCGTTGCGCAAGAGATTATCGCCTCCCGCGATGAAGCCAAGAAATTCCGCGACGATATCCGCGCGGGAACGGCTCAACTCAATTGGCGAGTCGACGCAACGCCATCGAGCCTTGAAGCTGGACCGAGGACCGGAACGGCCGCGATGCCAAGTCAAATGAAGAGCGGATCCTACAGCGGAACCATAACAGGACGCATTCCGCGTGGGGGTTGCTGTTGATTCAGATCCCCGTCGTCAACTCGGTTCGTGCTCTTGCGGATCATGTTCGTACTGAGCTTGTCGCGCGTGGCATCGTTCCGGGAGCAGACAGCGTCGTATACGCGAACGGCGATCCGGGGAAGCGCACGACTCCGAATCAGAATCAGCTTCCGATGATCTGGTTCTGGAGAGACAAACAGTTCTCGGTTGACGTTGGTCAAACCGGAGACCCCGCACCGATTGCATTCGACGAAACCGTTGACGCTCAAACGGTTTGGACTCAGTCAATCGGCGTCCGCAAGTTGCGTGCTCGCGTTGTGCTTCAAGCGATCGTTCCGGAAGAAGGTTCCGTCGTCGCGAATCGACGCGGACGTGTGCAAGCGAAGAACGCAGAAGAGGCGATCGATCAACTTTTTGACCGTGTATACGCATCGATTTGGCGCGCGACGACTGGATCATTTCGTGTGCTTGGTGCTCAGAATTATTCGCCAACCGGATCTGAGTTCGCGTTTGGCGCTGCATGCGAAATGGTTGTCGAGCTTTATTGCCACATTCCAAACGACGCCTACGCATACGACCCGGCGACGCCTGACACGACGCTCAAGTTTGAAGGCGAGTCCGTCGGTGAAGCGTCGTGAGCCTGGACGATCTCGCGCGCCTTGAATCGATTCTGCGCCATCCGGAAGATCTCTTTCCAGACATTGCGGCAGAAGCTGGTCCGAAGATCCAAGCGGTCGCGCGTGGTGAGTACGCGCAGGGCAAGGGTCCGGTTGGGCAACATGCGCCACGCAAGAAGGACGGGAACCTCGCATTGCAGCGACCGCTGTCGAACGTAACGTTCGCGGGCGTTGGTTCAACGATCGCGGGCTCTGCGGAAGATGTTCTTCGGTATCACCAAAAAGTCATCACCGCTCCTTTCCCGGAAAGAAAAACCTTTCCAGGCGATGGCGATCCGATCCCGAGCAGTTGGGAAGACGCGATCAAAGAAGCCGCGACGAATGTTTTTGAAAAGGCAACGGAGGGATTGAAGTGAGCGAAGTACCCGACGTCGGCGTAACAGTTTCCCAAGGCGGGCGCCCGGTCCTCAATTCCGGTTTGCTCCGAACGCATGTCGTGATTGGTGCAGCGAGTTCAGGCGCTCTCACGACCAAGGAAGTTAATCTCGATACGCTGCTCTCGAATTACACGAGCGGCGACGCGGTGAAGGCTGCGGCTCGCGCCATCGATCGAGTGAGCGCGAATTGCCTGTTTGTCCGGCGCACGCACACCGCTGTCGCGAGCACCAAGACGATCGACGAGTCTGGAGTTACCGGGACAAGCAATTTGACGTTGACCGGGACTGCTACTGAAGCTTTTGACATCACGTTCACCGTTACGAGCGGCGGAACGATTGGAACGTCGAACGCTAGCTACTCGCTCGTGATCAACGGGACCACGACGACGGGTACGATCACGTCTCCGGCCGCGACTCTCGTGTTGACAGGAACCGGAATGACGCTGAACTTTTCGGTGGGGACTTTGGTTACCGCTGACGTCGCGGTCATTCATTCGACCGACCCTTCTCCGGCTGTCCTCTCGCTCTTGAAGAGCGGAGGCGGAACGTTGACCGTCACTGCGTCCGGAACTCCGTTGGAAACCGTTCGTGGTCGCATCGAATTCCTGAACGCCGGGACCGTTGGTGTCGATGGCGGACAGTACCGAGTTTCGCTCGACAACGGGGCAACGTGGCAACCGACCGCGTCGTTGGGCGAAGACGACTTCATCATCGTCATGGACCACCGTCGCGACTACGACGGGACATACACAACGACGGGCGTGACGCTCGATCTTACCGCGACCGAAACGTTTACCGCAACTACGGTCATCACGTTCCGAACCACGGGACCAAAAGTCGCGATCGCCGACGTCATCACCGCAATCGGAGTTGCCGCTGCGTCAAGTTTCAAGACTCGCGGATGGCGCTTGTTTCACATCGTCGGCGAATACACGCGAGCTGAGATGGCGCAGATTCAGACGACGCTGAATAGCTTGCAATCATCCAAGATTTGGAACTACGCGGTCATGCAGTTCCGAGACAAACGACCGTCGGAGACCGAAGCGAATTGGCTTTCGGACATCGTTGCGGATCGCGCGCTGCTCGATGCGAATCGCGTTGCGCCTTGCGCTGGCTACGCTCGGTCGTTCACGTGCCCGATCACGGGACGCTTGGATCGTCGCCCGGCCGCTTGGCTTGACGTCGTGCGACGCCTATGCGTCGGGGTCAACATCGAAAGCGGCCGTTACAAAGACGGTCCGCTCGGCTCCGAGGTCAACGGCAAGGTCGGCGGCGAAGGCTCGTCCGGGGACGTCACGCTGTACGAAGACGGCGAGCGTGTTGAGTACGATGCAGACGCAGACGCAACGCTCGCGAATGCTCGCATCACCGTTCTGCGCACGTTCAAAAACGGCGGACTCGGAACGTACGTGAACGGGTCGCGAATGGGCACTGGGACAGCTTCCAAGTTCACTCGCACTCGCGATCGTGAACTCATGGATGAAGGTGCGCGAGCGCTCGCGAACGAAGGCTTCCGGCAGCTCCTGGACAACGTGCGACGTGTACCCGGAAACTATCCGACAGATCCGGCGCAGCCTGGTGATCCGGGAACGATCTTGGAAGCGGACGCGCTTGACATTGAGCTGAATGCGAGAAGTGCGATCAGGTCGCGTATCGGTTCCAAGGCAAACTCAATCACGATGCGCGTTGGTCGCACGGATGATCTCACGGGCAACAACGGACCACGAATCATCACCGAGGTCTGCGAAGTCGAGGGCCAGCCGGTCATCGAGCAGCTTGACATCGATCTTATCTTCAACGGCTGAGGTTTGTCATGGGATATGGTGCAACGTTCACAGGTCAGATGCTCAGCTTCGCCAACTGCGAAATCAAGATCAACGGCGCGCGTCAAGTCGGCATGCCCAAGATCGATTTGGAAGATGGCGTCAAGGCTGAACTCGAGTTTGGTAACGGCCCACTTCCGCTAGGTGCGGCGCTCGGTCAATGGGAAGGAACACTGTCCATTGACCAGCACAAGCAGGAAGCGCTCGCACTCATGGCGATGCTGAACGGTCTGTCCGGTGGACTCGGATACGCAGTCGTCGAAGCGAACATGTCGCTCACGTTCAACACGATCGCTGTCGTTGTGAACGGCGGAACTCCGTTCGGGATCAAGCGCGTACAGATTCCGCGTGTTCGATTCTTGAAGGCCAAACCTGCATACGCGAACGACGGCAAGAGCGTGATCCTTTCGTGGACGACGTTACTCATGGAACCTGTCGGATTCTCGTTCGACGGAACGACGTTTATCTACTCGCTCAACCCTGACGTATGGTCCACGTCGAATTCGCTCTCCGTTGGCCTAGGTGGCACGATCGACATCAGCGGCTAACCTCCGCGCTGGAGGTGATTCCTTGGCTGACGTGAACATTATTGGCGGCATCGACACGACCGATTGGACAGACGAACAACGCGCGGAACTTCGCGCACTTCTGAACGAGCAAAAAGCCGCGGAGCAGAAGTGCGCCGACGTTGCGAAAGAAGCTTCGTCTCCGGCTGCGATCATCGCGGACAAACGACGCGAGGCGGAACAAGCGAAGCAAGACGCGACCGACCTGCGTGCGTTTGCTGACGCGAAGAAGAAGTACGGCGAAGACAACATCGGCACGATCGAGACGCGCGGCGGAATGATCATCATGCGCACGGCTGTCGCGACGGAAGCCGACAAGCGAGAAGAGCGCTACCGTGGTCTCTGCGATTCCGATCGAGACGCTGCGGACTTCGCATGGTTTGAAGAGACAAAAGTTTGCATCGTTCACCCGAGTGCCGAACGTGTCGACGAACTCTGCAAACGCTTCCCGCGTTTGCAGCAACAGATCGAAAACATGTACACCGGGCTCGTGAACGGATTGCGAGTTCGCGCGCTGGGAAAATGAGAAACGCCGCGATGGATCCACCTGTGCCCGGAGCTATCGCGGAAGGACTCATGCGTCTCTTTCCGCTGCGTTTGCAGACGGACGAAAAGGCTATGGAAGCGGTCGGGGCACTTGTTGGAATCGTGTTCCGCGGACTCGGATTCCAAGCGGGTGAAGAATGATCACGCTCGATGATTTGTTCGTCGGTATGATCGTTCTTTGCCTGGCAATCGTCACAGTCGTCGGTCCAGCGTTGGCCAAGACAACCGATTGGAGTTGACGTGGACTTTACGATCAAGCTCAAGCCTGATGGCACGGACGAGACAAACGCAGCGGCTGATGCGGTCGCTCGTCTACGTACCGAGATCGAAAAGACACAGAAGTCCAATCCGAAAGTCACAGCAAAACCAGAAAAGCCGTCGACTGAGATCGCGGACGAAAAGAAACTTGCGCAGATCAAAAAACAGCAAGAGCGTGAGTCTGCCGCAAGGGCGCGTGCTTTTGCGCAAGCGAATAAGGATCTTGACAAGTACGCAAAAGAAGAAGCGAAGGCGGCAGAGAACGCGGCGATCGCCAAAATCGATCCCGACGCCGCGCTATCCAAGATCGAAAAAGCAAAGCTTCGTGCTGCCAAGAAAAAAGACGAAGACGACGCGATCGCAATCGATCCAAAGCGCAAGAAGAAAACGCAAGTCGAGCAGGCGAAAGAAAGCGTCGTCAAGCAAAAAGACCAAGCACGCGCCGAGAAGATCGATCCAGGCCTAAAGAAACTCACCGAGACGCAAAAAGCAGTCAAGTCGAAGTTTACCGATCCAGCAAAGGCAGCGATCGCAGGAATGGCAATCGCTGCGGGCGCGTCTCTTGCCGGACTCGCGTACAAGTTTGCCCCGCTCGCAATGGGCTACATGGGCATGGCTCGGCTGTCCATGATCTCGCAGCAAGCGTCGTTCAACATGCGCCGCTTGTTTGTCGGGACAAATCCGAAGCCGCTACTCGATGCCATTCAGCGCACTGGCCAGTTGCTCGATCCGCGAACGTTCACTGGCAAAACGCTTGGCGAATTCT
>Ga0070748_1000719_pt1 | contig 15521 bp, 7 predicted proteins | sample VirMetDEL_Nov_12_FD_77015 | JGI IMG/M metagenome (GOLD analysis project Ga0070748, IMG submission 77015) | Aqueous microbial communities from the Delaware River and Bay under freshwater to marine salinity gradient to study organic matter... | ecosystem: Environmental > Aquatic > Marine > Coastal ... | reverse complement strand
GGAGCGGTAGCCGGGGGACGGTAAAGACCGCGGGTCTGTATACGATCTAAACGAGACTGGTTTTCGGGGCTAAGGAGCTGCCGTGGTCCGCGTTTCGAGTCGTATGCAGGAGGAGTTGATCTAGCTCGTTCTAATTCCCGTTGAGCCTCTTGAGCTGCTTTAAGACCCGGACTGTCCGTTTCAGGTCGAATAGCTTCTCGGGGCCCCGCGGGAAGACCGGCCCTTAAAGGCCTTGCTGCGTAATCAACTCCAATGTAACCCAATTTTTGAAGTAAATTGCCGACTCGTTTAGCAATTGCAATTTTACGCCGCTTTTTACTGGGTTTTTGCAACATCAAAGCGAGCAATTCGGGGTTGGATAACAGTTCCATTGTCAAATCTGTTCGAAGAGCTTCTGGAACCCTCAACATTATTTCTTTCATTGCCTTCGAACCGGCCCCAGCCGCTTTAATGGAGCCCGTCCCTGACCCGCCCAGCTTTGAATAAATTCCAGTACCCACGGCAGAGCCCACCAAACTGGCATACAAGTCCAGAATAGGACCCGCGGTTTCCACAATTTCGCCAGCCTGACCCGTCATTTCTCCGGCTTCATACTTAACCATCTGACCGACGACTTCTTTAAATCGTTTGTCTTGACCCGGTGCCCAAAGATTATTTTGCACCATCCAGTCGTTAAGGTTTACGTTAGCCTCAGACTTTGGAAGTTTTTGGAAAAAACTGTCATACAAACTGCTCGCACTGAAACTTCCAGACTTTGAAGCACCCGCTTTTGTGGCGGCATATTCTAATATAGCAGACCGCATCCCGCTACGAGCTTTTTCGGCCAATTCCGGGTCGGCAATGCCGTCAATCATTTTTAACATACGATTGAGGTTTCTGAATGGAAATTTGCCGGTAATAGCCCCGCCTATTATCGCAGAGGGACTTTCTGTACCAAGAAGGCGTTGCGTAAATAGTCCGTCCTCACCTTGCATCTTGGGGTTCATGATGTTGTAGAAGCTCAATTGAGCCTCTTCGTCTTTAATTTTAGTTTTTGCTGCGGCGGTGTCGGTGCGTAAAACAAGTTGAGCGTCTTCTAAATTCTCCAGAGATTTCTTAACATCTGGAAAAAGGTCTAAGACTTCTTGATTATTGGCAACGAAAGTGTTCAGTTTATTTGGATTTATTTCGCCGGTTACGGGGTCAAGCGCTGCGAATCGGGCATTCCGATATATTTGTTGCGTTGTCCCGAGAAGAGAAGAAACAACTTCTTCCGCTCCCTCCAATTTCTCTTCCCGTAAAAAATCCCCCACTCCTTGAATTTCTTTCAAGCGGAGATACGTGGGATCGTTCCCACCTTGAAGCAACCGTGCGGCTATAAGTTCCGGAGCAAGTTGTTCTGCCCCGGTTTTGTCAGTGCGAAGTATTTTACCGCCGAATGCGCGCGTAAAGACATCATTTAAAGATTTGGAGTACGCGCGAGCAGCATCAAAATTAAAAACAAAATCGTCCGACCGGTCAAAAAGATCGCCTTGCGCACGAGCTGAATCCACCGCTAATAAATCTTTTAATAAAGCCTGTTCCATCTGGCTCGCAACATGAGCTTTTGCAGCGTCCGCACCCACACCGCTTTTATAATTCCTAACTAGGTTCAAAGCCAGTTTTCGCATGTCGGTAAGTTCTTTAGTGGTTAATTCCGCGCTTTTCTCAATGGAATTACCGTCGGCATCTACTGCGTAACCCAACTCGTTTCTTTTACGAGTAACAAACTTATTTAAAGCGGGAAAGGCTTCTAATAGTTCGTCGCGCGCTTCTTTCGTTATGTCCGTCAGGCTATCCCACTTAGAAAGGAACGCTGGAACGTTTTCGGCGTCCGTAGGAACGACAACTTCTGGAATTGAGTCCCAAAGCTTACTTTCTTGACGTCTAGCGGTCGATAAAGCCTGACCGGTAACATCAAACAATATGTTAGAAAGTTCCATGTTAGTAGACGGATTGTCGCCGCCCACCGCTTTTGCCGCACTCAAAACGTTATCAGCGGCTTGTCTTAAAGAATTTTGAATACTTTCAGTAAAAACGCGTTCGGTTAAATCACCCGCAGCTTGTAAAGCATCTTGATCGCCGGTTCGCGCCATCACCAAAATAAGGTTTTTAAGGGCTTGTGATGCTTTTTGGGCGCTAGATGACCGCTGGGCCCCCAGCTTTCCAAGTTGGTCAATCTGCGTTTCAATAGCATACAGCACGGGATTACCGGTTTTTCCCGCCGCCGTGAAAGCAATGGGTTTCCCGTTTTCATCTACTAAATCCCGAGTAAATTTATCGGAACCCAGACGCTCAATCAGGTCCTGCATTTGCTCTTGAATAAAACCGGCCTCGGCTTGTTCCCGAATTTCCTCTAATTGCTTAGGGTCTGTAACGCCATCGGCTATCTTAGCGGTATCTACAGCCTCCTGACCAACTTCGGCCTCTTTACCCATTTGAGCAAAATAAGTTTCTAATTCTGTGCGGATATTGTCTACGCCGGAGCGCTGACGAGACGTTTTCAAAACGTTTAATCTATCTCCAAGGTTTGACAAACCGGACCTAGCGCCTTCCACCGCTGCTCCGGAAATACCCCCTTCAGAGGCCCCGATTTTTTTAAGATATTTAAAAACAGAGCTTAACCCACCCAACGAAGCCATGGCGGCCGGACCGACAGGAGTTCCTGCTACCCCGAAAGCTATTTCGGAAAGAATACGGGCACCGACGTTATCGGGAAAAAAGTCTTCCGCAAAACCCGCACCTACGGCGCTACCCGCCGTGGCTCCCAAACCCAGACCAATTTCCAGTCGAGGAGTATTTCTAGCCTGAGCCGCGGTCCGACCCAAAAAATTCTCTGCACCCAATGCTAGGCGCGCGCTCCGGGGCGCTTTTTTGACCCCCATTGCAGCCAAATTAGTTACAAGTTCCGCGGCACCCAAACTAACGCCTTTTGGAATCATAAACGGAAGGCCCAAAAACACTAAGCCGCCTGCCGTTGTTTTACCCATTTCATACGCTTGGGTTTGGCCAGGAAGCCGTAAACGCTCTTCTCCTAACAATTCATTGGTAAGAAGCTGTCCGCCTTTGGCACCCGTTAATGCGCCCCCCAAACCTCCCAAAATACCGAGGGCTAATTTACCTTGAGGGGATTTGCCAAAGGCGGACAGCTTCTTTGCGCCGTATACCATACCGGCTAAATTTCCTGCGGCCGGAGCCGCTTCCCTGTAAACTCCAGCCATAAAGGAATCGTAAATATCTTGGTCGGAAAAAGTCCGACCTTCGGAGTCCGTGACAAAAATACTTAATATTTGTTTGTCCGTAAGCCCCCTGTCTGCTGGCGACATTTTTGCTATGCCGGGCCCGGATTCGTCCGCAAGCCTGTCAAAGAACGGAGACGTGCCGTCTCTTAGCCCTTCGTAGGTTATGAGGCCAGGATGTTCTGTGGCAAGATTGGCCGCAACATTTCGTGCAAACTCCTCAATAGGCTCTCGGACTACGGTCCCGGGATTTAATTCTTGATCTTTCCTCACATAAGCAGAAAAAGCACTTATATCGGCGGGCGTATAAACATACGGCTTAATCGTAAAACTTTCCGTCGTAGCACTTTCCGTCGGCGCACCTTCCATCGGCGCACCTTCCATCGGCGCACCTTCCATCGGCGCACCTTCCATCGGCGCACCTTCCATCGGCGCACCTTCCATCGGCGTGGTTACAACTTCGTCGTCAAACCCAATATCCGAATTGCCCGCAAAAAGAATTTCATCTTTCATGACATAAGTCCCTTAAAGTTCCGGGTCAACGGGGGTTAGCTGGGGGGTTTATTTTTAGAGGAAGGCCGTTTCCAATTTTAACCGGAGGCGTTGTCCTCTGTCCTTTTACCGGTACGGATGACGGCAACGGAGTGGAGCCGAGCATCATGAGCGTCGTTTCTATCTGGAAATTTTTCGCCAAGATTCTGGCCGACTCTTCACCCGACACGGCCCCCGAGGTGATTGCTGTCAAATTGATACGTTTTTGTGCAAGTAACATCCCCTTCAATTGGACTAGCTTACTTGCTTCAGCTTGAGGGTTAGTAAACACACCTGTAGAAGGGAAAGCGTCTTTGACAATTTCCATCTCCTTCTGGGGAAATTTAGAGCTTGCAACTAAAGCTGATCTCCCCAGAATCATCACGATGTTAACGTAATTTCTGTTTTCTTGATTTTCCACAAAGGCTTTTTGCACACTTTTAGGTCCAAGGCCCGACAAACTGGAGAAAAAGGCACCAATGGCTTTGTATGGGCCGGTGCCCTTCAACGCCGCGTCATAGGCGCTTTTCGTAAGCCCTAGTTGCTCCGAAGTAAGTGCACTGAAGGTAGGTGGTTTACCCTTTACCTCGCTTACGACCGTCATCTCCGGAATAAACTGACTATCCATCTTTTCAAGCTGTTTTCCGGCCATAGCACGCACACGGGCTTGTCTGACCATCTCTACGGCATTTTCCGGAGACAAGATCACCGCATCAGTGGGCATATTTTTTCGCACGCCGTCTTCTGTTACATACGTTTTCCCGTTGTCGTAACTGAGCACGTTTTGGTTTTCAATGAGGAAACCTTGCACTTTCGGTGGAGCTTGTTGGGTGCCCATCTTGTTAACAGTGAACCGCTTTGACTGGGCTTTGGCGTTCTGCGCGTTGACGTTGGCAATTCGAGCCCGGCCCGTGGGCGTGGAATTATCCACGATTTCTTGCGTGACCGTAGCCGCGTCGTTTATGACATAGTAGTCGGCATCCGCAGGGTCCGTGGCTGTTTTAAAGAGGCTTTTAACAACAAAACCATCCGAGGAATTCGCATCCGGTACGACGGCTACAATTTCACCTTTCACGGTCTTTATTTCCGTGGCTATGTCCGGTTGGTAAAGGACCTTAGACGCACCAGTCTGTGTGTTGATTTGTACAATACTGCCGTCAGACGTAAATATTTCAGTTTGAGGCCCTATTCCCTGAAGCCTCTTTTTCACATCACCGGGAAGATTAAAGAAATCGGTTTTGGTCATGCCATATTTGGTGAAATAGTGCTGATCGGTAAGACCTAGCCCGCGCAGTTCGTTTTGTTTGTCTTTCGGCAGCGCATAAAACTGATCTTTCGTATGTCCAAATTTAGAGAAGAACTCTTTGTCGGTAACCGGCGGTTGGTATACGGTAAATTTGCCTGCATATTTTGGTATATCCGTTTGCGTTAAGAATGCAGTCTCTCCGGCACCATAACTAACACCGTTAATATTCACAGGTTCTGTTATGGTATAAGCCGTTCTCTTTGCAAACATACTAGGGTCTTCGGCGCTTACTACCGTAGCACCCTTATTAACAAGTTCGACATATCGGCGAGTTCCTGGAATGGCGGAAACAAAACCGCCAGGTATCCTAAAGTTTTGAGCTTTTTGAACGGTTCCGGTTTTCGGAAGTGGTTCGACATTGAAATTGGGGTCGTTTCTTTCAGCAGCGCGAGCCGCAAGCTCCGCATATTCGTTCCTACTCAAAGGCATATTTTGAGTGACTGTTTTCCCGTCGGGACCGGTAAAGGTTACGATGAATAAATCCCCAATGGGCTTGCCCCCTGCGTCTATTTCAGCTTTTTTTACGGTAGCATCGGCGGTTATTTTAGCCTTTCTTTCAGCAGCGCGAGCCGCAAGCTCCGCGGCAAGTTGCTCTTCCGACGATTTCAACGCCGCAAGATCAAGATTTTGCAAATATTTTTTCTGGTCAGCTTGAACGGCGTTAATCGGAGCCGCTCGGCCAGGAACATTGGCCAAAACAGGTGAGAAAGCCGCAGCCAAATTTTGCATGACGCTGCCGCCCGGCACGGGACCCGCGGCTAAATTTAAACCCGCCGCTGCCGCATCAAACAGAATGTTTGCTTCGGCCGTGTTCCGCGCAGCTTCAGTCGCGGATTCAAGTTCCGCCTCAGTCGCGCCCATTTGGTCCCGATATGTGTCTCTGCGAGGTTGCAGTATTTCGGCTAGGCGGACGCTGCCGCCAAGGTTAAAATTTACAGGGGGGCCCTCCATGGGAGCTTCTGGTCCGGGGTCCATATTTACCGTGGACATAATGCCCTCGGCCATCGGACCCTCGACGGGCGCATCCATGGCCCCCGCAGCAAGACCACCAACGCCAGCGTCTATAGGGTCTTCGACCGGAGACGTCTGCTCCATGAGAATTACAGGCTGGAGCAGGAGAAGAACCGAATCTGGTGTGCGGGCCGCGTCCTCCGGACCCACAAACTCGGCAAGTTCGTCCCTGCGCGCTTCCAATGGAGCGGCGTCCTGACGGATAGCGTTAATAGCCTCCTCCACGTTGGAAGCTGCATCCAGATCACCAAGCACGTTCTGTGCGCCGGAAAGTCCCGCCATCAGCATTTGTTCGTCTTCGCCAGACATACCCATGTCCTGCGGAGGAGGAGGAGCCATCGGAGGGGCCGCCATCGGAGGGGCCGCCATCGGAGGAGGAGCCATCGGAGGAGGAGCCATACCGCCATACTGCATGGGGATGACCCCACCGTCGCGGAACATTTGACGATCCATAATTGCTCTATTCATCAAAATAGCCCCGCCTTTGCTGCGCCCGCTGCTGCGGACAAACCACTAATACCCAAACCAAGCGCCTGCTGACCCACAGAAGGGCTCGGTGTTACATTTTGGCTGAAGGACATTTGCGAGGACGGTGTCTTCGCATAAATGTCAGACAGGTAACCCAATTGCTGCATCTCATTAAAGCGCTGTTGTTGCTCGTTTTGGCGAGCAGTGTCAAATTGCGCTTGCTGCTGTTGTTGCTGCTGTCGGCCCAGATCGAACAAGAACCCAGTTTGGCGCTGCCCCAAAGACTGCTGAAGATCGCCCAACGCGGCCTGTTGAGCACCCGCTTGCGCTTGCTGCTGCGCCGTTGAGATGCCCAGACGACCGAAGTCTGAGCCTAACGAACCAAGGCCTTGACCAACAGAAGCCAATTGTTGAGCACCTTGAAGACCCAATTGACCTTGTTGCAACGCACCCGTTTGCTCTAATTGCGCTTGGCTTTGACCTAACGCCGCTTGCTGCTGCGCTAACCGTCCTAGCAACTCTTGACTCGAAATGCCGAGAGCCGCGGCCCGATTTTCGATGTCCGATTGCGACCGCAAGCCTTGAAGACCTAATTCTCCAGACTGAAGACCCAGGTTTCCTGCGAGTTGAGCCGTAGAAACACCAAGTTGACCGCCTTGCAAAGATTGTCCCGAAGCCAACCGCTCCGCGTCTAATCCAAGGGCCCCCGCAGATTGAGCCGAGTTTGCTAAAGCAGAAGAACCTTGAGCGCCCAGCGCCCCGGTGGACGTGGCCGCCTGTAAAGCACGGCCCTGCTGTCTTTCAAAAGCGTCTTGCGCCCGAGCTTGCGCGGCCTCAAAACCAGCTTGACGCATCTGAGCCGCGGTCCGACCTTGCTGCTCCAACACGTTCCGACCAAGTTCTTGCTCGGCCACCGCTTGCCTAGAACCACCAAAAGCACCAGAGCTTACCGCATTTGCCGCAATGCCCTGTCTTTGTATGTTTCCTGCCCGAGCGATATCTGCCAGCGCTTGTTGAACCGCAGCATCTTCAAATTCGTTGGAGAAAGACCGAGCCGAAGCAGGGTCATATATATTAGTAGTGTCACCAAGTTGAGCAATCCCGGAAAGGGCCGCTTGCTCGCCTAACGCGCCAGCACGCTGTAGAGCGGTGGCCGCCTCCGAAGTTATGTTACGGCCGCGGTCCACGGCTCCTTGGCTGCCTTGCAATGCGGTGGCGAAACTGCCCAACCCCAAAGTGCTCGCCTGACCCATGGCATCCGTAGCGCTGCCCACGGCACCCGGCAATTGGTTGGCAATCAACCTCTGGTTAGCAATTTCGTTTTGAGCAAGGTTTTGAGCATTTTGTCCCGCCAAAGCCAGCGCTTGCTGCCCCTGTTGAGCTTGTCCCAAAGCATATTGCTGCGCTGACGTTAGAGCGTCACCGGTCAAAGCCAGTTGATTGGGGATGACATTACCGGCTTGTTGATAGAACCCCGAGCCCAGTTGTTGGTAGGGTTGCGCCCCAGACATTACTCCACCCAAGGCTTGTTGGGCGTCTCCCACACCTTGAGATGCAGCAGTCAAATAAGGTTCAAAATTGCCTTGAAGTCCGGGAGACTGACCCAGAGCTTGAGATTGAAGATCACTAAAACCTGCGGTCTGAAAATCTACAGGGGTTAGGCCTCGTTCAAGCTGTGCTCGCGCATCATTCAGAAGCTGAATGCGCGCGGCTTCAATCTCAGGGTTCTCTTGAAGGACTTGAATTTGAGTTTCGGCCATCGGACGTAATCCCCTTTACGCTGAACGTGATTCTAAGTCACGCATGACCGAATACATGTTTTTTATGCCGTTTTTAAGGTTCCCGTCTCCCGCACCGCGGACCGCGTCCGTTGTCATAACAAATTCGCCGGGCATCAAAAGAGCGCGGACGCTGTCTTTTCCGGGAACGCCCTCGTTTGGCATGATACCACCGTACCTGCGAGGGTAGATTGGACCCCCGTCTTTAACGGGTACAGGCGCATAACCGCTTGTCGTTAAGACGTTTGAGTAGGGGTTTTGTTGCGCGCGGAAATTTTGCGGATCGTATATCCGCGGAAGAGGGTCTAGCTTTCCGAAGCCCAAAGAATCCGCAGTTTCTTGGAAGGAAGGGTCTTCTTCTTCGTCAAAGGCTCCCAGAGCATACGCGCCCACCCCAGCAAGAGCTGCGGGACCGACATATTGTTTAAATCCGGGTTGTACGGCTGCCACGGCTTTTTCGGCCAGCTCCGGAGTAAAACCTTTTCCATATAGAGCTTTAGCGTCGGCAAGAGCTTTTTTATTTATCGCAGCTTGAGCCTCGGGGCCGCGGGGGAAAAGGCCGCTGTTGCCAACATCGTTGACTGTATTTTCTATACTAGTCACTGCTCGATCTACAAGGCTGGGTTTTGGAGCAAGTTCCATGCCAGCAAAAGAATCGCCGGTTCCAAACTCACCGACCCTTGGAGTCGGATTAAAACTGTCAAATACTCCAATGTCGGGCCTTACTGATGGAGAAATAGCTCCCGAAGTTACGTTGGAAGCTGTGTTTCGCAAACCAGAACCAAACTGTTCCAACCTCAAGCCCGGCTTTGCAAACGCCTCTTGTATGCCGCCCAAGAAACCCTTTCCGCTCGACATGCCACTAAGACCAGCGAAACCTGCGCCCATTGCCCCCGAGATAGCAGCCGATTTGAAGGCGTCTCCGACGGAACCACCTGTAATAAGGCTTGCGATGCCCGAACCCAACATTGGTCCAAAAATCGGACCTAAAGGAGTGAACCCTAACGCGGCAGGTAGAATAACCGGTGCTACTTTTTTGACCAGCTTCTTGACGCTTTTAAAAATTTTCTTAAAGAAAAATTCTCGAATACCCGTCGCAGGGTTAATGCTGTTGTCGTTAGAGCCCACAACATAACGTTCAGGGTTTTCAACGCCTTGGCTACTCAAATAGGTAAAAATCGAGTCTCGCCAAGCAGGGTCGTCGTCCAGAAGCTCTTTTGGTATTACAAGCTCACCGCGCTCAAGGTGAGCCACAACATTGTCGCCAAAACGACCGTGACCGGCAATCTCATCGGAAATCTCCGTGTATTGACCAATACCAGAAACGGGAAAGTCCGGCTCGTCGTTTCCATAAATGTCTTCGTCAACGAAAGTACCGATTCCGCCACCCGGAACCTCAAGCATTTCCATTTCCGCAGCTTGTGGGACAGACATCAACCCGCGCCTCCAGATAAATTCTCAGGTGCTGTGACCTGAATCATTGTACTTCTTTTTTCTCCGCCCGTCCACGGGCTACCACATTCAGGGCAATTGCCGTGAGGGTACGACAATGTTTCGAAAGGAGTTTCCGCAACATACCCGCAATTCTGGCATTGAACGCTGTCCTGACTGGACGAAGGCATCACAAGTATCGTGGCACTCATGGTGTGCTCACCGTTACGGAACCCACGGAGGTTACCGCCTGTTGGCCACCCACATGCGGCGTGTTCGGCAAGGTTATTTTCACAAACCCGTTTTGTTGAAACAACGAGCCTTCTTCTAACCCGCTATCGTCCGTCGGAAGATTGGTTAGAACTAAGCGTGTGTGACGGCCCTCTCCGGGGTTCTGAATATTATCAACGTAAACCGAAAACGACCGAATAACTTCCGCAAAATACGCCTGACTATACTCAGAAGGCGCAATGGGAAAATAAGGACGTACTAAATTCCGGGACATTAGCGCCTCCCGTCCGGGCGGATATCCACTCGCGGAGAACCTAAACGCCACGCAACACCCGTGGTGTTACTTTCAATCTTAAACGCCATTGAACGACCACGAAGGCGCAAGAAAACATCTTCCGTAAACTGTTCCACAGGGACCGAAGTTGATTTCTCCACGGTGGAGTTCGTGGTTTTTGTGTAATTTCCTCCAGGAAAATTACGAACCTTGACGGTCATCGTTGCAGCAGGCGTCGCGTCCACGCTGTCTCGGAACGTTACGTCCGGGATCAAACGACTAACCAACATGAATTTGTCGCCTTCGCCAATGTCAAATTGACTGCTTTCAATGTACGACGTTATGGCGGCAGGAGGGTTAGCGCTTCCGTCATCTAACCCATATTCATGGAAATACAAAGCATGATCGGTGCTGGCCACAATGGGGTAAGCGTTAATGCCGCGGTCAAGCCAACACGTCCTGTCCAAAGAACCGTAATACCAAATCTGCTGTTGGTAATTATACACCACGTAACTGTCGCATTCCGTGCTGGACAAAGACGGGTAAAACCACCAGATTTCGGAAAATGCCGTGTTCGTACCTGCCGTAATTTTTTCCGTCTGACTGGTGTTGATATTGGAAAAAACATAGTCGCGGACCGTGCAGGGCAGGCGCTGGACCGCGCCGCCATACGTGTAAAACTCTTGGTCGCCCATCCAAAACACATTGTCCTCAACGGCTACAGCCGCCAAAGGACCCGCAATCGTAATGTTTTCAGATATTAAACTGATGCCAAACGTGAACGGAGGCCCTAAAAACTGCATGGCGTGCAAAGATTTGTCGGTAAAAACCAAAATCTGTTGCCGCGTTTCGACCGCCGTAACAATCTCAGAACCCGAGCCTAAACGAAGGTCACCCGCGGTGTTTGTAGCGGTAGAAGCCCAATCCGTTAAGCTGCCCTGGGAAGAAAAACGTATCAACAAAGGGTCTTGTGTCCCAATGTTGTCTTGCGCATCGCAACCAAAGGCTATGATGTGACGGTCTTGGTCCGAAACCAAAATTTGTTTTGCAATGGTTGGAGTGGTGTTGGCACCAGCCAATTGAGAAAGCTCAACGCCGCGGGCCGTGAAGCCTGAAGTTTTATCCCAGTAATAAATATCACCGTCTCGAACGTTAAAAAGAAGGTCCTCGCCAAAGTTATCGTGGCTCCAAATGCGCAAGGTAATTCCGGTTGCTGCCAAAGAAGAGCCCGAACCCCACGTCCCACGGCCCCACGTTCCTGCGCCCCAGCCCGTTCCCAGAACAGTTGTGTCCAAACCCGTTGTGACTTGATATGCGCCGACCACGGAAGAACCTCCGTTCCCGGAGTCCGAAGTGGTGGCAAAAACATATGTAGGATCATAGCCGGATGCCGTGCTTACATCACTTAAAGATTCCACCGCTCGGGCATCTATCAGGTAATCGTTCGAATCTACCACCGAGACAATTTGATATTCTTGGTTCAGAACGTTTGCCGTGACTTGGCCACCTAAACTTACCGCTTCAGTGAATGTAACAAAGTCGTTAACAACCGCGCCGTGGGCGGTATCCGACACAGTCAACGTCGAACATGTGACCGCGTTACCAGAGGTGTGGGCCGCGGCCGTTGTTCCGTCATACCCGCGTGATAGGCCACTCAAAACATTGCCGCTAAGGTCTGCGTATAGAATTATTTCGCTGTTTATCTTTATAACACCTGTGGAAGGAAAACCACTTCCGCTGGTAAGCGTAATAGAATCATCATCCGCAGCAACATTTCCATTTAAGGTGTTAGCGGAAGCTGAAAAGGTTACATCGCCTGCCGCGGTGGTAACCCGCAAAGGCGTAATGTCATAATACGCGCCACCTTCATTGACGTAATATTTTAGGTTAGTGCCGACGCCTACGTAACTTGAGCTGTCGAGGGCAACCCACGCATGTAAGGCTCGACAAGTTCCAAGAAAAAAAGAATTAAATGTTTTTTCCCAGCCCCCTATTTTTTCAGGGAACCCAAACCGGAACCGAATTTTATCACAATCAAACCACCCGCCTTCGTTCGAATACGAAGTGGTTTCTCGATTAACCCCCGGCCTAAATTGTAGTTTGCTAAACGGCATGTTTTTACCTCAACTCTCCGGTTAGTGCCCTACAGCGAAGTAATAAAACCCATCTACCGACGTATCATTTATCCGAGCGTAAAATTGAGTAGACGTTAAGCTATCCGCCGCTATACCGGAAGCCGCAGCAGCATTATTATTGACAGTGATTTGAACGTTTAAACAAGCGTTACTGAAGGCCGACGTGAATGTGACAGTCTCCGTAACACTAGACGAAATGGCTTTGTAGCCCCACCGTAATTGTAAGGAGCCAAGGTCCGTGCTACCGTCTGTCGCTAAAGTTTGATTAGAGGCCGAAAAAGCGTCTACCCATCCTAGACCGCCACTTCCATCTGTTTTTAGAAGTTGGTTTGCGTTGCCGTCATCATCCGGAAGCGTGAGCGTGTAGCTCGCCGCGGCGCTATGCGGAGGCCCCTTAATCACAATACCGTGGCTGTTTAACTCGCAGTTAAGTACGAATTGCCCGGCCCCCTTGGTCGAGTTTCCTTTAAAAACCACCTTGCCTGATCCATTAGGATCAAGGTCTAAATTTGCGTTTGAAGCCGTTGTAAGAGATGTGTCTTTAAGAACCACCCCGTCAATGGTTACGCCAGACGCTGAAGTGGTTTCACTAATTACGTTTGTTGTTATTACGTCGCCAGCCGTAACAACTAAGTTAGTGCCGCCTGTAGAGTTTCCTATAGCTAAAACTTCAGCTAAAGTGTCTGTCGAGCCTACCTGACTATCCACGTAAGCTTTGATTGATTGTTGCGTTGCCAACTTAACATCGCTGTTGGACGCCATGTTGTCTTCATCTAACACCCCGGTCACAGAAACCGAGCTGTTAATGTTTAAATTGGTGCTAGCCGTAAGCGTCGTAAAAGCACCCGTGGAGGCAGAAGAGTTTCCAACAGGGGTCGAGTTAAGAGAGGTCGCCGTCAACGTAGTAAACGTACCGGCACCGGCACTAGCTCCGCCGATAGTAGCACCGTCGATTGTCCCACCGTTAATGTCCGCAGAAGCGGCCGTAAGTGTAGTGGCCGTTAAAGTGGTAAACGTACCAGCGCCCGCACTAGAGCCCCCAATGGTAGCGCCATCTATGGTTCCACCGTTGATGTCTGCGGAAGTAGCCGTTAGATTGGTGAAAGTGCCCGCACCGGCGCTAGAGCCCCCGATAGTAGCACCGTCGATTGTTCCACCGTTGATGTCTGCGGAAGTAGCCGTTAGATTGGTGAAAGTGCCCGCACCGGCACTAGAACCCCCGATAGTAGCACCGTCGATTGTTCCACCGTTAATGTCTGCGGTGGTTACCGCACCAAGGTTTGTAATTGTTTGTCCCGCAAAAGTGGACGTACCCGCTGCCGTTATACCCCCGTCTTTAATCAACAAAGAATCTACCGTAACGCCAGAAGCAGACGTCGTCTCAGAAACAGTGTTGGCGCTAAGGGTATCACCGGCCGTTACAACAAGGTTTGTTCCTCCCGTTGTATTGCCGTTAGACAGAGTTTCCGCGAGGGTATCTACCGTGCCAACTTGAGTGTCCACATACGCTTTGACAGATTGTTGCGTCGGAATTGCCGTTGCACTGTTTGAAGACATGTTGTCTTCATCAAGAATAGCCGTTACCGAAACGGAACCTAGCCGTAAACTGTCAAAATAGGCGTTGTTAAAAACATTGGCAGCAACGGCCCCTGATCCCGCCCCGTTAAAATGAATTACCGCGGTGGTGCCCGACGGGACTTCGTAATCATTCGAGGCGCTGTAAGTGCCTTGAAAAAATAAAATAGAACGGCTTCCGGAAAGCGAGTTGCGCACGTAAATTATTTTTTCGGCGTCATTTGGGGTGAGCCGAACAAACGCCGTACCGCCAAGGTCTCCGCCGTCTCCGAAGATGACCATACGGTTACGACCGTTTGAAGCACCTCCATCACTGATAGGCAAATCATTCGGAGAGCCCGAAGAACCGGCGGAGGCTAAAGTAACGGAAACTTGACCGTCCAAAGCCGTGTCTACAAGCTGAAAATTAGTGTTGGTGGTATCACCCCAAGAACCGGACTGTTCGCCCGTCGCAATCAGAGTAATGCCGTTGTTTAAGGTATACGTGCTTGGCATGTTTTGACCCTATGCTGCTATCTGAACCCACGAAGGGTTCTGGCTAGGCGTAACGGAAGTATAGCCTGGATTTTGGTTTGGGACAATCGAACCCCACGAGGGGTCCTGGTTTGGAACAATGGGAGACCAAACTAATACCTCACCCACAACACCGGAGGCTGCAACACCGGTTACTGAAACATTGACGTTTTCTTCGGAGGAAACCGTTACAGCACCGACAGAACCTGTCGCCGCAACACCCGTTACCGAAACACTGGCGTTTACTGCGGCGGAAACCGTTACAGCACCGACAGAACCTGTCGCCGCAACACCCGTTACCGAAACATTGACGCTTGATTCAGCAACAACAGTCACCGAACCGACAGAACCTGTCGCTGAAACGCCCGTCACTGAAACACTGACGTTTTCTACGGAGGAAACCGTTACAGCACCGACAGAACCTGTCGCTGAAACGCCCGTCACTGAAACATTGGCGTTTTCTACGGAGGAAACCGTTACAGCACCGACAGAACCTGTCGCTGAAACGCCCGTCACTGAAACATTGGCGTTTTCTACGGTAGTAATATTTACCGCGCCAACGGCACCTGTCGCTGCAACGCCCGTTACCGAAACACTGGAGTTTTCTACGGTAGTAATATTTACCGCGCCAACGGCACCTGTCGCTGCAACACCTGTAACCGAAACATTGACGTTCTCTACGGCAGAAACCGTTACCGAACCGACAGAACCTGTCGCTGCAACACCTGTAACCGAAACATTGACGTTCTCTACGGTAGAAACCGTTACCGAACCGACAGAACCTGTCGCTGCAACACCTGTAACCGAAACACTGACTACCGGCAAAACCGTTACCGAACCGACAGAACCTGTCGCTGCAACACCTGTAACCGAAACACTGACGTTTTCTACGGTAGAAACCGTTACCGAACCGACGGCACCGGTCGCTGCAACACCGGATACGGGCGCTGTTATATTCCCTTCGGTAGAAACGCTTACGGCACCGACGGCACCGGTCGCTGCAACACCTGT
>Ga0070748_1000716_pt1 | contig 15542 bp, 12 predicted proteins | sample VirMetDEL_Nov_12_FD_77015 | JGI IMG/M metagenome (GOLD analysis project Ga0070748, IMG submission 77015) | Aqueous microbial communities from the Delaware River and Bay under freshwater to marine salinity gradient to study organic matter... | ecosystem: Environmental > Aquatic > Marine > Coastal... | reverse complement strand
TCTATATTTGGATTAATGTGTAAAAAATTAGGTAAATTAAGCGGCAAGCTGCTGTGACTAGAGAATCCCTTTAAAAGACCAATCAGGCGAGCCCTATTCAAAACCGCACGACGAATATTTTGCAATATCATAGCTTGTGTTTTTTCTTGTAGCTCTATGCGGCAACCTAACGGTAAATGAGGGAATCCATTACTAACCTCTTTCTCGATTGATTGATTGGTCTTTCCGACCAATGCTCGAAACTTTTGGGTAAAATCATACTCCGGTCTTGAGTTGCCAACAAAGTCAAGAATAGTGCAGCATTGTTTGTCATCCGCTAGGCGAAGCCCTCTACCTAATTGTTGCAAGAAAATAGTTAGGCTTTCTGTTGGCCTCAAAAATAGCAAGGTATCCACTTCGGGAATATCTACACCTTCATTAAATATATCAACTACACATAATATTTTAATTCCGCCGCTACGAAGTTGTTGCTGCTTTATTTCGCGTTCATGAGCGTTATCACTGGTCAGAAAATCACAAGGAATATTATTCAGTAGGAATTTTTTAGTCATGTATTCCGCATGTTCTTTGCTGACGCAAAAAGCAAGTGCTTTCATGCTCATCACATCCGTAATGATTTCATGCGCGCTCTGTATGATTCTTCTAACTCTCTGTTCATTATGTGTATATAGGTTGGTAAGTTCCGCAACATCATAGCGCCCGTGACTCCATGGTATACGCGATAAATCGGTATCATCGTCAATTGCAAAGTACTGAAATGGACATAGATGGCGGCGGTTGATTGCCTCGGGCAGTCTGATTTCGGCCGCAATCACTCCGCAGAAGTCATCTAGAATATTTTGCCCATCATGTCTTTCTGGTGTGGCCGTTAATCCTAGTAAAATACTGGGTTTGAAGTACTGTAATATGCCTCTATAGCTTTGAGCTGCAATATGATGCACTTCATCTATCACAATATAATCATAATAATCTTCTGTTAGCTCTAACGAATTTAGTTGGCTATTGAGTGTTTGGATAGACGCAAATAAGCAGTTAAAGCGTTCTGGTTTAAAATTTCCCACCCATAATTCGCCAAACTGATTATTTTTCAATACACCTCGGTACGCATTCAATGCCTGCGTGAGTATTTCTTGCCTATGTGCGAGAAATAGAAATTTTGCTTGAGGGTTTTTCTTGTAATAGCGAGCGAAATCGAATGCTGAAATAATTGTTTTGCCTGTCCCTGTTGCGGCAACAACCAAATTGCGATAGCGGTTGTGCAGGGTCCGCTCAGATTCTAATAAGTCTAAGATTTCAATTTGATGATGGAACGGTTTTATTTCAAAATAAAAATTATTGGATTGGTTGTGTGCACCTCTTGCTTCGCTCAAGGCGTTTAAAAGTTTTTTCTTGCTTTGAATATTTCCATCAAATGTTTCAAAATCATTGGATTGCCAATAGGTTTGAAATGTACTTAAAGACTTTTCGATAATGTGTGGTATTTCTTGAGATGTTATTTTTAGGTTCCACTCTAAGCCTGTTGTTAAGGCCGAGTGTGATAAATTTGATGAGCCTATATAGCCAGTATTAAATCCTGTGTTGCGAATAAATAAATAGGATTTTGCATGTAGTCTCTCGCGCTGGGTGTTATAGCTTAGCTTTACTTCTGTGTTTGGAAGGCTGGCTAAAAAATCGACTGCTTTAGCGTCGGTCGCGCCCATGTATGATGTTGTAATTATCTTTAGCTTTTTTCCACTGCGAGTAAAATCTTCAAGTTCCTTCTTAAATATACGAATGCCAGCCCATTTTATAAATGAAACTAGCCAATATATTTCATCTGAAGAAGAGATCTCACGCTTTAGCTCCGACTCTAGTGATAGCCCAGCATTGCTGCCACAAAATAGCTCGCTTTGAGTTAGCCCCGTCAATGGGAAAATACTCATGCTGTATTTTTCTAGATCTGTAGCAACAGGATTTTTCTTGTCGAAAAGGGCGGTGAGTATTCTGCCTTTACTCGCTATCAAGTTGTCATCTATAAAGTCATCATCATTGATGTGCTCTTTAAACCATAAAATAAGTCTGTTCGCTAGCGAGATTTGTTCTTGCAATCTATCCTCGCCAGAAGGAATCGAATCAAGCACATAACTTATTACTTTTGTGAGAAATCTAGATAACCATAGTGTTGCCTCATTGGCTTCGAGAGGTCTATCTCCTACATAAAAAATATCTTTATCTATATTGCTCTCAATGAGCTGTGTAATAAGTTGTTCATAAATACCGATTTGATTCATTTACCATCCTACACTCTGCATAATTTTAATGAGAAAACCCCCGCGTCTTTACGAATGTATGAACTAATTGGTGCATGATTGCTTTAGGTTGCGAGCCTTCTTAGGGTATATTTTTCGGTAATATCGCTAACAGCTTTTACTCACGCATATAAATAAATCACTAAAATTGGTGTGATCTTAATTAATCAGGGATAAGTTCTTTGGTTGGTTTGCCTAGTGCATTAGCAATTTGTACCAACATGAGATAGGACGGATTGGCTATTCCACGTTCAAGGCGAGAAATAAAAGAGCGATCTACATTGGCTGCTAGGGCCAATTGCTCTTGTGAAATATTGCACTCTAGGCGCACGGCTTTTACGCGTGCGGCCAAGGCTTTTATGTTTTGGTTATCTATATGTTTTTCCATGCTCGGGATGATGCGCACCTGAGGATTAAATAGCCACGGCATATAATCCTCAATTGCATGAGAACTGTGTTTATTCACAGTATTGGGTTCGGTTAGAGAGAACTTGGATAAGAAGAGGGGCAATAGCACGTAGGTTGGGCAGTCATGCCCAACGATTGCATACAATCACAAAAATGTTGGGCATTACTGCCCAACCTACATAGCAATAAAACGACTGTGATTTTTGAATGAATCGAAATGTAAGTAAAAGGCAGCTATGGCACATCCATGTGCTTGTAGATACTGCGGCTTAAGGCGCGGGGTTTAGATCAAGGTTGTCGATAATGTAGAGCACATTGCCATCAACTTTGGCGTTGTAGGTGTCGAGATATTTTTGTTCTAGTTTGTTGTTTACTCCCCAGGTGGCGAAGTCGTCGTCGTTTATTACACCTAGGCGTTTGTTGTTAATTACCCAGAGGCCTTCCATTTTGTCGTGCGGATAATTGACTTGTGCGACCATATCTACCACGAGGCTTTTTGTTGCGGGCACTATGCCTTGGCTTGCAAGTGCTTGCCAGCTGTTGGCGAGTACGTATTGCTCTAGTGTTTGGCCGCCAATGGTTAAACCTAGGTTTACATCTTGGGCAATATCGCCTACTGCGTTCATTGCTTCCACGTTAGTTGCATTACGCAAATCAATTTTATAGACATGTTTCATCACGCCGGGGGTTTTTTCTTGAAAGCCACCATCGCGCTCCAACACTAAAAAGCTGGTGTTGCTGAGTGCAACTATTGCAGAGTTGGAGTTTTGTTTTATTTCTTGTTGGTAAAGATATTGGCCGATTGCTCCCGTTGCTAAATTCACGGTGACAATGCGCGTTAGGTCGCTGTTATTGACTGCCGATGTTGGGTTAGAAATAGTGGATTGCATAATGCCGACCAATGTTTTTTGATCTGGCGTGACAGTTAAACCTTCCATGCCGCGATTGGCGCGACGTTTACCGAATTCTGCTGGCAGCACCCAGGTAGTGCGCGTGTCGGCGGTAAACGGATTAATTCGGCCTAGTTCAACACCCTCAGCACTGTAGTGCACTATGTGTGGGCCGTATTCATCGCTGACCCAAAAAGTGCCGTCTTTTAATGCGACTAAACCTTCCGAATCTAAACCATAATCGTCGAGCTTGATGGGGTTGGTGGTAGCGTCATAGGGTTTCGTCATATCCATGCGAATAATCTCGCCGGCACTGTTGTAGGGAATTTCTTTGGTGCCGCCGAGCCCAGTGGCATTAGGTAAACCGGTAATGAGTGTGCCATCGGGGCGTTTTAGCGGAATGGTTTTTACCAACGCGATGTTGCCCGCAGCTTGAATTTCAAAAAGCCCAATTTTAGGTGTGTAGTTTTCTACTGGGAACATTTTACCTGCGCCTTGTGCGCCGGTGAAATCTGCATTGGGGCCGCGATCTGTTACAGCATAAAATTGCATGGGGTTAGTCGGGTGGCCGGTCATATCCGAACCGTAACCGCCGTTGCGAATTTCAAAGGTTGAACCTGGGTAGGCAGTATTTTCTAAATCGTTGCGCAGCACTGTATAGGGCAGCGCCACGCCCCGACCAGCAAAATTATCGGGCGTACAGGTGTAACTTGTTTGAGTGATTTCGCTGTTATCAAGCTGGCTGTTGCTATTGGTATCTACGCCGCTGTCGATTCTAGTCCCGCCCAACCAACATTGGCTGCTACCCATGGCTTCGGGGGTTTGTTTAACCAAACTTACAAGGCCATTGGTTCCGTTAGTGCCGTTGGCTCCATTTGTTCCGTTAGCGCCATTTTTCCCGTCATCGCCGGAGCCGCAGGCCGTGAGTAGTAATAGGGTTGCGCCGCACAAGCTCGCATGTGTCAGTAGATTTTTCATTGTCATTATCCATGAAGGGTGGGTAGGCACGAAAAACTAGAAGCTTTAGGTGACAGTTGCCTGACGGGATAATGACAATTGGATGAAATTTTTAGGTAATTGCTATACGGGAGCTGATGGCAGTCGATGTGTTGGAGATATAGCACAGGCTAATTATTGGTCATGAAACGGTAGTATTTCCTTTCGAGAGTTGTAATGGCTGACCCCTAAACTGGAGCGTCCATCCATATGTAATAAGGAATTGTTTATGCAGATAAAATATCCTAAGGCCGCAATGTTTGCGGCTGTTTCAGTGAGTTTTTTGGTGTCTCCCAGTGTATTTGCCAATCCTGATGTGACTAGCCGTGAATATAAGCTATTGCTAAATCCAACCTTGTTTACCTACACAACAGAGTCTGCGCAAGTAAATAGTTATTTTTCAGCTTTCGTGAGTGCAGTTGAAGCAAAAATTGGGCGCGATGTTTCTGGTAGCCTATCACTCGATAAAGTCCGTACGGTAAAATTTTACGATACCGCCGGTACTTGCCAGCTTAGTAAGCTTGGTTATATTTTTCGTGATCGTATTGAGAATGGACAATCAGAAGTCACGTTGAAATATCGCAGTGCAGATCCTTATATCGCCGACTTTGAAGATCTATCTGCATCAAGCAATCAAGCTGAAACAAAATTGGAATCCGATATAGGCGCAAAAGTGGATAACAATTTTGTGATCACCTATGGTCATTCGACTACGTCGCCTAACACTCGTACCCTCAATAACTTTCAAGATATTAATACGCATTTTCCTGGCTTTGATAATGACTATGGAATAGTCGACTCAACTGCTTTATCACTCGTGAGTAATCTCTCAATTCATGAGCGTGTATATGATGGTGGCCTTATTGATTTAGGTTCAATCGATGCGGATGTCAGTATTACTTTTTGGTACTCCAGTGTTCCTACTTCAGCGCAAAAACCAGTAGTTGTTGAAGTTTCATTCAAATATAAGGATTCTAGTGCAGATTACACCAAGGCTGTCGTTAATAGAGCGAAGCTTTCTTTTGATGCTATGCAAACGTTGAGTAGTTGGAATTCGACAAGTTCGATCAGCAAAACGCAGTATGCTTACACGTACAATCCAACTTTTTGCAATTAAATTTTACAATGAAAAGTGGGGGGGTAACTTTATTTGTGTTGAAGTTGTTGCTGCATCTTACTGTTTTCCCCTGCTCTTTTTAGTTAGTTATATATACGTTAATAGATACTCCGCATAATAGAGCGGCATAACTACATGGGTATGTTCAAGCGGCCCAGAGCCTTGGGTGCCGGTGAGCTTTATGGTTTTGTGGGGCGCGCATTTAGCCATGTAAGACTGCAGAGATTTTGCGCGGGTGCGCTTGCCGCTTTTAACTTCTACCGGTACTACCTGACCTTGGTCATTGGTGATAATAAATTCAATTTCGGCGCGCGCATCGGCCCAGGAATAGCTGGGTTCAATACCCATTACGGCAAATTCTTGCTGGACAAAATTTTCGGCTATATAGCCTTTATATTCGTAGTTTTGCTGTTTTATGGTGGCGTAGCTGGTATTTAGCATTTGATTCAGTAGCCCCACATCAAACAGAAACAACTTTACTAAATTATCCTTTTGGTAAGCGGGTAGTGGCGCTTTGGGTTGCCCCTCAATGGGATAATTTTTTAGCGCCAAGTGGCACTGGTGCAACCAAGTGATTGGGCTTTCGAACTCTGCGTAGCGCGACTTGCGTTCGGCGATGCCCTTAAATTTAAAGCGTTTTACCGATTCGTCCTGCACCAGTGCGAGCTGTGCGGGAATATTATTAAACACGGCTTCAATGAGCTGGGCATCTACCTTGCCCGCGTATTTGCCAAAGTCGCGCTTATAGCCGCTAATTAAATCTTCCTGTATTTTTTTAACGCTATTTACGCGCTCGATAATGCTTTTATCTTTTTGATCAAACCAACTGGCTACGGCTTCGGGCATGCCGCCGGTGAAGTAGTAATCTGTTAATTGATCGAATAGTTTGCTGTGGGCGCTAGCGGAGTTGGTTTTTGTTTCAAAGGCTTTGAGCAGTGCTGGTTCATCGGCAGCCCATAAAAATTCGCGAAAATTAAGGGGGCGCAATTTATGCTGTTCAACCTTTCCTACAGGAAACGAATTGAGCAATCCGATGTTAGAGCCACTGGCGGCTACAAACCAAGTGGGCGCCTTTTCGGCAAAATACTTGAGGGCAGTGATGGCTCTAGGGCACTCACCTATTTCATCTAAAATCAGTAGGTCGGTAGTTGCGTCAAAGATTTGCCCCGTAAGTAGCTCTAGGCTGGACACTATGTCTTCGGGTGCGAGTGAACCCGCAAAGGCATCCGCAATTTGTGGGTTTTCAAGAAAATCCACACGTAAAATCTTGGCAAATTTGCTGCCTAAAAGCTCCATTAGCAGGTAAGTTTTACCGGTTTGGCGCGCGCCATCAATTAGTAACGGCTTACGTTCGGGCCGCTCCTTCCATGCGATGAGTGTTTTGAGCAGTAATCTTTTCACGTATATAAGTCCAAATTACCAAGGATTTCGGCCGCGTTAACTGGTAAGTGTTGCGTGATATTACACTTTTATGCGCATTAAAATGTAAATATTCACACTTTTATGCGCATAAAAGTGTGATTCCCTCCTAAGGTGATGGCTCTAGAGCTTTGATGCCCTTAATATTGGACCGAGTTAATTGGAATTATAAAGCGCTGTTGAGCGCAACCTACACACCCGAAGGATGACTATGAATAAACTCACCAAAACTCAAGCTCAGGCGCGCGCCGATCAAGTGCAGGCGTTTCGGGCAGAGCAGCAGTTGTTAACGGAGCGGGGTTTGTTACGCCTGCCAGATTTTGTAGCGGCGAATATCCGTCAGTATCACGAGGAGCTGCTGCGCAATTTACAGCAGACACAGGATGTAGATTTGAGCGAGGGCGCGCGGCATTTATCTCTAGGTATGCAGATAGTATCTTTTTTAGGCGCGGCGGCGCTGGCGGCAAGTTTGTTCTTTTTGTTTTACCAATATTGGGGTTATTTTGCGACTACTGCGCAGGTCGCCATTTTGGTTGCGGCACCGCTGTTAAGTTTGGGCATGGCGATGTGGGTGCGTCGTTTAGATGCGGCGGGCTACTACGCTAAGTTGGCTGCTTTGTTATCTTTTGTATGTTTGTTATTAAATATTGTGATGCTGGGCAGTATTTTTAATATGACGCCCTCGCCTAATGCTTTTGCGGTGTTTGCAGCCTACGGATTTTTATTGGCCTATATGCTGCAAGTGCGTTTGTTATTGGTGGCGGGTATGTTGTGCAGCTTTATCTTTATAGGTGCACAATTTGGTACTTGGATGGGCGGCTACTGGATTTATGTAGGCGAATACCCTGAGCATTTTTTACTGACGGCAGTGTTTTTCTTTTTTCTACCCAAATTCGTGTCACAAGATTACTACCACGGTTTTACCAGCCTCTATCAAATTTGGGCCAGCATCGTATTTTTTGTGGCGGTGTTGATCTTGGCCAATTGGGGCTCAATCAGCTATTTACCTTGGTCATCAACTGTTATTGAGGGCTGCTACCAAGTTGTTGGTTTTGTGACGAGTGGTTTACTGGTGGTCTATGGGTTGCGCACTGGCACTGCTAAGTTGATGCTGACGGGTAACGTGTTTTTTGCACTTTTTTTATATACCAAGTTCTTTGATTGGTGGTGGGACTGGTTGCCGAAATATTTATTCTTTTTAGTGGTTGGGCTTACGGCGATTTTAGCCATGGTGGTGTTTAATCGCCTGCGCAAACAGCAGCAGTTAGCTTTAGCAGATCCCCGATTTGTTGAGATGCCTAAACCCCAGGGAGTGGTTGATCATGAGTAAATTAATAGCTATGGCGTGGGTATTTATTTTGTTGGTAAACGGCTTTATTTTGGGTAAGGTCTATTACAACCGCACGGAAGTGGTTACACAGGTTGCGCTAAGTGAGCGTGAATTACAATTGCCCTACAACTACGGTTTTGCAAAGGAAGATAGTAGTCTTCGTTTTAGTTTGCGTTGGTCTACATCACCACAAAAAAACGAATTAATTTGGAGCTGGCGTTTTAATAACTACAGAGATTTAGATTTGAGTAAAGCGCACTTTGCGAGTTTTAAGTTTCCTGCTTGCACTGAAGGATATCAAAGGAACAACAAACAACTGGGGTGGGTACTATTAGAGCTTAATGGGCCTGCATATAAACTTGCACTCAGCAGCGCACAACAAAGCCTCGATGAGTTATTAGCTAAAGCAGATACCCCAGCCTCCAAAGAACAAAAGGATGAGCTCGACAAGGCTCGAGAAAACCTTGCTGAGGTATCACAGAAGGTGACACGACTTTTTATAGTAGATGCGGCAGCAGAGCGTGAGTTAGTAGAGTCTGCGCTACAAAAGCGTGCAGTCGCCGATAAGGTGGATTCGTCAAGGGTTTTATTTATATTGCCTGCTGAAATCAACAGCAGTTATGCTCGCTGTAATACATCAGCTAAGTCAACGAGGGGAATAATTGTCAACAAGTTATTGGTGGACTCGCTCCACGCACCTAAAGCGATGGCTGAGGGTTTCCCCTCGCGCACAACCTCCGATAATAAGGTGCCCTTTAGTGCAACACTGAGTTACGGTCGCTTATATGAACCTTGGTTGAGCGATTTAAAATTTTAACTAAAGAATCGAGCTATTTCAAAATAAGAACAGCGGTCTTGATATTGAAGAATATCGAGGCCACGGTTTTATACCAAAATATTATTTATTAGGTGGCTCATTTGAGAACCTAATTTCTAGGTCTAGCGTCTTGACATGTGTTTCATGTTGGCGTCTTTCGATACGTTAACCTAAGAAGTTGACTACCCTTCGAACCAAAGTTAGTGCTTTTTTTAAGTAGATCACTCCTATCTACTTTGATTAGACCGGTCTATTTGCGCGCTAGTCAATCGCCATAAGGCCAATCTTAGATGTTGCATCCTTCTCTAGTTTTAGTTTTCGCAAGGTTTTACTTCTTCACGGCTCACATTTAAGAAATCTTATTTTACTACAGCTTTGGTGTCCTTCTTTTGGCGTGCTATACCTAATCATTAACTTGGTAAATCGCTGCGCTGATCGAGCAATTGTATTGCTCCCAGTTTTATATAGGAGATGTTTAAAATGCTTACCCAACAACACTATCGCCCTTTGGGGTGTGCTGAATGCGCCAAAGGCGTTGATCTTGGTTTTGATTTCACCATGGCTTTCCAGCCTATTGTGAATATCAATAGCAGCGAAATTTTTGCCTACGAGGCCTTGGCACGCGGGGTAAATAATGAAACGGCAGGTGAGGTGTTCAAGCATGTAAATGCTGGTAATCAGTATCGTTTCGATCAAGTTTGCCGTGTAAAGGCGGTTAAGCTTGCGAGTGAATTATCTATGCCGACACTACTTAGCATTAACTTTATGCCAAATGCGGTCTATCGCCCAGAGTTATGTATCCGCACTACCTTAGATGCGGCAGAACGTTATCATTTTCCGATTGAACGAATTATATTTGAGTTTACTGAGGCTGAGGCCGTGGTAGATATAACGCATTTACGTAGCATAGTAGAACACTACAGAGTGCAAGGTTTTAAAACAGCCATCGATGATTTTGGTGCAGGTTTCGCTGGGCTTAATCTTCTTGCCGAAATTAAAACAGATTTAGTTAAGTTGGATATGGCGTTGTTGCGGGATATTGATACAGACCCGCGTCGTCAGATAATTGTTAAACATGCAGTGCGCATGTGTCGCGAACTAGGTGTCGAGATCATTGCTGAAGGCATTGAAACCTACGAAGAGTTAAGTGTTTTGCGCGACTTAGGCGTGGAGTTACTACAAGGTTATTACCTAGCTCGTCCCGCTTTTCAGGCCTTAGCCAAGGTGCCTACAGGGCTTTTTAATCCCAACTAATATATTTTCCCCTAGACCATCTGAAAAATTTAAGCAGATAGCTAAGTTCGCTAACGCACAGATATGTGCAAATACAAATTGTTACACTTAAAAATGGAGACAGCTCACACATAAATACGAGATAACCGAATGGAGTTTATTGATTATTATGCTGTGCTCGGTGTAGCACCGGCAGATGATGATAAGGCGATTAAAACAGCTTACCGTAAGCTGGCGCGCAAGTATCATCCCGATCTCAGCAAATTACCACACACGGAAGAAAAATTTAAAGAAGTCGCCCAAGCCTACGAGGTATTACACAGTACTGAAAAACGTGCCGAGTATGATGCCTTATGTGCAGCGCGTAAGCGTGGTTTTGATCCCTATGCCGAACAATCTACATCAGGTTATTCTGCGCAACATGAAAGTGGGACCAATCGAGATTTTGCTGATTTTTTTAATTCAATTTTTGGCTCTGGCACTGCTAATCGCCAACAATATCGCCCCGAAGCTCGCCATCAAGATGTCAATCAAGGAAAAGGTGATGATGTCGAAATGGAATGGCCGATCATGCTAGAAGACACCTTGCTAGACACCACGAAACAAATCGAATTTGTTATCCCCTTCTATGACCCGCAGGGTCAGCTACAAAAATTAAAAAAATCGCTTAAGGTCAAAATCCCCGCAGGTGTGAGCGATGGCGAACGCATTCGCCTTAAGGGCCAAGGCGCACCGGGTAATGGCAGCCTTCCCAATGGCGATGTGTATCTAGCGATTCGTTTAATTCCTCATCCACTTTTTGATATAGATGCGAACAATCTGCTACTTACCTTACCGCTAGCGCCTTGGGAGGCCGCATTAGGTGCAAAAATAGTGTTGCCTACGCTCAATGGAAAAGTTCAATTGGTTATTCCCCCTAACAGTCAAGCTGGTCAGCGGCTGCGGGTAAAGGGAAAAGGCTTGCAGGGCAAACAAGGGGTTGGGGATTTAATCGCGGTATTAAAAATTGTTATGCCACCCATAGCCGAGGAAAGTAGCAAGGCGCTTTGGGTACAACTTGCGGAAAACGCTAGTTTTGATCCGCGCCGTGAATGGAGTAATTAAGATGCATTTAGTAGAAGTTCACTCGCCTAGTTTTCATTTGAATTTTGAAGAGCTGAGTTTATCGACCAATCTTAGTCAGCAATCTTTGTTGGAGCTAATTGAACACAATATTGTAGTGCCATTGACTGGCTCTGAGCCGCAGCATTGGCAGTTCAATGTGGCTTGTGTGATACAAGCGAAAAAAGCGGTGCGCCTCTATCGAGATTTAGAAATAAATTTTTCTGATCTCGCACTGGTTCTGCGCCTGCTAGATGAAATTGAATGCTTAAAAAGTGAAAACATCCAATTGAAGAATCAGTTGGATAGATTCCTTTTTAGGGTTTAAGTCTTGATGTGAACTTGAGCTGAAAGGCTAGGCGGAATTGCTTTATAGCGTTTCTTAAATCTGTTTATTTCGCAAAATGAGAAACAAAAAAATAGATTGGGATAAGTATTAATGCTTATTTTTATGCAAGGCACATTATCGACGTTGTGCGTTTTGATTTTTCTAGGAGAGATATAGATATGCTACATAATTTGAAAGAGCTAGAAGGCTTTGCAATTCATGCTTCTGATGGCAATGTCGGTGAAACAACAGAATTTTATTTCGACGATGAACAGTGGGCCGTGCGTTATTTGGTGGTTGAAAAAGGTGCTTGGTTGTCGAGCAAAAAAGTGTTGCTCTCGCCTATTGCTATTAAAAATATTGACTGGGCGAAGCGTGAGCTGAGTGTTGCGATTTCCAAATCTCAGGTGAAAGACAGCCCAGATATAGATACCCATAAACCCGTTTCGCGCCAACATGAGCTGGATTATTTAGGTTACTACGGTTATCCGCTTTACTGGGGTAATACAGGCCTCTGGGGTGGTTATCCCAGCCCTTATTTGATGTCACCTGAGAATCAGTCTATTGTTGAATCGACGATTGTTGCCGATGCAGAAGTGCCCTATGTTGCGCCGCACAATAGTTCCAGCGATCATCATTTGCGCAGCAACATCGCTGTGATGAATTACCATATCGAAGCTACCGATGGTGAGATAGGACATTTGCAGGGAATGTTAATAGACCCAGAAACTTGGGCGATTCGCTATTTAATTATTAATACCAGTAATTGGTGGTTAGGCCACTCAGTGTTGGTGGCACCTGAGTGGATTAAAGAGGTTAGTTGGCCTTCATCAAAAGTTCATGTCGATATGACGCAGGCACAAATTCAAAATGCACCACATTACGATGCATCTAAGGTGCTTGAACGAGAAGAGGAAAAGGCCTTGCACCTTCATTATGGCCGCCATGGTTATTGGGAAAATGCATTGTTAAAATCTGCTAAATGATCATCATTAAAACTGATTAACTATTCCTTTGAAAAATGGCAGCTTCGGTATTACACCGCTTGCTGCTTAGTCTTACCTTTCATTTTTTGGGCTAACTCCCTCTCGGCTCGTTTCAAAAAGCGTTCAATAAAGAATCAATAGTTCCACATAAAATACTGCGCAAATCGCTATAAGTCGCGTTTTCTTGCGTGTAGACTGCTTTCGCCAGTAGTGTTACTGCGCGCTATGTTATCGGGATTAATTATTGAAGGAAGTTTGGAATGAAAACAATGAACAAGATAAGGCTACTGGGTTTATGTTGCGCTTTTGGCGTTAGTTCAGTGGCTTTGGCGGCGGATACTCATGTTCAAATTTTGAGTGCTACCGTAAAAGATCAAAAAATTGCAGATGCCTCACTTATCTTGCAAAAAAATGGCGAGCAGTCGGTAACAGCCACGACCAATGCCCAAGGCCAAGCCATTTTGAATGCGAGCTTTGCCGATTCAGCCGATGCGCTGCTTATCGTTAAAAAAGAAGGTTATTCAAATTTGGTTGTTAAGTGCCCCTGTGCGGGCATGACCTACGCCATTAGTTCGGTAATGACGAATCTTGATGGTATGCGCATAGTGCTTAACTGGGGCGAAAAACCCGCTGATTTGGATTCGCATCTGAGCTTTCCCAGCAATCATATTTATTTTTCAAACATGAAAGGTACTGACGCTTTATTGGATGTAGATGACACAACCAGCTATGGGCCAGAAACCATTACGGTGCAGCGCAAACACGATGGTGAGCGCTATGTGTATGCGGTACACGATTATTCGAACCGCAGCAGTATGAATTCAACCAAATTGTCTAATAGTGGTGCAAAAGTGTTTGTCTATGTCGGCCAAACATTGATTAAGACTTATTATGTACCTGCGAATAAAGTGGGCAATTTGTGGACAATATTTGCCGTGACGGAGGCGGGCGAGTTTGAAGATTTTAATACCCTTAAAAATGTCACCTCCCACGATAGATTAGAAATGGCAGAGTTCCAAGGTGTTATAGATGCAAGTTCTGCACTCACGGTTACCTCGGGTGCAGAGAGTCAAGTGCGTGCCAAAGCGTTAAACACCCAAGGTGAAACTGCATTTCGTAATAAAAATTACGATGAGGCGATTCGCTTGTTTCAAGCGGCTATTGAGTTGAACGGTAATTATGGACAGGCTTATAGCAATTTAGGTTTGACCTTTCAGCGTGCCGGCCGTGTGGCTGAGGCGCTGTGGGCAAATCGTAAGGCAATTGCGTTAGCAAGCGGTACGACTGCACCGACGGTGCGCGCGAGTTCGCATTATAATAATGGTCGAATTTATGAAGCGGGTAGTCAGTGGAGTGATGCGCTGCGCGAATATAAATACGCAAAACAAGAAAAACAAAATACTGTTTATGATAATGCGATTCAGCGCATGCTCGATAAGGGCGCGCAATAAGGTGTATGTTTTAAAATTGTAGTTTTTTGACCGATAATCTGTAGTGGCCGCTGCTCTTGGCCGCTACAGATGCTACTTAAATAATGTTACTTAATAAATGCTACGCAAATAGATGCAATATTTAGCCACGCACAAAAATTTCCGCCTCTGCATTGCGCAAGCGCAAGCCACGCTTTTTACCCGCTGTTAAGCCCGCGCTCACCAACAAATACGAATTGTCGATCATGCGCGTTAACTCTTTATTCGGCAGGGTGCCATCGAGTAAAACGGTATTCCAATGTTTTTTGTTCATATGGTAGCCGGGGATAATGGCGGGAAATAAGTCGCGCAGCATAAGCGCTTCGTTGGGATCGCATTTAAGGTTGAGTGAGCCGCAGCCCGCGCGGTTGGTACCAAAAAGAGCAAACATCTTTTCGCATACTTTATAGACTTCTACCTCTTGACCGAAAGGAAAGTCGAGTACGACCTCTGGCAGGCTTGCGCAGTAGCTGCGGGCAAAGGTATTTTGAGCTGGTTGATCATTCATCGTAAGCGTTCCTTGTTAAAAATGTTGAAGCGATTTTATATTGCAGCATAGCGACTAAATAAGCTAACGAGCAGACAACAGCTTAGTGTTGTAGAACAGTATGAATTACACTTGGCCACTCTTGTTGTACTCTGAGCCTTGAACGCCTATGTCTGGCATTATAGATACTTTTATCGCCCCACCGTGTCATGCTGAGATTGAAATTCTATTTCAAGACGAGCATTTGCTGTTAATCAATAAACCCAGTGGGCTGCTCAGCCTTTCGGGTAAAAACCCATTGAATAAAGATTCCGTACATTTTCGCTTGGTGCAGAATTTTCCTACGGCGACCCTAGTGCATAGGCTTGATTTTGGCACGTCGGGAATTATGCTGGTGGCGTTAAATAAGGCCGTAAACGGCCATTTAACCAAACAATTTCAAGCGGCTACTATTCGTAAAACCTATCACGCGCTTTTGCATGGTTTGGTAAATCAGGATAGCGGCACGATTGATTTACCTATCGCCAAAGACCCAGAAAACTTTCCACGTCAAAAAATTTGTTTTACCACAGGAAAATCATCCCAGAGCCATTATCAGGTTATTGAACGCACTCGCGCGCCGGAAATAACGCGAGTCATTTTTACGCCCTTGACGGGACGCACTCATCAATTG